>OJZY01000104.1_pt1 | contig 38528 bp, 52 predicted proteins | sample 1613531 | NCBI WGS metagenome assembly OJZY01 (sample SAMN04436864, study PRJEB24849) | human gut metagenome | biome: human gut; feature: NICU; material: stool | host: Homo sapiens | place: USA: Saint Louis, MO | collected 2011-09-25 | reverse complement strand
ATATAATCCCGAAAACTTTGTTGACAGGGTATACATGGATTCCAAATTTGCGGAACTCAGAACGGAATTGATTACATACTTTGACGGCAGATTACGGGAGCTGCAGGAAATGATAAATACAGAGTCGGAGCCTCCGGCGGAAAAAAAAGAAGACAGCAGGGCCGGTCAGAAAACAGGAAGGGGAGCCGGACCCGTGCATGATCTGGAAAATGAACATGAATAAAAGAGGTACTGAACTGGCGAAGAGATATCCGAAGCAGAATGATTCGTTAAATACCGTGCTGCGGAAAATATATCTTAAGATGGATCGGCAGTATGGGGTCTGCCTGGCGCAGGAAGTAAAAGACTGTAAAGGCAGATCGGATAAAAAACCATCAACACTTGAGGCCATTTCACAGAGCGAGAAGTTAAGGAATCTTTTCGAATCAATCCTTTTCAATTTTGAGGAGGAATGCAGATTACGAGAAGAGAAAGCTCAGGCGGCGGAAGCTGCAAAACTTGCGTTGACAAGACAGGAGATCATTCAACCACTTATTGAGGCGAGAGCAGACAGGAGTACAAACGGCTGCTCAACCTATGCGGCAGTATGGCGGGAGATGCGAAAAAATGGTGCTGACTTCGAGGCGGCAGAGGCAAGGTACAGAGAGAAAACCAGAAGCAAACGGAGCATCAAAAGTAAAGAACTTGTTGACAATGATATAGACCTGAAAAAGAAATTTGCGGAGACCGTAGCTGAGATGCTTCACGAGGCCGGAAAGGCAGACCATGAAAGAGCGTCATAAGCAGATCAGGGACTACATAGTCCAGTACACTATAGCCCACGGCTGGCCGCCCTCGGTGAGAGAGATCGGGGAAGGCGTAGGACTGGAGAGCACGAGCAGCGTACACCTGCATCTCAAGCAGATGGCAGACGCCGGGATTATCAAGATGGTGCCAGGGCAGCCGAGATGTATAACGGTACCGGAGCTGGTGATCGAATGGAAAGGGGATCAGGAAAATGTATAGTACTACACCACAGCGAAAGACACTTGAAAAATTATGTCCGTATTGCGGGAAAACCCGAACATATACCTACCGTGATGGATACGATGAAGTGGATTACGGTACCGGACGCAGCCGGTATATACCGTCAAGTACAGTTGACGAGGGCTGCGATTGTATGTTAGGCAAGCTAAGCCATGCTGCCGAAAAAATCCAGATAAAGAAACAGTGCGCTAACTGTGCATGGAATGTGAACGGAAATTGCACAAATAAGCAGGAGCGAACCGATGTTTCGGAGATGTTTGGAATAACCGGTGATCTGGTTATAAAAAATGAATCAAAGCGCTGTAAACATTATGAGTTATCGAAAAATATATTCGATGCCCTGATTGAGTTAAAAAATTAAGATTTAGGAGGGGAAATGAGCAGTAGACCGGAGATTACAGCGCTGTTGTCACTATCAATACAAAAGTACATAAGTCCACATAATGATCCGAGGATTTACTGGGCCAGAGAAGTTACGTTTGACTATGCCACCAGTAATGCGGTGCGCGTGGACTACATGATGTTTAAGCCGGTCAACAATACGGTGTCCGGAATCGAAAAAGGAGATTTTTACTGTTATGAAGTGAAATCCTCTGTTGAAGATTTTCGTTCAAAAAACGGGCATAATTTTCTGGGAGATTTCAACTATTATGTTATGCCGCAAGAAGTTTATGAAAAGGTTCGTAACGAAATACCTTACCGTGTAGGCGTGTATATTCCAGAAAAGAAAAATCATCGTGGTGAATGGTATGATTTAAAATCTGTTAAAAAAGCGGTGAGACAGGATAGGTTAAGACCAGTGTCAGAAATGCTGCTAATGATGTTTAGATCGGCGAGAAGAGACAGTTAATTTAAGCTTTTAGAAAGAAGATGTGCCTATGAAAAGAATTACAGACAGCCAGATAGTAAAACATGCAGATGGTAGTTCTCACGAACAGTTATATTGTTTTGGACACCTTTGGGGGCCGGCATATTTCAGGAAAGATTCGGCAGATTATAAGGAATATATATCAATTGTACAGAAATTAAAAGCCTATGAAGATACCGGTCGGGAGCCGGAGGAAATATTGTCTAGCTTGCAACTGGCCGAAATAGCTTGCTTGCAAATCCGATACCAAAAAAGACAGGAGTTGCTAGAACGTGCTGCTGAGTGCATAGAGAACTGTTATGGACGGGAAACGGAGTTGTCAGAAGCAATCAGGAAAGAGTTAAATTAATATTTTGAAAGGGGATAACCGATGGAATGTAAATACTGTGAATCCGAAATGCGTTTAGTTGATAATAATACTTTGGGATTTATAACTATCAAACATTGGGCTTGTGATAACTGCGGAGTTTCTGCCACTGAAGAAATTAGAAACGGAGTATATAATAAATGGTCTTTTAAAGAACCGGAAAATTAATATTTCCGAGAGGAGGATCATGATGGATATTGAAAAAGCCATAGAAATTATAAGTAGAAAAACGACTATTCCAAATGAGGGAGAAAGTTTTTCTGATATCGAAGAAGCATATAAAATTGCCACAGCTTCTATGCAAAAAGATGTTTACAAGACATGCGAATACGGGAATGGTTTTTATCCTTGTCCGAATTGCGGAGAATCGACCACAGAAGATTGTGTAAATGCAGGAAGATGTTCTTCATGTGGGCAGGCGATAATTCATTAAACTGATATTTGAACGATAAACCATTTTCCTGACGTCGCGAAAATGGTGCAGAGAAAGGAGGCCGGAGCGGTGGCCACCGTAACGGGAATTCCCGGCTTCTTTCGAAAAAATGGGATTTGAAGTATTTGAAAACTACGAATGTGACGGTCAGATAGAGATTACAGATTCTATAGGGCCGTTAAAGAAAGACTTGCTTATAGATTGCTTTGCCGGAGGTGGCGGGGCAAGTGTAGGAATAGAAATGGCACTGGGACGGCCGGTTGATATAGCTATCAATCATGATCCGCAGGCGATCCGAATGCACAAAGTTAATCATCCGGATACGCTGCATCTGACCGAGGATATATTTAAGGTCGATCTTAAAAAATATGTTGCTGGCCGCCATGTAGCGCTTATGTGGGCGTCTCCGGATTGCACCAGTCACAGCAAGGCAAAAGGAGGACAGCCACGTAGCAAGGGGCTTAGAATCCTGCCGTGGGCGGTGTATAAGCACGCAAAGGCAATTCTTCCGGACGTAATCCTGATGGAAAACGTCGAGGAAATACAGCAGTGGGGACCGCTGGACGAGGCAGGGCACCCGATAAAAGAAAGGGCCGGGGAGGATTACAAACGATTCATAGCGGCCATGAAAAAGCTGGGATATGATTTTGACAGCCGGGAACTGGTGGCGGCAGATTTCGGAGCGCCTACAACGCGGAAGCGCTGGTATGCAATCTTCCGGAGGGACGGGAAGCCTATTGCATGGCCGGAGCCAACGCACAGTAAGAGCGGAGCAGATGGCCGGCAGAAATGGTTGGAATGCGGAGATTATATTGATTGGTCGGACTTGGGGCGTTCCATATTTGACCGGCCGCGGCCGCTGGCAGATGCCACCATGAAGCGGATTGCAAACGGGTATGTAAAGTACGTTGTCAACAACCCACAACCATACATAGTTAACAATCAGAGCGCCGTTGCCTTCATGATTCAGTACCACGGAGAGACGCGGGCAGGCGATTCGCGCGGACAACTTCTGACGGAGCCGATAAAGACAATTGATACCAGTAACCGGTATGGTTTGGTTACGGCGTTCGTTACTAAATTTTACAAATCCGGAACAGGACAAGGGTGCGAAGAACCGTTGCATACAATCACCACATCACCGGGGCATTTTGGACTTATATCTGCATTCCTGATTAAGTATTACGGCACTGGCTGCGGGCAGGAAGCGGGGAAGCCGCTGGGGACCATCACAACGAAGGATCGATTCGGCCTCGTGAATGTAGTCACTGATATTGATGGAGAACAGTATCTCATAAAAGATATCTTTCTCCGTATGTTAAAACCGGAAGAACTTAAGAAAATGCAAGGGTTCCCGGAGGATTATATACTTAATCGGGATATTGAGGGCAAGCCGTACCCGGTCGGGGAACAGGTGGCGCGGATCGGGAATAGCGTGGTGCCGATAATGGCTCAGGCGCTCGTATCTGCAAATTGTCCGTATCTGAAAGTAGGCGAGAGAATGCCGAACATGAGGATAGACGATAGCAAGGAGCAGCTGCGGTTTGCTTAACAAAACGATCATTTACTGAATTACTCCTCCCAGAATAATAGGAGGAGTAGAAGTTTAGATAACGCAGGTATTAAAAAAATTATGTCCATAATCGGTTATGTCAATTCGCTTTTTAGAAAATATAATTCCTTGAGCATCTGGGTAATCTGATTTATATGACTCTAAAGTGAACTCTGTTTTTAAATAATTAATTAGTAGTTCATATATAGAATCATCTCCATACCAAACTCCGTCTGGAATATTAATAAGACCTAAACGTGAAAGGTTATCAATGGATAATGGAAAGTTATTAGTATAATTTTTACTAAATGTATTACTATTTTGAACGACTTTTTTTATCAAGGAATTTGGAAAAGTAAGTAATGTATCTACCATTGGTCTAATATCTAAGGAGTAAATATGTTTGAAGTATTTTGCATCATCTGGAGACAACTGCTTGATTGTTTCAATATATGCAGGATGTACAGTATCCTTAGTATCAATGTTCATAGATTTAGCGATAAGATTGGCGTACAGATCTCTTAGCTCCTCGCTGTTCATTGCATATGAAATAGCTTGTATAGCAGGAACTGCAACATATGGTTCAGGAGTAACTATTTTATCAGGAGAAATGTTTTCGAGTTTAAGTGCCAAAAGTTTTTTAGTTTCTGCTACATTATATTCTTTATTAAGGACCCAGATTTCTAAAGGGGAGAGTGCAGCATTAATAGTCCTAAGAAGAAGCGCAGCGGTTTTTCCTGCTTCTATGGCAGAAGGCTTTAGTGCATCGTTGTATAACTCAGGAACTGTATGGATTGCATTAGCAACACTTTCAGCCAGTTTATTTATACCATTTGTCATATTAACACAACCTTTCATTTGTAATAATTTTATTTTACCAGATAGTAGTCAAAAATCAATGTTTAGGAGGAAATATGGGACTTTTATTATGTATAAACAAAAAAAATAAAGCGAAAGTATTTAGTATGGGAAAATTATTAAGTTTATTAACTATGGCTACAGTAATATGTCAGGCCATAGCAGAAAAAGTCGCAGATAATAAAGGTATTGAGTTAGATCAGGCTATGAATTTTGTTGTAGATAGCATATTAGAAAGTAGTAAGGATATAGGAAAATAATTTTATCTAAATCGAGATTGAGAAAAACTTACGGAGTAATACACAGGGAAAGGAGCGGCCGGCATGGCAAGACCGAGAAAAGCAGAAGGAGAGAAATACATACGGCAGGATATAAGCATGGAGCCGGATCAGTTTAAGCGGCTGATGGCCTATTGTCAGCGAGAGGACCGCTCCATCTCCTGGGTGATCCGCAAGGCGCTGGAAATGTTTTTAGTGTGTAGCGATATGTAACGTTACACAACTAAATCGAGATTTTCGAAAGGAGAATGGTATGGGTGTTTTATGTGGTATAGTCATAGCTTTGTTTGTTGGCGGGGCGATTGCTGTACTAACCATAAGTTTATGTATGGCGGCAAATGATGGTGATGCAGAACGAGAACGAATGGAGCAAGCTAACGAAATATTGAATTTAAGGCTTGAGAATGAGTATCTGCATATGTGGCAGGCAGAGGTACGGGATAAGGTGGACAAGATGGAACCGCCGGAAGGATTCCCTCCGGTTTATTGCCGGGGGTGCTCTGACATGATTGAGGAGGTCAGGAGGATAGTAGAGTGAGAAAAGATAATATACCACCAGGGTACATAACCCAGAAGGAGATACAGGCCGCACAGCGGTATTACAGGATCGGTCGCACAGTAATTGTACATACCTACAAGGCCCAGGGGATCGACTCCATGGGACATACCGGAGAGATGCACCGCGGAAAGATTGTGGAGCATTATAAGCGCTTTGCATTGGTACGGCTGCCGAGTGGTGTACTGGATAGCGTGCTATGGCCTGATCTGGTATTACAGATGCGTAAGAAAAAGAATCCGGGGATAACCTCCCCGGAAATAAAAAACTGAAAGACAGAACGTATGTGCGATAAAAGAAAAAAGCGGTGGATATCCGGGAAGATATGCGCCACCGCTTAGCTATTGCCTGAGTATATTATAACCGACTCAGGCGTGATAAATCAACTGGAAAATCATACCATGAGGAGGATTATAATATGCAGACAGCGATTAATACAGACAATTTTGTTATGACGGTGATGGAAACATTGATGGCAAGTATGGACATGTGGGCGGAGCAGGAGCGGTTGAATCAGGTGAAAGCGGCATTATATATGAATCTGATGGACAAGACGATCTTAGCAGACGATTACGCCGGCAGGCAGCTTCCAACGGAGTATATTGACGATACCCCGCGCGTGGTGGAAATGTGGCTCCGGTGTATGCAGTTAGAGAAACGGACTGCCGGAACAATTGAGAACTATCGTGGAGAGCTTAAAAACTTTTTTGAGTGGTGCAGAAAGCATTATGCTGATATCACAACCAACGACGTAAGGGCATACCTGTCCTGGAGACAGATCGTTAAGCATAACAGCGATACGACAATCAATAATAAGTATCACGCCTTACAGTCTTTTTACCGGTGGATCATGTCGGAGGATTTGATCGAGGACGGCGGCAGCCTGGCACGGAAACCCAAAAAGAATCCGATGGACAAGATCAACAAGGTTAAGACGGAGAAAAAGATGCGCACAGTACTGACGGACGAGCAGGCGGAGATAATCCGGTGTGATTGCCAGACGGTACGAGATAGGGCGGTCGTGGAGGTCCTTATCGCGACTGGAATGCGTGTGAGTGAGCTTGTCGGGCTTGACCTTAATGATATTGATATCAGGGCCGGTAAATGCATCATATACGGCAAGGGGCGCAAGGAGCGGCCGGCATTCTTCACACCTCGGGCGCTGGTACACCTGGAGGAGTATCTGGCAGAGCGTAGGCAGATCACGGATTGCGAACCGGCGTTGTTCCTCAACTTCCGGCGTAAGGGCGGGATATACACACGGCTGAGTGATGATAGTATCCGGCATATGCTTAACGCGATTGTGGAGTCTGATCGGCGGCTTTCCGGGCTTAATCTCCACCCGCATATGTTCCGGGCATACCTTGCGACATATATGTCCAGGCATGGCGCGTCAATTAAGGATATCCAGCGGATTCTCGGCCATAGCAATATAAATACGACGTCTGAGTGTTACATAATAGACGATGATGATTCCATGAAACAGGTACATGAGTTATTCGCGGCATAGGAGGTAATGATGGATAAGAGCATATTGAAACAGTGTGCAAGCCTGAAGCGGGAATATGTGGACGAAGAAAAAAGGATACAGGCGATGGAGGCAGAGATACAGGCCATGGCCCCCATCTGCAAAGAAGTTACTGACGTGGTTACAAAGGGGAGAAGGGGGAAGAAGCCCCTCGGAATCTGTACGATACACGGAAATGAAGATAATACGCAGATTAATCGCAAGAGGGCCAGGCTACGGGAAAGGAAAGCAAAGCAGGAATTACGTCTTGCCCGGATCGAAAATATGATCCTTGATGTAGAGGAGTACATAAACGAAATTCCAGACAGTGAGACACGGCGTATGATGAGATTTTTCTTTATCGAGGAAAAAACATGGAATGAAGTGGCCGAAGCTATGGGCGAGGGATATACTGGGGAGGCTTGTAAGAAAAAAGTTCAACGAGAATTAGGGAAAATATAAAAGTGTCCCGTTTCGTCCCGACCTTCTGTGTTATAATTTAAAATGAGAAAAGTGTATCAATAAAACACAACCCTGACACGCTTTTTCGGAAGAGTACAAAAGCCCCGGTAACTGGCAGTCCACTTCAGGGTATTAATGTTACTGCCTTAACAAAATGGCCGCAGTGCATGCGGCTGGAAACCCTCACACAATCGGTATAACGGCGCGTATGGATTGTATAACGGCGGTTTAATGGAGAGGTGTCCATAATGTGGGCGCTGCGTCCATGCTGCCGTACAAGGTCTAAAAGTTCTCCCTTAATAGACCTTACAAAATCAATAAGGGCAATACCGGAGACGATCCGGTATATGTGGAGCATACCATCAATAGCAGATGGACATTCACCGACCATAGGAAGGTAATGTGTCCCGGTTCGATTCCGGGTGATCCGCTTCATTCTTCATAATCTGTTTCTCCTTGTAAAAGGCATCCGGCGGCAAACGGGTGCCTTTATTTTATGCGAATAGAGGTGGTACCATGGCAAGAGCGCCAGATCAGAGAGTACAGCAGGCAGAAGCAATGTTTCTTGCTGGAAAGAAATTAGTGGAGATAGCAAACGAACTAAATCTACCAGAGGGAACGGTCAGGCGTTGGAAATCAACATATAAGTGGGGAAGCGAACGTTCGGAAAAGAAAAGCGAGCGTTCGGAAAATAAGTGCGAACGCTCAGAAAAGAAAGCGAACGTTCGGAAAAAGAAAGAGGAAGTTGTTGCAGAGGAAGTTATACAGGTGATAGAAAATCCTAACCTGACCGACAAGCAACGACTTTTTTGCATCCGGTATGTGAGATGCTTCAACGCAACGAGATCATACCAGAAAGCGTATAACAGCAGTTACGAGACGGCAATGGTCGAAGGGTGCAAACTACTAAGAAATCCAAAGGTCAGGGCGGAAATCACGCGGCTTAAGCAGGACCGGCTAAACCGGGAAATGCTTGACGAACACGATATTTTCCAGAAGTACATGGACATTGCATTTTCTGACATTACCGATTATGTGGAGTTTGGCAGAGAGGAAATACAGGCCATGGGAGCGTTCGGCCCCATACAGGTTGAGGACCCGGCAACCGGGAAAAAAGTTCCGCTCATGAAAACTGTTAACAGCGTTCGTTTCCGTGAATCCGATGTGGTTGACGGAACGATCATAACGGAGGTTAAGCAGGGGCGGGACGGAGCCAGTATAAAGCTAGCGGACCGTATGAAGGCTCTGGAATGGCTTGCTGACCACATGGACCTTGCGACGCCAGAACAGCGGGCAAGGATTGACCATATACAGGCACAGACCGGGAAGATCATTAGGGAGAGCGCAGGCGGAGACAACGGCGACGGCGTGGAGGTGATAAACGATGCACCGCAAGCAGATCAGGATATCAGAGACGATCATACCGAAGTATCTTCCGCTGTTTAACGACAAGACACACCGCCATATCATTTTAACATCCGGAAGAGCCGGTACGAAATCAAGTTACGCGGGCGTTCGGAGTATTTTCCAGTTAATCAACGACCCGAACGGTTCCGTAGTAGTGCTCAGAAAGCATCATAACAAGCTGCGGAAGACGGTGTACAAGGAGATGCTGAGAGGTATCAACCGGCTGGGAATCGACAAGAGGGCGTTCCGGATCGGGAAATCACCCATGGAAATCACGTACCGTAAATATGGCACTACGATGTATTTCGCCGGTTCTGATGGTATCGACGATACAAAAGGTATCATTGATGAGAGCAAGCCTATTAAGCTGGTTATCCTCGATGAACTTACCGAATTCTTTGATGATGGCGAGGGAGAAGACGAACTACAGAATATCGAGGCTACGTTTATCCGTGGCAACAGCAGCGGATTCCAGATGATATATCTATACAACCCGCCAAAGAATCCGAACGCACCAATCAACAAGTGGTGCAAGAAGATGGAGAAGCGGGCGGACTGTATCCATATTCACACGGACTATAGAGACGTTCCGGAGGACTGGCTTGGAAAAGACCTGATAGAGTCTGCGGAGATCATGAAGGCGGCAGATGAGCGACAATACAGGTGGGTATGGCTGGGGCAGAGCATAGGGGTAGATGAGGTAATCTACTACATGTTTTCTGACAAGCATAAGGAGAGGCCGGAAAATAGGCGGTATCGGATTATTGGTATTGGAGTAGATTACGGACAGCAGAACGCGACCGTTTATGAAGCGGCCGGCCTTGATGAATACCAGAAACGATTAACCGGGCTTGCAGAGTATTATTACTCAGGCAGGGAAACGGGAAAGCAGAAAAGCCCGTCTGATTATGCGAAAGACTTTATTTCTTTCACAGACGCGTTGCATGAAAAGTATGAGTGCAGTTACTTTTATGTTTTTATCGATCCTTCCGCGCGAGGGCTGGCGGAGGAGATCAAAAGAGCGACGAGGGATTGTGATTATACTGTTCTAATCCGAGGCGCCGAGAATGAGGTAGAACTCGGAATATCAAGAGTACAGAAGCTATTGACATATGGGATTATGACGATCTCACCATTGCAGGAATACGCAGTGGAGGAATTCGGAACTTATGAATATGACAAGAAATCCATCGAGCGCGGAAAAGAAGTACCTGTGAAGGTGGACGATCACTGCATGGATGCTATCCGGTATCTCGTCATGGGGTTCTGGAAAAAAATGAAACACTGGCTCCCGGTGAAGGAATACGAAAAGGAATACCGGAATCCGCTGGATGAGGAGGTGGAAGATGAATATATTTAGCTATTTCAAGAAGAAAGGAATTGACACAGTAGACAGTTCCTTTTACTCGAAAATATCGGAATGGTATAGTTGGTACCGGAGCAATGTCCGTAAGTTCCACGTTTACCGGATATACGGTGGTCAGGGGACATGGACGAAATGTCATCGTCACAGCCTCGGAATGCCGAAAAAGGTATGCGAGGATATGGCTAACCTGCTTCTTAATGAACGGGTGAAAGTAACGCTGTCTGATGAGACAACGAACACATTCGTCAAAGAAGTATTGCAGAAAAACGATTTCTGGAATATCGGAAATGAATACCAGGAGCGCAAGGCGGCAACCGGGACAGTGGCCTATATTCCGTATCTCGACAATATGGACGTTGACGAGGCCGGGAATGTGCACGGAGGAGAAGTAAGAATAAACTATTTGGAGGCCCCCAACATTTTCCCTCTGTCATGGAACAACCGTGAAATCACGGAATGCGCTTTCTTATTCCCACACACGTACAATCGAAAGAAGTACGTACAGATACAGTTTCACAGAACTGAGAAGGCCGGAGAAGCGGCAGGAAACTATATCATCGAGAATGTGGTGGTTGAATGCACGAACGGAGCCGGGAAGGAGTTGACGCCTGAACAGTGGAATGCATTACCACCGTTTGAGGGGCTGGCTGACAGGATAGAGACCGGATCGAAAGAACCACAGTACGTAATTGACCGGCTGAATCTGGTGAACAATGCGGCGGAAGACGATAATAACCCGATGGGTATGTCACTCTTGGCGAATTCCATTGATGTATTCCGGAAGATAGACCTGGAATATGACTCGTACGCGAACGAGTTTGATCTTGGCCGGAAGAGAATATTTGTGGCGCCTGAGATGCTGGAGGATAAAGACGGAAATCCGACTTTTGATACTGGTGATACTGTGTTTTATCGCCTCCCAGATGATTATTTAAAGGACTCGAAAGAGCCTATTAAAGAAATTGATATGACGCTGAGGGTAGAGCAGCACAGCAAAGCTATTAATGATGATCTTAATTATCTTTCAATGAAATGTGGGTTCGGAACACAGCGTTACCGTTTTGAGCAGGGAGGCGTAACAACAGCCACGGAAGTGATCTCGGAAAATTCCGATATGTACCGGACGTTGCAGAAGCACGAGATTGTACTTGATGCTGTGCTCAAAAGGCTGATTAAAATTATCATACGGTTAGGGATTGTGGCGAAAGTCCCTGGCCTATCTGAAGAGACAGAGATAACAATCGACTTTGATGATTCAATCATTGAGGATAAGCAGACGGAGCGCAAAGAGGACCGGCAGGACGTAGCTATGGGGGTTATGAGCCTAGCAGAATACCGGGCGAAGTGGTACGGGGAAACAGAGGAGCAGGCAGCGAAGAAAATCCCTGAACAGACGGGAGTGATTCCGTAATGAACAAAAGCTATGAAAGTTATCTGGCTACGGGAATCGAGAAGAAGTATCGGAACCTCGAAACTCGAATTATGGAAGATGTGATACGCCGGATTAAGAAGACCGGAACGATCACGTCAACCGCCGATTATCAACTCCTTAGATACTACATACTGGGAAACAGTACAAAGGATATCGAGGATATCATTAAAAAAGCAGTAGGAGATTCCTTCCCGGAAACGTTCGAGCTGTACGACGAAGTGATCGAGAAATATTATACGAGAGCGAAGCAGCTATATGAACAGGTGAATGAGAATTTTGTCCCTTATGAAGCGAATCAGGAATTACAGCAACTTACCAACGCTCTTGTTCAGCAATCCAACGATGAACTGTATAATATCACTCGATCCCTGGGGTTTAAGGTTGATATGGGCGGCGGCCGGCTGGTTTTTTCGCCGCTGGCAGACTATTACAATGAGTATCTTGATAATGCCATTGTTGAGATCACTTCCGGGGCATTCGATTATAACACCGTGATCCGACGTGTGGTAACACAAATGACGAATTCGGGCTTGCGTACCGTCGATTATGCGAGTGGATATACAAGCCGTTGTGATGTAGCTGCCAGAAGGGCAGTTATGACGGGGATTTCACAGCTTACCGGGAAGATTTCGGAAATGAACGCCAAGAAGCTGCATACAGACTATTTCGAGATTGACTGGCACGAGGGAGCCAGACCGACACACAGAGTGTGGCAAGGCAAAGTTTGGAGCCGTGAAGAATTGCGGACCGTATGCGGCCTTGGAACTGTAACCGGGCTTAACGGCGCGAATTGCTACCATAGCTATTATCCGTTTATTCCTGGTATTTCTGAGCGGCAATTCAGCGATAAGTGGCTTTCCGAACAGAATGCGAAGGAAGATAAGCCTAAGCGTTTTAAAGGCCGGGAATACACAAAATACGAGGCCACACAGCGCCAGCGATACCTTGAAACGAATATGAGAGCGCAGCGTGAGAAGGTAAGGTTATTACAGAAGGCCGGAGCAGATGAAGACATGGTTATGCTTGCGAGATGCAAGTATCAGGCGCAGCTTGATGAGTACAAGGCATTTTGCAGGAAAATGGAACTCGTAGAGCAGCGTGAGAGAATCTACTACGATATGAGAGGGCGTGTAGCGCCGTAGTGAAAGGAGGGGGATTATGATACAGGTAATGGTAAGAGAGAATGAGATATCTGTAAAAGGACATGCCGGATTTGCGCCGCCTGGGCGTGATCTGGTATGTGCTGCGGTATCTGCGCTTACCCTGACGCTTGCCGAAAGCCTGAATGCTTTGGCTGAAGGAGATTTTAAAACCGTCATGGATACAGGAAACATATCCGTCAGATGGCAGCGGATCAATGATAAGGGGAAGACGATTATTGACGCCTGGTTTCTTGGGATATGCTTAATTAATCAGGAATATGGTTGCATCACATACGTTTAAAAATCATGCCCGAAACGTGAAGGCTTTAAAAGCATCGGAATAGTTAACGTACTTAAAACGGAGGTATTAGGATGAGAAAGAGAATTAATTTACAGCTTTTCGCAGACGGCGGCGAAGGCGGTGCAGCAACGAGCACAACAACGAGCACGACAGCCGGAAATGGTAACGGCAGCCAGAACGCCGGTAGTACAGCAACTTACACATTCGAGCAGGCAGAAGCTATTGCCGCGGCACGAGCACAGAGAGCAGAGGCGGCGGCCTTGAAATCTTACTTTGAGCAGCACGGACTTAGCGAGGACGAAGTAAAGCGGGCCATGGAAGATTACAAGACGAATAAGGAAAAGAATAAGCCTAACATTTCTGCGGTCGAACTCGAACGGGATAAATATAAAACGGAACTCGAACAGCTTAAAAACAGCGGGTTTCTGCGGGACAAAGGTGTAAAACCTGATGATCTCGACTATGTGCTATTTAAAGTTAATCAGAAGGTTACGGATAAACTTCCTTTTGACAAGGCGGCGGCGGAATTCCTGAAGGAGAATCCGAAGTTTGCAGGCCAGACGTCATACAAGGTGACAACCTCGACACATACAGGCGGCGCCGGAGCTTCTGAGGACACGAACGACTATATTAATAACGCCATAAGAATGGCGGCCAGACGATAAGGAGGTCAAATATGAGACATAAGTACAATTTACAGATTTTTGCAGACGATGTATTGATTATTGACAGAAGTGGGGCAGATTCTCTAATTCCAGAAGAGCCAGCCAGAGAAATTATCCAGGGGGTAGTTACTCAGTCTACGGTACTTTCAAGGGGCCGTAAGCTCCCTAACATGTCAACGAAAACCTATAAAATGCCGGTGCTTGACATGCTCCCGATTGCCTATTTTGTGGACGGTGATACCGGAGCCAAAAAGACCACGAAACAGCAGTGGGATAAGAAGGTCATTACAGCAGAGGAAATCGCCGTTATCGTTCCGATTCCGGAAGCTGTACTTGATGATTCGGATTATGACATTTGGGGAGAAGTGAAACCGAGAGTTGTTGAGGCGTTCGGTAAGTTGATCGACGAAGCAATCCTTTTCAATGTTAACAAGCCCACCTCTTGGAGAGATGGCCTTGTTGCTACAGCAACAAAAGCGAATGCAGTTGTAACGCTTGCCGAAGGTGATTCCCTGTATGATAAGATTATGGCCGAGAACGGCGTAATTGCGAAGGTAGAGGATTCCGGATACTTTGTAAGCGGCCATATGGCTGATATTTCCATGAGGGCGAAGCTGAGAGGTTTGCGGGATTCGACGGGAAATCCAATTTTTAAGTCTGATATGCAGAGCGGTACTACATATTCTCTGGACGGCAGCCCGATGAACTTCCCGAACAACGGAGCGTTCGATAAGTCCAAAGCGTTGATGATCTCGGGAGACTTCAATCAGATGGTATATGCAATCCGTCAGGATATTACCTTTAAGCTGTTTACTGAGGGTATTGTACAGAACACGGATGGCTCGATTGCTTATAACCTGATGCAGAATGACATGGTGGCTCTTAGGGCGGTCATGAGGCTGGGATGGGAAATTCCCAACCCAATCAACTCGGTCCAGACTGATAAAAACAAGAGATGCCCGTTTGCTATCCTGAAGAACGCATAGGAGGATTGTGTATGCAGATTACAGATGCATTAAAAAATCTCTATAAGAAGGTTACAGGGAAATCATCTGCCCCTACTGACGGGCAGATTGCTGAATTAGTACAGAAATTGGCGGATAACTGGCCTAGTGGGGAAGGATATACGTTGCCTGCGGCGAAAACAGATGCTATCGGTGGAGTCAAGAAGGCACCTGCTGTGACATTTAACGTTTCAGGAGCAACAGCAGAAACATGCGCATCTGCAATAAAGTCAATCATTGATGGGCTGAAAGCAAGCGGCGCCATGGAATAGGGGGATTCAGGATGTATGTGGATTATGAATATTATCGGGCCGAGTATGGTGGAAAAATGCCGGAAGAAGCATTCCCGGCAGCTAAACGCAAGGCAGAAGCGTACATCCGATACCTTACCCATTTGAATGGTGACATATTTTCCATACCGAATGACATGGTAAAGGATGCGGTCTGTGCAGCGGCAGATGTGTATTATGTGGCCGAACAGGAGCAGGAGCAGAGAAAGGCGGACGGAAAGGCTGGCCCTGTTCGGTCTGAGAACAATGACGGCTATTCTGTGTCTTATGTAGTGGAACAGACAGACGGCCAGACGGCGGAAGAAGCGGTTAGACGGAAGGCTTATGATGCTGTGTATATGTATCTGCTGCCTACTGGCTGGCTGAATCGAAAGGTGAGGTGTCACAATGACCACAAATGCGGATATTACGGTCTATAACTCTTTCCTGAATCCTGATACACGGTTGAAAGAATGGCGCAGGACAGTGATAAAAAAGGCGTGGTTCTATGTTGATAATAAAGTCAGCGTAACAGACGGCGGCCTTGCTTCTGCGGATTCCTTTAAAGTTAGGATACCAGTAGATGCGGAGTTTTCCGGATCACATTATGTTGCGCCGGAAGAGTACACAGGCAAGGAAAATACATGGACCTTAAAGAACGATGACTATATAGCGCGTGGAGCCATAGCGAAGGAAATAGAAAAGCCTTCTGATTTGCAGAAGGAACTGTATCAGGTGTTTAAAATCACATCATGGTCTGATAATCGTTTTGGCAGCTTGCAGCACTGGAGAGTGGGTGGTATTTAATGGCACAGAAAAGGGTTTTTCAGATATCCACGCCACGCGGAGAGTTGTATCAGAAGAAGAGCAGCAACGGCAGTGTAACCGCGCACTTGGAATGGGCGCCGGGATTCGGTCAGCAGAAATCAAAAGGATTTGCAAAGGCACAGGAGTTTGTCGATTCTGAGTGCCTGCGGTACATGGACCCGATGACGCCACGAAGAACCGGGTACATGATTAAGTCCGCGCAGCTTGGAACCGTAATTGGCAGTGCAGAAATAGAGTACTTGGCCCCGTATGCGCGGCGGAAGTATTATGAGAACCACGGAGACAACGGAAACCGCGGTAAACTATGGTTTGAGCGTATGAAGACCGCGAAAGGCGAGACGATTCGGAAGGGGGCGGAAAAGATCATTGCGAACAATTAACAATGAGTCTATTATAGGCGCACTCAGGAAATATTTCATGCAGTGTCCATTCTTGCACGACGGGGAATTTAATATTGATTATCTCCCCAACAGTCGAGCGTACAGCCTGGACCCAATACCGGCTGATCCGGTATACAAAGAATACGTGGACGGAGGGAAGGTATATCAATTCCAATACTCTTTCACGTCAAAAGAAGCTTACGACGGAGACGCCCGTACCATGATAGACAATTCATATTTTTATCAGAATTTGTCTAATTGGGTAGAAGATCAAAACGATAATGATATTCTTCCGGAACTGGAAGGATATTCAGCTATTTCGAATGTCATGATATCGAGCTATTATCTTTTCGACTCGGACGGGGACCTTGCAAGATATCAGATACAATTAAGATTACTCTATGAATAGGAGGAAACAACATGGCAACAGTTGACAAAATTAATGAAGCAAAGTTGGTAAAGCGGTCTAAGAGAGTCGCTTTCATGAACGTCGGAACCGGGGAAGAACCTAAGTTTGTGCGCATGCAGGGCTTTTCATCTATGTCTGAATCCAAAAGCCCGAAACAGTACACAAGAACGTACGTAGATGAGGATTCCGAGCGGTCTGATGTGGTTGGATATGCAACACAGATCGGTTATAGTTTTGACCGTCACAGCCCGCTTTCAACGCATGAAAAGATTGCAGAGATTACCGATGGTGAATATACCGGATCAGATGCTTATGTCGAGATCGTAACGGTAGATCTTTTTGCCGAGGGGGAAACGAAGGTCGCACGAAAGCGTACCTATGCGGTTATTCCGGATACTACCGGTGATGGAAATGACGCATTAATCTATTCTGGTAATTTTCGGGCGATCGGAGAAATGATACTGGGAACTGCAACTTCTTCCGATAAGTGGCAGACAGTAACATTTGTAGAAGGTCAGGCTCATGAATTGGGGGAATTAACTGTGCACAGCGTAGCGGGTTCTGGTTCTGGGACTACTAAATTAACGGTTACCCCAGCAAAGCAGCCAGATAATACATACCGATATAAGACAGGAACAAATGTTTCCCTTCCTGCTTATGATACGGATTGCAGCGAAATGCAGACTTGGGATGGATCAGCAGATATTACGGCTGCAAATGGGCAAAAAATCCTTGTTGTAGAATGCACAGGGAATAAGGCCAGAAAAGCCGGTATTGCAACCGTCACATATAAACAATAACAAAGAGGAGTGAGCCTATGAGCCAGAAGTGGAGTTATAACAATCTTGAGTTTGAGGTGGATTTACAGGATGCGGATTTTGCAGAACGTTACGAAAATGCGTTTAAGCAGATGGAAGAGGAAGAAAAACGAGTGCAGAAGGCGGGCACAACAAGCGAGGTAATACGCGGATACTGTGGGCTGTTTTTTAACCTGTTTGATTGTATTTATGGAAAAGGGACATCTGGAAAGATGTTTGAGGGAAAAGTAAATGCTGGTATGTGTGACGCAGCCTATTCGGCTTTTATTGATGCCGCACGGCGCAGTAATCAGGAGGCCATGCAGCGCAGAGGCCAGATGCTTAATAAGTATGCACCGCATCAGAACAGGCAGCAGAGACGGCATAACCGGAATGGTGGCGGTAATAAGTGAACCTCATCTATGACAGATATCCCAATTCGGTGATGCTAAACGGTAAGCATCGTGAGATTGTAACGGATTTTAAGGACTGGCTAAGGTTTGTTGACCTTTTGAAAGATGATGAGTATGGGCCGGAAGAAAAATTCGAGTCCATACTCTTGTTCTACTGTGATCCTCTCCCGTTTGCGGATCAGGCAAATGCCTGCAAACCGCTGATAGACTTTTTTAAGATGGCTGAGGCAGAAGATGAGAGTTATCAGGCTGATTATGAGGAAGAGGAAGAAACGGGGAACATAAAACCGCTGTATGATTTCCGATATGACGCGCGCTGTATTATTGCCGGCTTCTGGCATGATTACCGGATTGACTTAACGAAAGCGCACATGCACTGGTGGAAGTTCCGGATACTGCTAGACGGCCTATCATCTGACACGGAATTTAAGCAGCGTGTTATGTACCGGAATACCGATGCATCACGGATAAAAGACGTTGAAGAGCGTAACCGTATTTTGAGAATACAGAGAAAGATTGCAATTCCGCAGTCTGCCCCATCTGATGATGAGATCGGAGGTATGTTCTGGTGAGATGGAAAGGTATTAGCTATTTTGCAACAGTAAATGAACAAGAACTTTCTCACGAATTACCTAAAATTAAGAAACCGCCAACTAGGCGTGATTGGTATCAATGCCCCCATTGCGGAAAGAACGCTGTGTTATATGACAACACAGCACAGAGCAATGGTGTATACATGAAATGTAAAGAGTGTAAAAAAGAATTTGAAATAAAGATATAGCATATGTGAGCCTGTGAGCCGTGCTACTGCGAAAGGAGTAGTATGGCTTATTTTGACTTACAAATATTTGCCGCTGACGGTCATTTAAATTTTGATACAAAGATTGATGAAAAAGGATTTTCCATCGGACTCGGTAAACTTGGTGGAATAGCAAAAGGCGGTCTTGCGGTTCTTGGCGCCTCCATTGGCGGAATCACTGCCGCATTCGGCGGCATGTCCAAAGCCGCTTTAAGTTCCGTAGCCAGTTTGGAACAGAACGTGGGCGGCGTGGAAACGCTGTTCAAAGAGAATGCTAAGACAGTCATAGAAAACGCTAATAATGCTTACAAGACTGCCGGATTATCCGCCAATGAGTATATGCAGAGTGTCACCAGTTTCTCCGCCTCCTTATTACAGAGCGTGGCCGGAGACACGGCAGAAGCGGCAAAGATTGCAGACATGGCAATGGTGGACATGTCCGATAACGCCAATAAGATGGGCACGGACATGTCCTCTATCCAGAATGCGTACCAGGGATTTGCAAAGCAGAATTACACGATGCTGGATAACCTGAAACTAGGATATGGCGGAACAAAAGAAGAGATGAACCGCCTTCTTGCAGATGCCACCAAAATATCGGGTGTAAAATATGACATCAGCAACCTAAATGATGTTTATTCAGCTATCCATGTGATCCAGGGAGAACTTGGCATAACAGGGACTACCGCAAAGGAAGCATCAACTACCATAGAAGGTTCCATGAATGCCGCCAAGGCAGCCTTTGACAATTTCTTGAATGGATCAGGCAATGCCCAGGAACTGGCGGATGCGATTGCCACGGTTGCCCGTAATGTGGGAAAGAACCTTGGGGAAATCGTTCCGAGGCTGGCCGAGACAATTCCAATGGTGATAGAGGAATTATGGCAGGAATTTGAAGGTAGTGCGGACCAGTTTATACAGATGGGGTCAAGCCTTTTAACTGACATTGCAACTGGGATCATCGAACAGCTGCCAGCCGTTATTGACCTTGCTGTTTCGTTCATTGACATGCTGATACAGGGCTTGGACGGAAACACAGCACAACTGATGGAAGCAGGCGCAAAGCTACTTATGGCGATTGCACGGGGAATCATTACGTTGATTCCTTCGGTAGCTTCCCTTGGTTGGTCGATTATTACCGGTGTAATTGAAGGGATACGGTCAAATTCCGGTCAGCTTCAGGCGCAGGGGAAAATGCTCCTGGATAATTTGACAGTGGGAATTAGTACTGGACTCCCAAATATTGTGAGCAAGGGTCTTGAAGTATGCGGAAAATTCGCACAGGGTTTACTGAACAACCTTCCATCTGTTATCTCAGCTGCCGGAAATATATTAAACCGGTTAGTTGATGCGATTATGACCGCTTTACCGAAGCTTCTGGAATCTGGTGCGAAATTAATCGGGCAGCTTGCACATGGTCTTCTTGACAATCTGCCTGCTGTCATTACGTCTATTGCCTCTGTACTTGCAAAATTAATCGCTACAATTGCATCCCATCTTCCGGAACTTTTACAAAAAGGCATTGAATTGATTGGAGAGTTGGCGGTAGGCCTTATAAAGGCAATCCCTGATCTTATAAAAAAGATACCGGAAATCATCGAGTCAATCAAAAATGCATTTTCTGAATTTGATTGGAAGAAGATCGGAAAAGATATTGTAGATGGTATCGCGAAGGGGCTAAAAAACGCGGTCGGTGCGGTTGTTGGTGCTGCAAAAGAAGTAGGGAAATCAGCTCTTAACGGGTTGAAAAATATGTTGGGAATCCACTCCCCATCCAGGGTATTCCGTGACGAGGTAGGCAGGAATATAGCGCTTGGCATTGCTGATGGTATTGCGAGAAACAAGAAGTATGCGAAGAGCAGCGCGGAAGAGATCGCACAGGCAGTTCTCGACTCTGCAAAGAAGCGGCTGGACAACTACAAAGTATATAATAATTTCACACTTGCAGAGGAGGCGGCCTATTGGGACGAAGCCAGAAAGCAGGTAAAAGAAGGCACACAGGCAAAGATCGACGCAGATAAAGAATACTTTACAGCAAAGAAAGAACTTGAAAATCAGATGCTCCAGGCCGAGGAGAAGTACACTGATAATGTTGCAAAAGCATATGAAGACTTAAACGATAAGATTCTTGATCTGAATAAACAGTACGAAGATGCAGTAAGTCAGAGAACAGATGAAATAAAGTCAGCGTTCGGACTCTTTGACGAGTTTTCTGCGGATACGGAATTATCATCTGATGATCTCCTGAATAATCTCCGGTCACAGGTTGACGGGCTGGAACAGTGGAGAGAAAACTTAGACGATTTAAGTGACCGCGGAATCGGAAAGGAACTTCTGGAAGAGTTACAGAAGCTTGGCCCGAAGGCAGCGGCAGAAATCCAGTTGCTCACGGAGATGAGCGACGATGAGTTAGACGAATATGTTGATCTTTTCAGGGAGAAAAACCGCCTTGCACGAAGACAGGCCGTAGAAGAGTTGGAACCGATGCGGAGGGATATTGCAGACCAGATTACAAAGATGCAACAGGAAACCTCTGCGGAACTTGCGAAGTACCAGCAGGAGTACACGGCTTCCATGCTGGAACTGGGGGTATCACTGAATCAACCACTTGAGGTGATGAAGCTTACCGCGGTTCAAAATGCGGTTGAATTGGTTTCCGCTATGGCCGGATCAGTAAAGGAAGCGTCCGGAACAACCGAGAATATGGACAAATTCAAGGCAATTGCACAGAATGTGTTAGGAGCGGTACAAACGCTTCCAACGGACATGAAGGACCTGGGAAAGACTGCAATCACTGAAATGATTGAAGGTATTAATTCCATGTCTGGAAATCTCTATGCGGCTATGTCAGAAGTCGTTGGAAATGCCATGAGAAGCGCCATAGACGCGGTAACGGCAGGAAATGCAGTTGATGCAGCTCTAGCAGGTACGGGATATGTAACCGGCACAGCGTCGATACCTGCGTCCAGCTATGGAAATGAAGGGTATGGCCCTGGTTATGCAATCGACTATAAACGTATGGGCCGCGAGATGGGGCAGGCCATGGAGAATACCGGCGTGTATATGGATAATAAAAAGGTCGGTAATCTCGTTTCAGAGCCGGTAAATGAAAGCCTTGGTAATGTATCTAAGACGGAGGAAAGAGGTGTCATGTAATGCCTATAGGAATCACATTTAATGACGAAAAGCATTCTTACCGAGATTTCGGGCTACGTATTATTTCGGTCAATATAGGTCTGCCGGAAGTAAAAAAGAGCCTTATTGACATACCGGGCGCCGATGGTTACGTTGATATGACGGACTATTTCGGAACCCGGTATGAGAACCGGAAAATAAAGGTGGAATGTGATTTTGAGGATAAGGGATATAGTAACTGGGCCGCGAGAATCAGTGATATCAGCAACTATCTGCATGGAAAACCAGTAAAGCTGATATTTGATTTTGATGAGGGATATTACTATGACGGCCGGGGAACATGCGAATATGAAAAGAATAATCGCAGATACGGTAAGATTACACTTACGTTTGACTGCAAGCCGTATAAACTGGACCTGCTTGCATCGGATGAGGATTGGTTATGGGACCCGTTCGATTTCGAGACCGGAGTCATCCGGGAGTATGGAAACATAGCGGTAAATGGTACATATGATCTTGTAGTTGACGGAAGCCCTATGCCTGTTATCCCTAAAATAGAGTGTTCCGAAGCCATGAAAGTGATATTTGAAGGCGTTGAATATGCTTTGAGCGCCGGTGTGAATTATATCACTGACATATTAATTGGAAATGGAGAATATCACTTGCAGTTTTCTGGAAAAGGGACTGTGACGGTAATATACCGGGGAGGAAGCTTGTAATGTATCTGATACAGAATATCGTAGACGGCCATGTATACCCCATACATGACCAGAAAAGTGACGTTTTAAGAGTGCTTGAGCCGCGCCTTATATTAACCATTAATAAGACTGGGCAATTAGAATTTATGATTCCCCCAATGCATGAGTATTATAATACCATCAAGAAACTAAAATCCATCATACGGGTGATTGAAGATGGGGAGCTGCTTTATGAGGGGCGGGCAATTTCGGATGAAGCAGATTTTTACAATGTAAAGAAGATTGTATGCGAGGGGAGCATGGGGTACTTGATCGACAGTATCCAGCGCCCGTTTTCCCATACCGGTAATATCCGTGATTTCCTGGCCTACCTGATTGATAACCATAATCGTCAGGTGGAGGAAAGAAAACAGTTTTTGCTTGGAACCGTGAATGTGGTCGATGATGAATCCAACATTAAGCGGGAAAGCACAAAACTGGAAAACACATGGAACACGGTTAATACCTATCTGATAAGCAAGTATGGGGGCTGCCTGTACGTGGAGTATAAGGGCGGTAAGAAGTATCTTAATTACACCTATGACCATGGCGGATACAATGAGCAGAAGATACGTTTCGGAGTGAATCTGCTTGATCTGACGAAATACCAGGATGCGACGGAAATCGCTACGCGGTTAATACCTTATGGCGCGGAAGTGGAGTACCAAGACGAGAACGGGGAAGTGCAGACAAAAACCGTTGATATCACGTCTGTGAATGACGGAAGCGATTATATTACGGCAGATCAGAGCGTGGTTGATGAATATGGAATCATAACAGTCACCTATCAATGGGCTGATGTAACGGAGCCTTCCGTACTACTTGAAAAGGCGAAAGCACTGATTAAGGAACTGACCAACATACCGGATACACTAACCGTTAAGGCTCTTGATCTTAATTATGCGGGGGTAGATATCCGTAGGTTTAAGGTTGGCCGGTGGACAACCGCGGAGAGCAAGCCCCACGGGGTTAAGAAAGATATGCTGCTTGCGAGGCTTGACCTATATCTTGACGATCCGAAAAAAGGGAGTATATCCCTTGGATCAACCGTAAAGACATTCACAGCTGCAAATGTAAGTAAGCAGGTGGAACTATCAAATTCCATAAAGAAGGTAGGGGAATCTGCCTCGAGCGAGATCAGGCGTAAGGTGGAGAATGCCACCTCATTGATTACTGGCGGACTTGGTGGGTATGTGGTTCTGGACGTCGAGGACCCCGTTACCGGTAAGAAAATCCACCCATGGCGAATCCTGGTGATGAACACGCCGGATAAGAACACGGCTACCCATGTGATTCAGCTTAATCAGAACGGCCTTGGCTTTTCTACAACCGGCATAAATGGACCATACCGGAATGCCTGGACGATTGATGGTAATCTTGTGGCTGATTTCATAACATCCGGTACGATGCTGGCGGACAGAATTCGCGGCGGCATTCTCGAGGTGGGCGGCGCTGGCCTGGCGAAAGATGGGAGCATTACCGTTAAGAATGCACAGGGCGAGGTGATCGGTACATGGGATAAGACCGGCTTGCATGTGCTTCTTGGCATTATTGAGGGTAGTACCATCAAAGGATCATCAATTATAGGCGGCAGGATTAATATCGGTAATGGTACATTTGAGGTGGACAGCGACGGATCAGTGATTATAAATTCTGGTGAGATCAATATAGGGAATGTGCTGATTACTGAAAATTATGCATGGATTAATGGGTTTGGCATTTCTGACATGACTATATATAGTAAAGATGCAGGTAATTCTATTGTATTATCTACTCAAGAATTTGATGGAACAGGGCCAGCACTTGAATTAAAAAGAGATGGAATGATAACCCGTGTTGGTTATAGTGGTATTGTCACAGGAGATATAATTTTCGATGATCCTTGGACGGAAAATATGTCTGCACTAGATATGTTTAAGGATTTGTATGGCAGAGTAAGAGATTTGAGGGATAGAATAGATGGATTGGAGGGTTGAACCGAAGGTATATAGATGATATAATATAGTCAGAAAGGGGTGAAATATAAAATGTTTAAAAAAATGTCTTTACTGACTATTGTTTTAACATTTAGTTTGCTTTTTGGTTCGTTTGCTATGGCTGATGTAGTTAATGGTGATTTCATACGTAAATCTCCGCTGAATGAAGAGGAAAATTCATCATATGAATGGACGTGGCTTAATGACGAGCATTGTGTACAGTTTACAACTAAGGATGATAAACTAAAGAGAGAACATATTGAGAGAAAATTCAATATGGGACTGCTTCCACAGTGGGCGGTAAATGGGGATGATGGAACCGGTGTTGTAAAAAAGAGGGACACATATTCTGGGAAGTGGACTCAGAGCGAAAAAGGAATATGGTCATTCGAGTTTGATGATAAGACCATCCCGCTGGGAGTAACGAAAATAGATGATGTTTTATACGCCTTTAATGGATATGGAGAATTAATGGAGGGCTACGAATATTACGATGGCCTGACAACCGGAGCTGATGGAGTAGTCAACTCAGACAATCCCGAATTTCTGGCATGGCTGGATACCCAGTACGTGCCAGCGTGCACAAGCCATGAATAATAAAAATTACAGAGAGCGAGGATAATTTCCCCGCTCTTTTTCTGTGTCAAGTAAATTGTCACGTTTGTCACACCCAAATGTGCTACAATTTAAAATAGGAAAACCAGTGATGAGCGCCTGAAAACAGGTGCTCTTTTTCTATGCCAAAAACAGAAAATAGATCGGAGGATAAGAATCTATGTTAGTGGAAATCAGAAAATTTAATAAAGAAGAAGTTGCCACATGCACAAGTTTAGATGTTGCTGAAACATTCGGGAAAGAACACTACCACGTAATTGAGGATATAAGAAATTTATCTGCGAGTATCAGTAGCCCCGATATTTCGGGGCTATTCAGTGAAAGCTATTATGTAGCGACGAATGGAAAAAAGAACCCGATGTATTACATGACAAGAGATGGTTTCACACTGCTTGTAATGGGATATACAGGAGAAAAGGCTATTAAATTTAAACTTGCATACATAAAGCAGTTCAATGCTATGGAAAATGCATTAATCGGTAAAATGAAGGAACGTGAAAAAGGTATAGCTGTACGGCAAGCGCTTACAAATACACTTCAGCGTTCCCAGGAAAACGAACGAATGCATGGACATGCGTACTCTACTTATACAAATGCAATTTACAAGGCGATATTCGGGAAAAATGCGAAGCAGCTCAGAGAATTATATGGAATAGGAAGCCAGGACAATTTACGAGATAGGTTTACTGTTGAGGAATTATCTGCGGTTCAATCTATGGAAATGCTTGTCAGCGGCCTTATTAATTGTGGCTGGGGATATGATAAAATCAGAGATTTCATTCAGGAAAACAGTGTTAAACAGTTGGTCGGATAGGAGGAAAGTGAGGTGAAACATGGCAGATATAAGCAGAGAAATAGAGAATTTCAGGAGCGCGCGGAAAGGGAAAGACGTTCGTGGCTCTATGATCTCATTGGCTGAAAAGGTCAATAAAGAGGGTGAAAATGTTGTAGCTAACGTAGCGGTGCAAGTTACAAGAATTAATAATGCAATTACTTTAGCCAATGAAGCTGTGACCGATGCGAATGCGGCAACAGCGAGAGCAAATGAAACCTTGAATCATGCGGATGATATTCTCGGAAGTGCTACAGAGCAGGCTACAAACTCCGCAGTAAGTGCTACGGAGGCAAAAAGCTGGGCAATCGGTGGAACCGGGACGCGAGAGGGAGAGAATACCAATAACAGCGAGTATTACAGCAGGCAGGCCGGGACTTATGCGGACAATGCCAAAAACGACGCAGACAGGGCCGCGCAGTACTCGCAGATTGTAGCGCCTGGTTTTTATTTTGATCCGGCAGAATCAACCCTCTATATAAAAGCGGGGGTAGGTGTGAATTTTACTGTCGTGGATTCAGTGCTCTATTGGAAAATTATGGTATAAAAAAGAAAAGAGGAGGTACTATTTGATGGCAGCACCAGAAGGATATACAGAATTAGGACGCATAGGTTTTGTGGACAAAGGAAATTATGCGTCAGGTACCACATATCGAACCGGTGATGTGGTATATTATAACGGGAGTACTTGGGTTGCGTTGAAGGATAATTTACGTGGAGTAACTCCTGCACCGGGAGCGAACTGGAAGTATATGGCGCGTGGCTTTGCGGCTGAGGCACTTTCTGCAATCACCGCTGTGGATACAAGCGGAGTACTGAGAGAGGCAGGAGCAAGCGTGACATCTCAGGAACTAATTGACGCGATCGCCGATAAGGTCATGACAAAACTCATTGAGAAAAGTAAGATCGTAAATAATCTGCTTGCGACGGACGCAACAACCGTATTAAGCGGTCCGATGGGGAAGTCCCTCGATGACAAGATTACTCAGTTAAATAGTGATTTAGCAAAAGCAGTCTACTCAAGTAATCTTATGGCTCCTAGTGATGGCCCTGTTTTTCTCCGCTGGGATGTTGATACGTTAAATACACCCTTCAAAGCAGGACTTACATATAATACTGCTGGATTTGCCTTTGTGTATGGCGATTATTCTAACTATCAAACGGTAGTGGCCTTTGTTCAAGGACAAAGTTACTTTTTTATTCATAGTGTTGATAGCGGAAATGTTCATGGATGGAAGAAATTCCCTGCTAATTGATCATTTAATTTGTTGAATATGAAAAGCTTGCAATTATATTTCTTGTGTTTTCTCCATATGTAGTTGCTTTGATTTTTCCTTCAAAAAGTATTATTCCGACAGGGTGGTTTATCGCACCGGGCTCTTCACCTATGCCTGATGCGCCTGTTGGATATATAGGAAGGAACCCATCAGGTAAAATACCGATATCAACATAAGTGTTTGTATTAATTACACTATTATCAGCTTTTCTTATTGCCAGATTGATAACACATATCCCTGAAGATTTATCTTTTATGATCCGGGTGGCCCATGTTCCATAGATGGCATAACCAGGGTTTAATGTAATATCTTTGACAATTAATCCAGTTATGCTGGCTAAATCACTATTTTGTTTATCAAGCTGTTCCTTCAAAGTCTTTCCTGCAACGGCATCAAGCGCGCTCTGCCCTGCTACTGTTGCCATGAAATTGTTTGTTAATGGAGGCAGTGGTCCTGTGTCTCCTTTTTCACCTTTTGGGCCTTGCGGTCCAGCCGGTCCTACATTACCAGTGTCTCCTTTTGGACCTTGCGGCCCCGTCGCACCTGTATTTCCCTGTATTCCTTGCGGTCCAGCCGGTCCTACATTACCTTTAGGGCCTTGTGGTCCAGTCGGTCCAGTATCCCCTTTTGGTCCTTGTGCACCTGCCGGCCCTTGCGGTCCTATATCGCCCTTTGCACCTTTTGCATAACCAATAATCACATCAACCATTGCCATATAGTTACCTCCTATTTTCCATTGTCATAACTCCATTTAATAGCCCCATTTTCATTATCGTATGAAAATGGAGGGCTGTCATAAAAAGCATCATCATACACACAGTGTATAGCACTGTTATCCTCATCATCAGTATAGATGTATAAACGGCTCAGTGCCGGTATATTAACTCCAGATTTTCCTTGCGCGCCATTCTGCCCCGGTTCTCCCTTCGGCCCCTGTATTCCCTGCGGCCCCTGTGGTCCTACATCTCCTTTAGGGCCTTGTACTCCAGCTTCTCCAGTCTCTCCTTTTACCCCCTGTAGCCCCCTTGGCCCTGTGGCTCCTTGCAATCCTTGTGGTCCAGGATCTCCTTTTTCTCCTTTGAATTCTCCAGACTGTAACCGGCTAACTAAATCATTTCTAATAGATTCAGCATTGGCTGCTGCTCTATTGGCATTGGATGCTGAAATATTGGCATCATGAGCGGATTTTTCAGCATCTTCTGTAGCCTTAACGGTCCGTGGATATATATTTTCATATTGAACCAATTGAGTAATAAGGCCCTCTGCATCTGCTTCCAATTGATCCAGTTTTCCGATATATCCACCCGCATCCAGGCTATTTTCATTGATCGTATCTTCCATGACGTAGTACAGGAAACGGCAGGAGGAAGACCGCCCGTCGCTGTATTTAAACTTTACGTCGGCTACTGCCTTACCAGGTATAGACAGCTCATTCCCAAGAAGCCTATATACATAGCCATTCCCGGATTTTATCAGATTTCCCACAACCGGAATACGGTTCTCCAGTCTGATATTAATGGTTGCACTGACTGCATCAGTCACATATGCACCGTCATTTTTTACCCGGAGCGTGAACTGAGTCTGTCCATAGTCTCCCTGCGTGAGACAGATACCGGTATCAATCGGATCACTGTATTTCGTGTTTAACTCAATATCATAGTTTACCATCTATACCACCTTTCCCATGATTACATACGACGCCCCTGCTCTTATCAACAAAACTTTATCTCCTATGGATGGCGCATAACTGGAAATATATTTATACGGCTTCTGGCTGGCCGTTCCCTCCCCATAAAAGCGGACATATGGACGCCCGTTAGATATACTCATCACAGTTGCCATTCGATAAGTTTTTCTCTCACCTACGACATAATCTTTTATGTCCTGGAGACGTTCACCCGGATTATCATAGATCATAATTTCACCACCCGTTTTAATGTATGGGTCATAGTTCCCCCAACGCTCAATTCCATCTCCCACGCATATTCAATATACTTATTTCCAACACCAAGAGTTGTTTCATTCACAAAGATACAGTCGCGGTACTCATGGTGTGGCATCAGACCTGTAGGAATCGTAATGGTATCATAAGTCTGACTCTTTTCTATCGCAATTCTTCTGACAAGTGCATCAAGGGTTTCCTGATCCGCGATATCATCAACGCTTTCGATATCAACAACATTCCTTCCACGGTTTACTGTTGATATTTTACTTCCCGCACTGTCGTTCACATATTCGCTTCTCAATTCCTCCCCATCCGGATCGTCTGTATATCGGACAAATATATTCGGGACATTGTACATATCAAGGCTCTGCTTCGCTCCTGCCTTAATAAGGCTTTTGTCATCCGTACGGTATGAGTGTTCCGTTCTGCGGTTTACTGGCTCCACATATCGGCGGCTAACAGCATACCCGTTGCCATTAAAATGCAGCGGCTCATAGTTGATCGCTGTCAGCAGTGCGTTAATAACTTCCAGTTTGCTTGTACCGATCTCAAACTCAATATTTTCGCGGGCCATTAATACCGAAGTCTCAATATTTATTTTTTTAATCCCGGCCCCATTGATGAGGTTTCTTACTTCCCTGACGTAGTTTGATCCGGAAGCGATAAAAAGCCGTTCCCGGATCTTGTCCTCACGCAGAATTGTACTGTAATCATAACAGTCAATATTCTGATATATTCCACAGTTCTGTGTCTGACGCTCCGGGCTGCTCATGATATAGATTCCGAGTGGATATTTCAGCCAGCCATGCTCTGTCAGCAGCATAAAAACGGGGCGGATTCTAAGATCAGTCTCCTTAAAATCCACCCCTGCGGTTTCCTCCACGATAAAACTTCCAGTACCCATGATCTCCTGGGAGCTGTCAAACCGGATACTTCCAGATACATTATCAAGGTCTTTCAGTTTCCGTTCGTTTCTGTCCAGCAGTTCGAAACGAAAATCGATCATTCTGTCACCTTCCAGCCGTTTTAAAACTTCTTCGTGGGTATATCCTCCCTGTGCCAGATTAGTCACCGAACCTCACCCCCAGATCGTAATTGATGCGGCTTAACGACAAATCGAAAGTCTTCCCTCTGTCAAAAAGATCATTTTTAAAGCTAAAATCTGTAATCTCGCAGCAGATACAGGTTTCCGAGTTACGGAACAGATAGATTCCATTCAGGCCATGGATCCGTTCCAGCGATTCTGCCTCCTTATTCGGAAGGTAGAAAGAGGTACTTATCGTTGATTCTTTATGAATACCGGATTCTTTCACCTTATACGTACGGCCTTCGTAGCTGACCAATTCCGCTTCATTGCTCTTCTTCTGTTGTATTTCGATATGCCAGTCACTGGTAGATTTTATAATCCGGATACTCTCTGCAAGGTTCCCAACCTCAGCCAGACGCGCACCTTTATATTTAATGGTCATATCTGCTGCATTACTGTCTGAGTAGCCACCTGCGTACGCTCTGATGATATAACGGTACAGCTTTCCAGATTTCACCGTGTAATCCTCGTATTCGTTTCCTGCAAACTTGCCTATCGGGCTGTACGCTCCGCCTTCTTCCGAACGATACACAAATTTTGTACCAGCTGTCGAATCCGTAGTTATCTTCACACCTGCATCGAGTGCGGATACCGCTATGGACGGTCGGGCCGGCGCAGCGGCAGATATGGTAAATACCTGAGCACTCTCATCTGACCAGATACCATATGCGCTTCCAATCCTCATTTTCACAACGTACTGGCCGTTTTCCAGCATCATATCAGGCACATAGGAATCAGACAGTCCTCCGGCCCGTTCGCCGCTGTCATGAATGATTTTTCCGTCCTTTATGATCTGCAAAATATAGACTGCATTTTCTGATTCGTTGCATTTCCAGGTTATTTCTGTAATGGAATCATTCTTCATTCCCGTTATAATTGGACTGGCCGGCCTCCCGGTGAGTTCAAATGTGCCGTATGCATACCCGGAAGCCGCATTAATGGCGTTATAGGTCTGTACTCTCCATTCTACAATTCCGATAGATATTGCAGCCGTTTCCATCGTATAGGACTGCTCTGAAGTATTCTGTGTGACTGTGGTCCAGGAAGACTCTCCCTGTTTTCGCCAACCAAATTCAAACTTCGCCTGCCCTGTATCGTAGAGCGAATTGTATTTCCACTGAAACGTAATACTTCCGCTTTTCTCAATTACATCACCGTTAGGATATAGAATCGTTGGAAGACTCGGAACTGCGTTGTTGTATACTACATTGATATATGGGGACTTTCCGCCCTCCTTGCTTGTAAACTTCCATGATAAGCTTGGTACCACCTTATCATCAATGCTGTATACTGCCAGAACCACGTTATTCTTTCCGACATTATTTTTTACGATACTGGTTACATCCCATTCAATCCATTCGTTGTTATCCTCCACCGTGGCTTTGGTTTCATATTCTGTAGGGGACCATGCGACATCACTATCCAGATACTTGTTGTAAAACAAATTACCTGTAAGATTAGAGATGTCAGGGATATTATATTGTCCACAGCCTATTATACTGTTTTTGACTTTTACTTTATTGTGTAACCTTACAACCGCCGACACAATCTCTTTGTTGTCAAATCTAGGTATATTAAACTGGAGAAAAATCCCCATGAAACTTGATGAATTGATCTCTCTCCACATTGCAAGTTCTGTGTGATTATAGTTATTATCGTTTCCGGAATAACGACTAATAAATGTATCTCCAGTACAAAGAATTGTCTGTTCCGCCATTATATCTTACTCCTTCCCGTCCGATACGCCTGGTTTTCCTGCTGGGCCAACTTTACAACTTTGTTAAAATCATCAACATTGCTGGCATCAATAGTACAGTAAAATACGTTGACTGTTCCAGCTCCGTTCTTAGCAACATTGCTCGGCACAACACGAGATCCTCGCGGAAGACGCACCAGTTCCGGCCCGTGTTCACCCACCCAAGCATCACCATTCATCGAATAGTCGGTTCCTAAAGCATAGTGAGGTACTTGTTGCGCTGTATTCACAGTGCTGGTCACTGCGCTCACGCTGTTTCCCACACTATTCATTGCATTTTGCAAATCATTTCCTTTGCCAATAATTACTGCAATGACTGTAGCAAGTGCAATTAGGGCGGCTACAACTCCGACGATAATCGCCGTGGTCTTTAATGTCTGAATATCCATGCCTTTAAACATTTTCACAACGCCCTTTCCTGCATCTGTAACACTCTTGATCCCCTTATATACCAGTACAAACCCACTCGCTGCACCTACAAGCCCGACCAATCCCTGAATCACAGGAATTGGCACCTTTGCGATTACTTCAAACAGATCGGTAAGAATCGGAGCGAGAGCAAGCCCGAAATTATTCTTCAGGTTCTTGCTGGTATTATCCATCCGCCGCATAGCATCATCCAGCTCACCGAACTTCTGTAAGTTTTCTGTACTCATGACGTATCCGACAGTATGGGCTTCCTTTCCCAGTTCCTTAAATCGTTTACTTCCAGCTTCTATTAACGGATTTAATTCTTTTGCTGAGCGTCCGAATAAATCCATAGCCATAGAATCACGCTCTGTCTCATTTGTCATTTTTCCAAGTGCATCTATCGTATCATAAAAAACAGCTTCTGCACTTCTGAGCTCTCCGTTATGTTCTTTATATCTGACACCGAGTCTAGCAAATTCTTTCTGAAGATCTTTGTTGCCGTCTCTCGCATCCGCCATACTCCTCACCATTTTGGACATGGATGAACTAATTTGATCCGTGGAGACGTCCAGAAGTTCGGCAGCATAATCCAGTTCCTGTAAAGTATCTGTTGACAGACCTGTAACACTGGAAAGGGTAAGAATATTATCGGAATATTCAGCAGCCGACTTTGAACAGTCAATCAATTTGGTTGCAAGGGTACCGAGCGCAATTACTGCCAACCCGACTTTTTCATCCACGCCGTCAAATTTAGATGCGAATGCTTCAACCATTGGATTTACTTCTACTCCCAGCGTATCGGCTATGTCCCGAATCGTATCCCCAAAAGAGCGTTGCTTTTCCTCCGATTCTTCCGTCTTTTTTCCTGCTTCGTACTGCTGTTTCGAATACTCATCCAGCTCCTTGCAGGCCTGACCGTATTCCCCGTTCAGTTTTTCCAGAGTCGTACGTGCGTTCAGTAGTTTTTTGTCTAGGGCATCAACCTGTTTTTCGGTTGCATTTCCGCTTGTCATTGCCTTATCGTATGCCTTCCGATTCTCGTCTACAATTTTACTCTGAAGCTTTATTTTCTGCGACAACACTTCTTTTTTTATTGTTAGTTGGTCAGTTTCCGTACCATAATTTTTCGCCTGTTCTTTTGCGAGCTTAAATTCTGCTTCCAACAGTCCCATCTTCCTATTACATTCTGCAATTCCTCCACTGAATTCGGAGTAATCCAGCCCCAGAACAATAGAACGCTTATATTGACTCGCCACTTCCGAATCCCTCCAATTCTTTCATCGATGTGATTGTGGGTGCCTTAAAATATTTTGTCTCGTATTCATCGTCTATTTCCATGTTCTTTTCATCATTATAGATGTCTATCAGTTTTATTATTTTTACCAGGCTGCTTTTCCAAAAACCAAGCTCAGACATTTTCATCTTTACACAATATAAATAAAAGATAAAATCAAAATCGAAAAGCAGCTGGTTTAACTGGATTTTGCCAGCCCAACCAACATCTGAGCTATCACTTTTTTTGTAATTGCATCCTCCATTTCCTTATCCATAGAACCGGACGAATCAAGATAATCTGTTATAATTTCGTTTAAATCAGCAGGACGTATTGACATCGCTAGGGCTTTAGCTTCCTCTATGGTGTAATCTGTATGGTTCACTTTAATTCCAGAGTATAATACAATTGCTCCAAATTCTTCTATCGGGATTTCAGTAACGCTCTGATTAAGTTTTATAAGTTCTTCCTGCATATAGCAGACTGCCCTCATGTTAAATGTAGCAATGAAAGACCGGTCGTTAAATACGATCTCAACCTCATTAGCCGGTGCTACTGCAATTTTTTTCATTCTTATGCTCCCTTCGCCGGGTATGTACTGGGTCCCGTTGTAAACCATTTAGCTGCCTGAGCATCTGTAAAATCCGGATTAGCCGCATCACCAAAAAAACGCAACCATTTATCACTTTCTCGTGGAATAAAGTTTATAGTAACACTGTCCGTTGAAAAAGTAATATTACCTTCAGACTGTTTGTTTGTGGAATTGATCGGTTGTGCTTGTCCTTTTAAAAGCCATACAAACTCACTTTTTCCTCCAGTCTGTTCTACCTCATACCCAAGTGCAATGTACGGCGGCTCATTACCGGCAACTTCTACAACAACGCCGTCTTTAAATGTATTCCCGCATATTTCAGCCCTTACTTCTGCAAATACTTTATTTACATCAACCACAACCGCAATGCCATTAAGGATAGAAATATCCTCCTCTTTTACTCCTTCTCCATACAATTCCCCTTTAGACACACTGGGAGTAAGCTGGATCTGCATGGCTTTTCCAAAGCCTTTAACTTCTCCATACGTTGTACCAGTGCTATCGTCTGTCGTCAGCAGACAGTATTTCAGATTTTTTACGTTGATTCTGTTTGATTTTCCACTTTTGCTAGTCAAAAATATCACCTTCCATTTTCTCGAATTTTATAATCGCCCGCCAAAGTTTCGCAGCCGGATCACAGCTTTTTTCCACTAATGGTATAGAGAATTCCGGAAGGACGATTGCCTTCAGGAGTTTTTTCACCGCCTCTTCAAGTGCCATTCTTTCTCGATACCACAAATCAACCTCATAACTACTTACCCATTCCTGACCGGCACCATCTCCGTTCAACCCCGAAGCGGTATAATAATCTATACAGGTGGCACAGGCAGACATCAACGGTGCTGGTTCGTTAAGAACAGGAATATTTAATTCCGTTTCGATGATTTCTTTCACCGTCATTCCGTCACCTTCTTTACCATATCATCAATCGCCTTTTCTACCTCGCCCTGTGCGTCTCTCATAGCCTTATCCATAAATTGATTCCCCGGCACCCAGGTATGGCCGTCACGGGCAAAATGGCCGTCATTTATCTTATTCCACTTATATCCGGTCATTTTTCCTCCACGGATACTCGCATACAGCATCCCATTTTTATCTTTCCGTACATCTGCGGTTACATCATCCCTGGCATGTTCATACGGTCGGCTGCCGTCATAATTGGAGGGTGGTATTTCTTTTGAGCGCGCTTCAATATCACTACTATGGAGATACTTTTTTATTTTTCCTTTGACGATAGTACCGAGTTTCCGGAGCAGCGGACGTTCCTGGCTTTCGAGTCCTTTCGGCATCTGTGCAAGCATCTGGTCGATCTCAAATATTCCCTGCTCATAATCAAATTTTACGTCCATCTCATCACCTCACGGTTATCTCCATCTCTCCAATATTTTTTTGAAATGCCCTGATAATGGTAAATAACTCTCCGTCATATCTGATCTGTGATGGCCGGTATTTCTGATTACCAATTGTCTTGATACACACTTTGTAATCATCCGGATTAATATTGATTGTCAGTTTTGGCGTAAGACCAACACCATATGCCGCGAAAAATTCACTTCGAACAACGCTTTTGATTTCGCAGAACACTTCTGTTTCATGGGGAGTTATTTCTATACCTTCCGGAACCGGTGTAATCAGCACACAGATATCATTTCGCATTGTAATCACCACACAGACTCAGGGAATCCCTCAGCGCTACATAAGCCCGTTCGTAACGATCGGCGCTGCCATCATAGTTATACTGCCATTTGCAATAGAACTCCGCTGACTTAACAATAAGGGGATCGTTTTCTTTCCCGGCAGTAGCAACGCCCACCCGTGACAGGTCACACAGGCAGGCGTTTATATTTGCGTCGATATCATTATCCAGTTTGTCATGTGATATTCGCATAGAAAGTTTTATTTGCTCTATCATATTACATAACCTCTTTTTATACATTCTTCTTGGTCACAGTCACAAGGGAATTTTTGTCAATTACTTTTCCGTCGCAGATCATAACTGCTTTTGTAATCTGATCCTCGGTATCATTATCCTCATAACTCTTAACCACCATATTGTAGTTGGTGTTGAACATATAATCAGACCAATCGAACAGGAAAGCTACTACGGTATCTTTATTAATCGTTGCCCCAAGGCTTGTCATATAATCGTTTAAGACTACCCGGCGTCCGAGGAGCGTTCTCTCCGGCTTTCCGTCAATTCCATAATTTACTCTGGCAATTGGCTGTTTATTTGTATCCACCATGCCTACAAATTTCATAAATGTCTTCTTAGTCATATTCCATACTGCGCCGTTCTCATATGCTAGTGGAAGCGCCGCTTCCGCTTCTACGAGAGTCTGGTAAGTCGGATCGGAATTCGCCGCAATATCAATATTACAACCGGATTCCGCCGTTTCTGTTAATACACCTTTTGGCTGCCCTGACCCGGTTCCGAAGATAAACGCCTTTTCCTGAGCCTTTACCATTGCCTCTGACACACTGTTAACAAACACAGTTTCAAAAATCTGTAAAGACATCACAGATGTTTCCAGTGTCATGGAAATAGCACATCTCAATTTGTATCCTTTAATGTCAATCTGCCCGGTTGCCTTCTTCTGCTTATCACTGGTACCGCCTTCTGCTACCCATGTTGCCTCCGGCTTAACACTGGACGTGGGAACTGTGGCTCCAGCCGCATAAGACGTCTTAGTGACAAGCGGCAGAATCATTCCCATTGATTCCATTTTTTCCACAATCCGGTTGACTATGGTCGGAGAAATCACGGATCCTACATCCGTGGTCTTTGTTGTCGCAGATACATTCCTGAATTTCTCAGGAATTGCCGTCCCTTTCAAGACGTAATTCATGAACGCTTTACGATACTCCACGGAATCGTACATATCTTCTGCGTTTTCGTCGTCTCCTCTTCCAAAAGAAGCCCCGTCACCAACTCCGGATAACGGAAGCGGCGGCGTAGACAGTGCCCTTAAGTTCGCTTCCGCCTTGGCTGCTGCTTCAAAGTTCTTATCCAGCTCCGTCACGGCCTCCATTTTTTTGTTGGCCTCCTCCAGCTTTCCTTCATTGATAAGCGCCTCCGCTTCGTTGATAAGTGCCTGTCTTTTTGTCTCATACTCTTTTCTATTCATTACCTCTGTCTCCTTTCAGATTTAACAATTTCAGCCTTAACTCAGCCTGTGCTTTGTGTATTAAAAAATCCGGGGTTTTCTGTCCCGGATCCTTAATCATGTTTCTTAATTTTGCGATGGTTTCCGGCGGGATTCCTCCGAATGCATTCTGCATTGGGATGGCGTTGTCGGAAAACATAATTTTATCGACAAATCCATGGTCTACAGCCTGTTGGGCTGACAAATAGGTTTCGCGGTCCATTAAATCCTGTAATATCTCCGCATCCATTCCGGTCTTGTCGATGTACGCATTCATGATTGACTGGTTAGCGGCCCGCAGGGCATCTCCGGTGTTATCCATGTCTCTGTAATCACCTGACGCCGACGTTTTGACATTATGGATCATAAACATTCCTGTAGGACTGATCTCGCACTCCCCGGCCTGCGCAATTACTGACGCGGCGCTTGCGGCTATTCCGGTAATCTTAATTATTTTCTTCCCGGAATAATTCCTGAGCTCTGTGTAGATTTCTGAACCGGCAAATATGCTCCCACCAGGGGAGTTGATATAGATTTCAACGTCTTCACCTCCAGCCTCCTGCAAAGCCTTAATGATTTTCTTTGGAGATGTGCTCTCTAACCCAAGCCAGTCATATACCCATTCATTCC
>OJZY01000102.1_pt1 | contig 39642 bp, 36 predicted proteins | sample 1613531 | NCBI WGS metagenome assembly OJZY01 (sample SAMN04436864, study PRJEB24849) | human gut metagenome | biome: human gut; feature: NICU; material: stool | host: Homo sapiens | place: USA: Saint Louis, MO | collected 2011-09-25 | reverse complement strand
AATGCTTCTGGAGGAAAAGCAGCTGCGGGAGCAGCTCTATGCCGCTGTGATGGCTCTGCCGGAGAAGCAGGCCAAGCGGATCTATGCCCGGTATTACCTGGGTATGCGCGTGAGTGAGATCGCCGCAGCGGAGAGGGTAGACCCAAGCCGTGTCCGTGACAGTATCCGGCGCGGTCTGAAGCAGCTGGCAAAGTATTTTTAGGATAAGAATAAGCAATGGGCGCAAGGTCTCAAAGTGCTTCTGGCACAGGGCCTTGCGCCCCATCTATATTTGGTCATTCAACAGGCTTTATTATATAGATTAAAATTTATGTTCTCTATGCATTTGAAAATTTCATTTTAAACATACCATAAGTATCTTGACTTTAATTGAATTGGTCATTATACTAGATACATACCGAGCGAATGAATAGTTAGTAGGAGGTGATTATATGGCAAGAAATAAATATCCCGAAGTAACTGTTGAGAAGATATTGGAAGTGTCACAGCGGTTATTTATGGAAAAGGGATACGACAATACAACTATTCAAGATATTGTAAATGAACTTGGGGGACTGACTAAGGGCGCAATCTATCATCACTTCAAATCTAAAGAGGAGATTATCGACGCATTAGGGGAAAAGCTCTTTTTTGACAATAACCCGTTTGTTACTGTACAAGAGCAGAAACATTTGAACGGTTTAGAAAAAATGCGTGAAGTCATTAAGCTAAATCATATAGACATTGATCGGACAGAACTTGGCAAACAGTGCATTTCGCTTTTGAAAAATCCCCGCTTATTAGCGGAACTGGCTGATACCAACAGAAAATTGATTGCACCTCTTTGGTTACAACTTATTGAAGAAGGAATAGAAGACGGTTCTATCCAGACTGAATATGCAAAAGAACTTTCAGAGCTTTTGCCTTTACTTACAAACTTTTGGTTAATTCCCTCAGTCTATCCCGCTACACCGGAAGAACTACTTTCAAAGTTTGCATTTATTAAGTACCTGTTGGATAGTATGAACTTACCAATTATTGATGATGAAATTTTCGGTATGGCACAGAATTACTTTGAACACTTAAATGTAGGCGAGTAAATAAAATTGCCTTGAAAAAGGCAGTTTTATTTTCAAACATTACATTCATTCGTAAGGTATTATTTTTTAAACAGATACATACCGTCTTAATGTATGAAAGGAGAATACTATGTCAAACTTAGACCAAAAAATCGAAAATGCTGCAAATAAAATTGAAGTTGCCGCAAATAAGGCGTGGAAAAAGCGTTCATTCCGCATTGTATCTAAATCGGTATCTGCTGCGGCAGAAATCGGATTGATGATAGGCGCTGCACATTTATCTGAAAAAGGTTATAAATCAACAGCTACTTGTCTGTTTGCTTTGGGTGCGACAGGGCTTGTTTGCGATCTGATATTCAACAGAAAATAGGAGGACACTGCTATATGATACGATACTTAAAACAATATAAATTTCTGCTTTTCCTTACCGTATTATTTACTGCTATCAGTTCTCTATCCTATGTGTTTATCGCTATCTTGTTGCAACAGGTTATGGACATTGTAGATATGGGCGATATGGACGGCTTCATCAGAATATTACTCTTTTCTTTAGCCTACTTTGCGCTTATGGGAGTATTTATGTACCTACAATCTTTGTTCAGCAAAAAATTTGTCTGCAAGATTATGAAATCTGTCCGTTCCAAAACCTTTATGGGAATTGAGAAACACACGATTGAGGATTACTCTAAAAACAATACCGCAGATTACTTATCTGCAATTACAAATGATGTAAAAATGATTGAGGACAATTTTTTACTTCCTCTCCTGCAAGTCATTCAATACACGATTATTTTCATAGCGTCCCTTGCTGTAATGATTTACTTCGACATTATCGTTACGGTATGTGTAATTATTGCAATCTCCATTATGCTTATCGTACCCAGTCTGTTCGGAGGACTGCTCTCTAAACGGCAGGACAAATATTCTGATATGCTATCCTCTTTTACAAATCATGTAAAAGATCTGTTATCTGGCTTTGAAATTATCAAGTCGTACCGAATGAAAGAATATGTCCTTTCACGATTTGAAACAAGTAATGAGGACACGATAAAAGCAAAATATTCAGTTGACAAAGCGATTGCCGCAAATGAAGCGGTTTCTATGGTTCTTGCGCTTCTTGTTCAAGTTGTTGTTGTTTTTCTTTCGGCATATTTCATTATTATCGGGCGTATCAGCGCAGGAGCCTTATTAGGCATGGTACAGGTTAGCAGTAATCTTGCAAATCCGCTTTTAATCATTTTTAGTAATATTCCTAAAATCAAGAGTATAAAGCCGATTGCACAGAAGCTAAATGAATTCTCAGATTACAGGAAACAAGACACAGATACAAAAAAATCCCCTACTTTCAATGAGATGATTTGTGTGGAGGATTTGCATTTTTCTTATGATAAAGAAAATGAAGTCATAAGCGGTATTTCATTATCCATTAAAAAAGGGAAAAAATATGCCTTTGTTGGTAAAAGTGGCTGCGGAAAATCTACGCTTATCAAACTGATTGCCGGATATTATTCCGATTTCAAAGGTAATGTTCTGTATGATGAAGATAATCTTTCCATTGTGGATGTTGATAAAATAACTGCCTTGTCGTCGATCATTCATCAGAATGTCTATATGTTTGATGAAAGCATTTTAGACAATATTTGCTTACACGAAGATTACAGCAAAGAAGAATTACAATCTGCACTATCTGATAGTGGCTTATTGCATTTCATTGAGCAAGTGCCAAACGGACTTGAATATCATGTTGGGGAAAACGGTAATAACCTTTCCGGCGGGCAAAAACAACGAATTGCGGTAGCAAGAGCTTTAATTCGTAAAAAGCCGCTGTTAATTTTAGACGAGGGTACATCTGCTATTGATATGCAGACTGCGTATGACATTGAAAGTAGGTTGTTGGAAATATCCGATTTAACCTTACTTACTATCACGCACAATATGAGCAAAGATATTCTTGAACTCTACGATGAGATTATCTTTATGGCAGATGGGAAAATTATTGAACATGGTACATTTGAAACACTTATTGATAAACACGCTGCATTTTATGATTTTTATCAATTAAAAAAATAGGTATAACAAAAAGTGTTCATCTTTTTACTTACCTTATATTGTTTGATTATAACAAATACCATTCTGCCGGGCGACGGCAAAAGAAAAAAAGCCGTCGTATAGCAGACACATTTCCACGCGCCTATGAAGCGGCGGCTTTGAGAAAATCAGAGCCGCCGTTTCTTTTTGCTTTTCGGACCGATGCTTATGCAATCAGGAGGGCTGTATATAGGAGGATACCGCCATGTCAATTTTCGTCATTCATAGCACCCATGAGCTGCACCAATTAAAAAAAGCCTTGCCCCTCCTCCGGGGAGATATGACTACCTATCGGCATTATCATTCCAACTAAAACAGAAGAATCATAGTCATTTTTGTTGCGCCAGTTTCCCATTGCGGGGAGCTGGCGCCTTTTATTGTCGATTTTTCGGGAAATCTCCCGAAGTATGTCGCTGCCGATCTCCGCCTCCTTTCGATTCACTCGTCAATCGCCCGTGAATCGAAATGGAGGTACATAATGAAGAAAGTCAATCTTAGGGACTTATATCCTGATGTTTATAAAACAGATCATTTTATAGAGGTAACAGAAGATGTGCTGGAGACGATCCGTGACGCTGAGCGTGCAGAAGCTGCCTATGACCGGAGGATGTATCGCTATAAGGCGCATTACTCCCTGGACTGTGACAATGGCATTGAAAATGCGATCCTGATGAAGCCCCAGACACCGGAAATGCTTCTGGAGGAAAAGCAGCTGCGGGAGCAGCTCTATGCCGCTGTGATGGCTTTGCCGGAGAAACAGGCCAAGCGGATTTATGCCCGGTATTACCTGAGTATGCGCGTGAGCGAGATTGCCGCAGCGGAGGGCGTAGACCCAAGCCGTGTCCGTGACAGCATCCGGCGTGGTCTGAAGCAGCTGGAAAAGTATTTTTAGGATAGAATAACAAAGGGCGCAAGGTCTCAAAGTGTTTCTGGCACAGGGCCTTGCGCCCTATCTATTGTAGTAGCTTTAGAGAAGTGTTTCACAGAGTTGTCTTTGGATGCAAAAAAGCAGGAGACCTTTTCAGATCTCCTGCCCCTTACTTTGAAGAATAAAGATACTTTCCTTTATGTTTGTTGAATGTATTAACATTATTTTCCGCACAGATCAAACACTTTATTTTATAGGTAGAGTCAAAAAGAATGTTGTCCCACCACCAGAAGTATCTGAAAATCCAATTTTTCCAGAGAGCATTTTTGCCAATTCTTTTGCGATACTAAGTCCCAACCCAAAATGAGCTTTATTCGTGCGAGATTTATCAGCACAGTAGAAACGATCAAAGATAAAAGGTTTATCTTTTTCAGCAATTCCACACCCATGATCTACAACCAGGAAAGTAAACTCTTTTGATGTTTGACTGGTTAGTATTTCAATATTGCTGTTTTCTTTGGAATAAGAGACTGCATTATCTAAAAATATACTTAATACTTGAAAAACGCGTTCTTGGTCTGTGTAGATTTGTGGGTAGCTTTCTACATCTAAATTCAAATCTAAGTGAATTGATTTTTTTCTGCATATCGGCTCATACGCTTCGTATAACATGATAAGCAGAGTGTCGATATTAACCTCCTGTGTATGAATGGTCCACTTATCTGCATCTGAAGATGCCAGAAGAAGCATATCTCGTACCAGTCGTGACATTCTGATACATTCTGCATCAATCACTTTTAGACTGTTTTGCGTCTGCGGTTCTTTTATTTCGCTATTCTGAATGCTTTCTATGTTTGCCATAATTACTGCAAGGGGTGATTTCAATTCGTGCGAAGCAGCCGCAATAAAGTCTTTATGACTTTGTAATACCTGTTCTGTTGGTTCAAATGCTCGATGCAATAAAAAACGGCTTGCTAAAAGAATCAATATAAAAGCCAAAAGCCAGATAGTTGCGTATGCTGGTAACTGTTGAAGCAGCAGAGAGCTTATGGAGGATGGTTCGTAAAACAAAACTAATGAATAGATATTTCCTGCTTTTGTGTGAATGTTGGACGGAATCACATAATAGCTATCGTGACCATTTCCAGTGATTTTTCCGTATCCTCCCTGTGCTGTGATTGAAGAAATAGTTGTTTGCTCTTCGGGATATTGTATTTCAATGCTTTTTTCTGCAATTCTTATTAGTGTATCCAGATCTGTGCGTGTGTCCGGTTTACTTTGAAACAGGATATGTCCCTCTTTGTCTTTCAAAATGCTGTAAACATTCATTTCTTGCTCGTAATTAGAAAGCAGCTCGTCCGGACTTTCTGGATCAGCTTCTAATTGATAAATAAGCAAGGAGGCCATTCGCTGAATATAAGCAATATCCGCAATCTGCTGATCCTGCCATGTAGTCCAAAAGAAAAAACAGAGGATGAGAGAGATAACAACCATAAAAATCATAATCAGAAAAATACGCAGATTGTTTTGTAAGCGCTTAAGCATGAGCAGACTCCAATCTATATCCCGAACCATAAATCGTTGTAATTGCACATTTGCTATGAAGCTCTCTTAATCGTTTTCTAAGGAATGAAATATAGTTATCTACATTCCCTGGCTCTATGTCGGCATTGCTGCCCCATACTTTTAAGACAAGCTGCTCCCTTGAAAATGATGTTTCTGGCTGTTTCATTAGCACACTTAAAAGCTCTGTTTCTTTGGCTGTCAATATAAGCTCCTGTCCGTTACAAGTGACTTTTCGATTTGGATAGTCAAAATGAAGATCTGCATAAGAAAGCATTCCCATTTCCTGAATTTGCTGTGGCCGCCGTGTCAAGGCTCGCACTCTTGCCATCAGTTCACGAATGTGAAAGGGCTTTATAAGATAATCGTCTGCCCCACTGTCCAGCCCGTCCACTCGGTCATCTAAAGCAGACATTCCCGTAATGATAATTACAGGAATTTGAATTTGTTTTCTGCGCATAGCTTTTATGATGGTCAGTCCATCAATGATAGGAAGCATACGATCTACGATGGCAAGATCATAGCCATAGTCAGTATTTAATGCATATATCATAGAACTTTCTCCATCATTGCAGCAGTCAACGGAATATCCTTCTTTTTTCAGTGCTTGTTGAATGGATTGGCACAAGTCAAGATCATCTTCCATGAGTAGTATTTTTATCATTCTTTGTTTTCCTTTTCCTTGAATATAGTTTTTGTGTTTAGTATAGCAGAGAAATCCTCTAAAAGTCCTCCAAAAATGAGGAAAAATCTTATTTCTTCTTAGAGGATTTTTAGAGTAATTCTGTTGTATGATAAATCCGCACAAACAGAAAGGAGATACATCAAATGAAAAAAATCAAATTAGTAGGTGTAGCATTAGCATTGTTCTGCACGCTCTCAATGGCAGCTTGTGGCAGTACACAAACCGGGCAGAAAACCCAAAGTGAGTCACCTGCCTACAGTCAAGGCGAGATGCCAGGTGGAAATAAGGACGCAGATGCTGAAAAAGGAAAGGAAGAATTACCTGGAAATTTAGATGATATAGAGGCGGAAGCCATTTTGGGAGGAAGTGTAGCTGAATTTCAGGATGGAAGTTTTCAGGTTGTTCCAATGGAAGCAGATGCCGAGACGGTAAAGTCGGCAGCAAATGGCATGGAAAGTACTCTGGAGAGTACAACTGTTTCTTATGGAGAAGATTGTACTTTTCATATTGCAAACATTAACAGTGCTACTGGAGCTGTAGAATTTGAAGCAGCCACATCTTCTGATGTAAAAAAATCTACATCCGTTTATATCTATGGAGAAACACAGGATGATGGAACTATCCATGCTACCAAAGTACTGCTTCCCCGATATAAGTAAGGGGGGGATTAAAAGATGCCTTTTTATAAAAGGGGTTTTCTGTATCTGGCAAGGAAACGGGCAAAGTCGGTATTGTTGCTACTGATTTTTCTGTTTGTCAACAGCATGATTCTTAGTACCAACATGATTTTACACGCCACCGAAAGGACAGAAGCTGCCATGCAGGAAAAAGCGGGAGCAAAGGTGGTATGTGAAATTATGAACACGACTCATCCTATTACAGATACAGAAGCTGAAACGATTAAAAACTTGGAAGCTGTCACTTCAATCAATCGAATGGGGCAGCAAGCCGCATATTTAACAGATCTTGTACCAGTTAGTGCAAGTACTTCCACGGAGTCGAATAATCTGAAAGTCAATCTATTATCTTTTGATGATATGGATAGAGACAGTCCTTTTGCAGATAAATCCTACCATTTAACGGACGGCGAATGGATTAAACCGGAAACACAAGGAAGCGCAGTAATCAATGCCCAATTTGCTCAGGCCAATGGTCTGAAAATTGGAGACACATTTTCTTTGGAAATAGAAAGCGGAAAAAAAGTTGCGGTTACAGTCATTGGGGAATACCTTACTGGGAACGAAAGCCAACAGGAAAAAACAACCGCTGCTGTCTACCGGATGGAAAATCAGATTTATATTGATAATACAACTTATGTGAACTTATTTGATAACTGTGGATTTTATAAAGTATTGGCTTATACTGGACAACCGAAACTTTTAGACACATTGGCAGGAAGCATACAGGAGATTTTACAGGAGAAAGCAGATATTACCACATCGGATGCGCTGTATCAGCAGATGAAAGCTCCTTTAACACAAATAACAAGAGTTGTAGCACTGATGCGCCTACTGACCTTTTTTACCGGTACAATGATTGTGTCTTTACTGCTTTGTATGTGGATGCGAAGCAGACAAAAGGAAATGGCTGTGCTGATCAGTATGGGTGAACAGAAGCACATTATTCTTTTACAGGCTCTTTTGGAAGCAGCTATCGTATTTCTTATTGCTCTGGTTTTTGCTTGTGGATTTGGAACTCTGACAGCAAGTTGGTTACAGAACCTGTTGTTCTCCTCTGTGGAAACCGGCGCTTCTTTGGAAGTTTCTTTACAACTTACGGATGTAGCATTGTTATTAGGCATTGGCAGTGGAGTTGTGGTGATTGCTGTTTTACTGTCGCTGTTGCCTGTAATCCGTGCAAATCCAAAAGACATTTTATCACGAATGGAGGGATAATACGATGAATTTGTTTCAACGAGCAACCAGATCCTGTTTCAGAAAACCGGTCAAAAGTCTGTTGCTTTTACTTGTAGTCTGTATTATCAGTCTGCTTTTTCTTTCAGGAATGGCAAGCAGATCTGCAAACATCGCAACAAAAGACAGTACGCGTCAGGCAATCGGCGCAGGATTTCTTCTGGAATATAATCCGGAGAGTAGAAGTCAACGAGTAGATGAAGCCTGCCAAAAAATATCAGAACTCTATCCAGATGGACAAGGAAGCTATGGTGGGGTTCATCGAATAAAATATACAGTTATGGGATCGGAAAACTGGGGAGTATTGACAGATAATTCTTTTGAATCATTGAAACAGGATGATATTGAAAAAATCGCAGGCGTAGAGGGAATTGCTGGCTATAATATCACAACAGTTCCAACGGCAGTAAAGCATAAAAACTTTGAAAGAATCGAAGATGCCGATACAGATCAAACTAATGATTTTCAGGGGGTAACTTTAATTGGTAACCGAGACATGATGTTGGATGCCAATGTCCTTTCTGGTAATGTTTCCGTCACACAAGGCCGAATGACAACAAAAGATGATTTAAATGCCTGTGTTATTTCTGAAGAACTGGCAAACAGAAATCAGTTAAAAGTAGGAGATCATCTACAATTCCATGCAGTGAAAAATGAAGAGCCTGTGCAGGAAGCAACTATTGTTGGTATCTACCAGGTAAAAGAACGAATGAAACCTTATATGTCTGGGGATACATTCCGCTCTGAAAATGTTATCTTTACAGATCTACATTTCCCTGAAAAAGTGGAGCAGGATGACCCGTTGTATGAAAAGGCTTATTTTAAGGTTGGGAATGTTGATGATTATGATGCCGTAAAAGAAGCCATCAAGAAAACGAATATTAACTGGCAATGGTATGATTTGATTGATAACAATGGCAATCTTGATACAATGGCTGCAAATTTTAATGATTTGGAAAATATCAGCAATACATTGCTTCTGATAGTTACAGGAGCTAGTTTTGTTATCTTATTCCTGATTTTTATTTTTTGGATCAAGAACAGAACGAATGAGATTGGTATTCTGCTATCACTTGGAATTGCCAAGGGAAAGATATTCATGCAGATTTTAACAGAAGCGATTTTGATTGGTGTTTTGGCTCTTTCACTTTCCTTCTTGATCGCTCCGGCAGTTTCCGATGCAGCTGCTGATTATCTGGTAGGTCAGCAGGTAGAACAGGCCGAATTACAGGATGAAATGAATGCAGGAAAAGTATCTACCGATTATCGGCCGCCGGAACTTACTGTTATGAATGTGGAAACGGAAATCACGACCAATATGTTGCTCATAGATAGCCTCAGTGTAGGTCTATTGATTCTTTTCTCTACCTGCGCTGCCAGTGTTTTGATTTTCCGTAAAAAGCCAAAAGATATTTTAAGTGAAATGAGCTAGGAGGGATGGAAATGATTTTAGAAGCAAAAAATATCTTGTATTCCTATAAATCAAAACGCGATAAAAATGTTCTAAATAATGTGTCTGCAACTTTTGAAGAATCCACATTTTATGCGATTGTTGGTTCCAGTGGTTCAGGAAAAACCACATTTTTATCACTTTTAGCAGGATTGGACAATCCGGTATCAGGAAGTATTCTCTATAGCGGTGAGGACATCCGCAAAAAGGGTTTGAATTACCATCGTAGACACAATGTATCTCTGGTATTTCAGAATTACAATCTGATCGATTACCTTACCACAGAAGAAAATGTAAAACTGGGTGGAACAAAGAATGCTGAAGATTTATTACAGAAAGTAAGCATTCCCCGTGAGGATTGGAAGAGGAATGTATTACAGCTTTCCGGAGGACAGCAGCAGCGTGTAGCGATTGCCCGTGCCTTAGCAAGTGAAGCCAAGGTGCTTTTGGCGGATGAACCGACTGGCAATTTGGATGAAGATACGGCCAGAGAAATTATTGAACTGATAAAGAAAACTGCTCATGAGTTGGGAAAGTGTGTTATTGTAGTAACGCATAGCAAACAGCTTGCTGAAGAAGCAGATGTTGTGCTGGCAATAAACCAAGGTATTTTGCATGAACAGGAATGTCTGAAAGAAAAACTTTTGGAAAAGTTTTAATATTCCACCCAATAAATGTGATATTTGAGAAAAGGGATCGGAATGGAGGATGTATTATTAGAAGCTGGCAAAGTATTTTTAGGATAGAATAACAAAGGGCGCAAGGTCTCAAAGTGCTTCCGGCACAGAGCCTTGCGCCCCTTTCTATTGCACCATCTTTAGATAAGTATTTTACAGAGTTGGCTGTGGGTGCAAAAAAGCAGGAGACCTTTCGGATCTCCTGCTTAGTAAAGCTGTGAAGATTTAATTGTGGTTGGGCTGCCTGCTATGCAAACTGAATTTTGTTTTACTAAGTTCTACAAACTGGAAACTGTTAGCTAATCTGTGCCTTGATTTTTATCCCTATCCGTCCTAATTGATCTTGAACTACTTGCAAAAATTTCTGGCAGTTATCTGTTATATCATACTTGAAATGGATTTCTATCATAGCCATCTTAAAATCAGCATTGGGGTATATTTCATCGTACTGTTCGCTTTCGATAAAAGCCACATACGCATTGATTTTATCTTGTAAAATCTTCAAGTGTTCAAACTCATTGTCCCAATTCAAATGGTCGGTAATAAGGAGTACCAAACAAGCATTTTCTTTATCGTTTGCGATTGAATCAATCTGACTTGCGTTATCAACAGCCATAATATTTCTCCTTCCCAGTTCTTTATAACCATAACTCTTTCTCCCAATACATCTGTGACATTTCAATTACACAACTTCAAATTTCTGGTTTTACTTAACTTTAGTGTAGCTCTCCATACTAAAAGTTTCTAAATCAAACACTACCGCAGCAACACTGTCCTCATTTTCTTCAATAAGCCATAAGCGAGTCCATAAGGTTTGGTCGTTCATATTGGTAGCAGTTTTATCCTCACCATCGGTAATGATTTTTTCGGGATCTAATTTTGTTACAAAAATGTTTTCAGGTTTAAGACCTGGCAGGCTGCTCTTAAGTTCCTCCTCTGTTAGTCCTGCTATTTCCATTGCTTCAGCACCTTTATAATACTCAACACCTCCGTACCAGTAGTTATCGTTAACATTCTCGATGGATTTTAACCACATAAACTTATCGTCAACGAATTTATAACCAGCACCAGAGCCGGTATCTATTTCCCATGTCCCTTGTATCAGTGCATTATCATCGTTATTATCTTTGCTGTCAGTAGTACCGGCGCAAGCGGTAAGCCCAAGTAGTGTAAAACAGATCATCAGAATAGCTGCTGCAATTCTGAAAAACCCACTTTTGCGGTATTTAATCATATTCATATCATAGTTCATAGGTAACCTCCAAGTTATATCCTCTTTATTTTCGTAAGCCTTTCTCCATTGAAATTGAAGAAAACCTTTTATTCCCGTTCCCGTCTACTCCGTTTTTTCTTTCGGGGATCTGGCGGTGGAGAGAAGGTCTGAATATAGTCCTGCCGGATCGCTGTCACATCCTGAGAAAGAAAAGCAGCGACACGGTCCTGTTCGGAAGTTTGCTCTGGGAAAAAGGATGCAAATTTCTGTGCCAGCTGTTCTTCTTTTTCATACAGTTTAAGTGTGCCTTCGTATCCAATCAATTCTTTCAGCACAGCAGTAAACTCCGTGTACCGGTCCCCTCGAATATCCAGATCGACCTTTGCTTTGGCAGTCATGCCGTTCAGGTAAAGTACCTTCAGGGATGTATGGTTCCTGAACCGATTCATTGTGAACCATAAAGCCAGCTTTTTTGAGAGTAGCTTACCGCCAATCAGCATCCAGTTCTGGCTTTGGTATATTTCCAGATACTTTTTCATGCCCTCATCTTCAAACTCTATTGGTTCAAAATGTTCTCCATCCAGCAGCTGTTCCAGCTGATTTTTGCTGAGAATCTGATTCAGTACCGGTATGTTCCGGTAAGGCGTGCAGATATAGCGTCTCATTTTCTGAAACAGCGCTACAACCAGAACTGCTGTGCCAAGTAAAAACAGAAAAAGCTCTCCATCCATTTCGATTTTCCCGGTTGCCGTTACCCAGATGCCACGCAGAACCAGTACAACGCCAAAGCCCCACAACCCGAAAACCAGCAACTTTTTCAGTGGATGAAAATGAATCCACTCAATGATCCGCACTTGTTGCTTGCCGCTCATCGGTTCATTTCGTAAAAGTCGGCGGGCGATCCACTGATTCAACAGTTGTGGAGTCCATGCAACGCCAAATAGAAAAACTGCAATACCGGCATAAAGGGCAATCCCGATCCAACCAATATCCAGATAAGACTCCAAAAGCAGTAAAAGGATAATGGGCAGAATCATGGTGAGAAAAAGTGGTAAAAATGATTTTTTGCGTCCCTTCTGGAGATTTAGGTCATTGAAAGCAGAAGTAATGCACAGGGCAAAAATCATCACAGCCGATATTCCGCCGGACACCCAGTTTTTAAGGTCGCCAAAACGCATCACATGCTCGACTCTGTGCATATTCGGAAATTTCCCGGTAATACCTGCATAGAGGCAAAATCCCAAATAAGCCAAAGTCAAAAGTGCCCCTGCCAGCTTCAAAATTGTTTTTCCTGAAAGTTTTCGTTTCTCCATCTTCGTCGTTTTCCTATAAAATCACGGTTCCTGTGTCAATTTATCCTTCTGTATCCCAAACAAAGCTATCTACCATGTCCCTGGCGGCCTGTTCCGTGGTTTCTGATCCGCTGAAATTTGTAAGCTGGATCAGGCAGAACCCGTAATCCCTTACAATATAGTATTGCGTGGTGACAATATCGCCCTCGTCGATGGTAAAGATATAAAGCAGATCTCCCTGCTCGGTATAGGTTCCATCCCCGTTCAGTTGAGCTTCAATACCATCCAGCTGCATCAAAATCTGTTGGACGATCGCATCCCGGAACTGCTCATGCTCATCCAGACTATATTTGTTCTTTCCTACATGGATGGAGATGTTGTCCGGCTTTTCATCATTTTCGTGGCCTTCCTCTATATAGAAAATCTGCGAATTAGTAGAATGCTTCTCAGATTTCTCCCATCCATCCGGGACGATATAACTTCCGGGAATCGCATGATCTTCAGATGATATTTCGGTTTCAGAAGAAGAAGGTTCCTGCTGATCCGTCACAGATTCATCAGAGGGAGATTGTGGCGATGAAGTCCCATTTTTACCGCATCCAGCAAGGAGCAGCACCATAGCTAATAACACAATTAAGATTTTTTTCATGCTCTGATTCCTCTCGCTTTATAATACGGGTTATCCGAGTTTGGAAACAATCTGGCAGAACATCTCAACATTTTCTTTCTGCCCCTGAATATCAGAGCCAATCGCATTGTTCATCAAAGAAATTTTCATTTTCTCTTTTCCAAAATGCAGCATTACGACTTTTCTTCCGGGCAGCAACCCACCCTTGACCTCTGCCTTTGTTATGCTGTTTAGGGGCAGAGAAAGCCGGTTTTCAATTTTGGAGACATTGACGGAATTTACAATGACCATATTCAGGTGTTTCTCGGTAATTCCCATATAGCAGTAAGCATTGCTCAGTGCGCCCAATGCAGCGGCAGCACCCCCCGTCAGTGTAGAAAGTCCCCCAATTAGTGCATAGGTATCAGCCCCGGCCATGATGACTGCCCATAACTTGCACTGATAGGCTTCGTTTTCGTTCAAAATGGCTTCCAGCATTTCATTTTTATCTTTTTCATTCATTGTAAGCATAATTGTTCCTCCTGATTATTGTTTTAAGTTGAGAACGCCGGATGCAATCCTTTGATATATGCACCCGGCGTTCTTCAAAAGCATTAGTCTACTTTCAAATTTTCGTCCAGGATCACCAGTTCGCCGTTGCGTTCAATGATACCAGGCTGAACCACGACGATTTTCAGACCTTCCTGCAATTCCAGATACTGTGAAGCATAACCCCAAACCTTGACCTGATCGCCTTCCTCAAGCTCAATGGCAGTGCTTACAGTACCATTTTCATTCAAAAGCTGGTTAGAAATACAGTAGAGCTGGGCGGTTGTATCCTCTGCGATATAGAGAGACACATCCGTAGCGAGTGGCGTTCCGGCAATAGATTTATATTCACCGACTTCTTCGCCCCAAATAGTACCTTCACTGTAAAATCCAACGACCATATTTTCTTCATATCCCTCGATGATCGCATTGAAATCCTGAGCATACGGCTCCATCTCGGCTTTTGTAGTATCCTTGTAAGCGGCAATCTTTTCATTAGATGCCTGTTCTTTTACCTCTTGCGGCTGATAATCCTTGTATTCAAAAACATTGTCCGAAGCAAGCGTGATTGCTGTGTAGTCATCATCCAGAATGACTTTATAAACAGCAATTTCATCATCATCAACAGTACGATTGATGTCGATATTTCCTGCGGAATTCAGTTCATATCCGTCTACACCTTCCAGCGCCTTTTGTAAAGCTGCGTTGGACATCGCACAGTTGATCCCATTGAGCGTTACAAAGAAATCAGGATTTGGTTGATCCTTATCGGCAGAGTATTCCAGTTCTACCACCGTTCCGCCCTCAGCAGGCTTGCATGGCTCTGTCCCGGCATTTACGATTGCAACATCTATTTCCTGATCGTCTTTGGAAAGTTCCCCATAAATACGCTCGCCGGGTTGCAGAGAAACCTCTGCTGCATCATATTCTTCCGTTTCCAAACTCCAGCCGGCTTGTATCAGCTGGGAAGTTTCCAAAGGAAGTGTGTAGTAAGTGCCATCCAGTACGAACTCAGGTGTCCCGTCATTTTTCAGCTGAGACAGAATGGCCTCATCCGTACAGCCTTTATCGCTGCCCGCAGCTGCCGGAGCTGATGTCTGAGGTTTTGAGCCGCATCCGGCCAGCATACTGCATACCAGCACACATCCCGTCAGTAAAGCAATCCATTGTTTTTTCATAAGCGTAAATCCTTTCTGCGATTCTATCAAATTTGTTTTATGTATGAACAACTCATATCCTATATAAAGGTCGATTATGCTCCGATCAGCGTCATGACCACATAGAGTACGATAAGCAGGAGCGCAAGACACATTGCACAGAAAACGGCAATCGTCGTTTTGACCCTGTGCCGCTCCTTTAATGTCAGAAGCATCATTGCAAGTACATCAAAGGAAAAGAAGAACTGGCAGATTCCAGCTAAAACCGCCAACCATTTCGGATGTATGCCGTCTTTGCATGACTTTATCAGATAAGCGATAGCATAGGGAGCTGCCCCTAATAGAATCCCGTATCCAAAAATCAAAAAAACAATGGTTACCAGTCCAAACAACGCCATCAGCGGCAATGGGAAGAATGCCATCAGCGTTACATATACAGTGATGCTCCCTCCGATCAGGTAGAACGGGATTAGTCCATACTTGATAATCAAAGTGCAGTTCAGCAATGTTTTTCTCGACCACTTTCTTCCTACGGTCAGCACAACAATCAAATTGACGATCCCCATAATAAAGGGCAGAAGGATCGATACTATCTGCAATGTGATTGCATTGCCAAAATGAACTGCCAAAAGAAAGAATGTATAAGACACAATTACATAGAGTACCGGGAGGATATAAGTCATTTAGCAGCCTCCTTTCTGCGCCGGATCAACCAGAGAATCAGCCAGATCAAGCAGACTGGGAACGAGAACAAGCCCAAAATAAAAACTCCGGCTCCAAACGATCCAAGGATTGAGTCCCCGGTGGCGATATTGCTGATGATTCCGAACAGTGCCAGACCAACGCTGAAAGAGAGCCAGCAAAAGAAAGCATATTTACTCTCTTTGGCGCTTGCGGGTATTCTTGATTCTCCCTTTTTATTTTCAAGCTGGGTTTTTAGCTGTTCGCTTAGAAGTCGTTCCTGCTTCTCTAATTCAGTGTCTCCGATCGCCCTTGCGTAATCTTCACGAAGTAGGTGATACCCCAGTTTATCCTGCGTATTTTTTGCTCGATGCAAAAACTGCTCCAAAGTTTCTTCCGCTTCTGTCCAGCGCTGTTGTTCCAGCAGAGCGGAGAACCAGTTCGCTGTAATGATGTTTTTGGAATGCTTGCTGAGTGCCCAAGGACGCCAGCGATCCAATCCATGTTTCAAATTCTCAAGGTTGTGATCGCTTTGATATGCCACCACATAGGGGTTAAGTTTCTTTGCCAGCCAGTGTTCATATTTGCAATATGCGAAAAAGCATAGAGCCAGCAGCACAAGAAACACTACAACAGCAATCCACATAGTCTCGTAAGAAAAAAAGTGATCATAAATCAAGCACGCAGCTCCGGAGAGAGCCGCAATGCTGAAAATTGGCCATGGATTTCTCATAATAGCAATATCTCCAATCATCTGTTTGAATAAAGATTCCGATATGGTCAAATTGTCATATCTATATGCAAACATTATAGCATTTGCATGATCTTTCGTCATCATTTTTCTGCTGTACGGCTAGGAATTTAATTGTAAATAAATTATGAATAAATTTGGGTAAAACATTTTCGTTCTTTCTTAGATTGTACTACTAATCAGAGTGGAGATAAAACTGGATGAGTTCTTATTTTGCATCTTATAACAAAAATATTTTGATAAAATTTCGTTTGAAGCGCCTGTTTTTTGCTCTTTTTGTCAGAGTTAATAAGAAGGACAAGTTTTCCCCCTTCAACAGCACTTTGACAATTTCATAGACAGCATAACAGGTACATAACCCGTGTACGAGCGAGTGTGGAACGCCGCGAAGATGGAGCAGCCAGGGAGGTGATGAACAAAGCTGCTTCGGAGCGATCTACGATTTCACAAAGCGGATGGTGGCAAATCCGGCGCGAGGACTGCACGGGGGCTTAAAGATACTTCCTCACGGCCTCCTAAAGACTTGGGGGGAACCCTGCGGCGCACGAGTAAAACGACGCTGCGGAGTTATGACAACCGCGCCAGCGGAGACCTGTTATGTTCCCATCGTCAGGGTTGCGTGGCAAATGTGACGAGAATTGAGTCATATCAAAATAGGAAGCGATTACTTTCTTTGTTGGTCGCTTTCTATTCAAAATCAGATACCATGCGCTGGCAGTTTCGGCTGCCAGCGTATTCATGTGATTTTGAAAGCACGATGATAACCTTGATAGATTGGAGGGAATATGGTCTATGGAAAAACTCATTACACGAAAAGAAGCTGCTGAAATCTTAGGAATCAGCATAGCAACGCTGGATGCCGCCCGTAACAACGGCTTGATCTCTTATGTGCAGTATGTTCAGAATGGCTGTGTGTATTTTACTGCGGCGGGTCTCCAGGAGTATATCGCAAAATGTACGCACAGGGCAAAGCCTGTTGAGAGAAGCACAACTTACCGTAAGCCTCGAAGCGGAAGATCGTGAGCCAGTCCGTATCCTTGATGGAATCAGAGATGTTTGATAAAACAAAGGTACAGCGCTGGAGATCTTTTTTAGGAGGTGGAGGAATTGGCAAATAGAAAAATAATGCTTCCCCAATATGGCACAGTTATGAAAAGAGGTGTCCTATATTATAGGACCAGAATCAAAGACGCGAATGGTAAGCTCGTAGCTATCTACGCAAAAACACCTGAAGAACTATACAACAAAGAAACGCTTGCGTTGGAACAGATTGAGAATGCCACTTTTCATCGGAAAACGCCCACAGTTGCAGAGTATTGTGAAAAGTGGCTGCTGATGCAGTCGGTTCATGTACGAGCTACTACTTTGACAGATTACACCTCAAAGGTTAGGCGGCATATTATAGCGGAATTGGGAGATAAACGGATGGGTGAGGTTAGCCTGGATGATATTCAGCTTGCCCTTGTTCCGGTTTCCAAAAAATCTGCATCGGTTTATAAATCTGTGGTAATCCTTTACAAATCTATCTTTCGCGCAGCGATGGAAAGCAGGATTATTGACCACAACCCAACGATTTATCTGACAACAAAAGGTGGCGGTGTTCCACAAGAGGATCGTCAGGCTTTGACAGATGAACAGGTGGAGCGCCTTTTGGATGCTATCCGAGATTTGCCGCCTTATGTCTTTGTCATGATTGGTTTATATGCAGGGCTACGCCGGGAAGAAATTCTTGCTCTGCAATGGGATTCAGTATATCTGGATACAGATACTCCATATCTGACGGTAAGACGGGCATGGCACACCGAACATAACAGACCGGTGATTTCGGATGAATTGAAAACCAAGGCTGCGGAGAGAAATATTCCCCTTCCTGTTTGCTTGGCTGAGTGTTTGAAAGCAGCAAAGGAAACTTCGACTTCGGAGTATGTGGTTTCAAACCGGGATGGCGAACCGCTGTCCTACACGCAGTTTAAGCGACTTTGGCAGTATATTGTTACGAGGACGGTCAAGGAGCGGAGCTATTATCGGTATGAAGATGGAAAAAGAGTAAAGCATACTGTCACACCTGTCTTGGGAGAAAAGGCTGCTCATAACGGAAAAGTGGTTTACAGCCTGGACTTTGAAGTAACACCCCATCAGCTGCGGCATACTTACATTACCAATCTCATTCATGCATCGGTAGATCCCAAAACGGTTCAATACCTGGCAGGCCATGAAAGCAGCAAGATTACCATGGACATTTATGCAAAGGTTAAGTACAACAGACCAGATGAGCTGGTCAGATCAATGAGCTGCGCGTTTGCAAGCTGGGACGCAGCACAGTAATAATAAAATAGGAAGTAAAGCAGGAGCGAGGCAAGGATGTCTCGCTCTTTGTTTTACATCAGCCGTATCTTTGATTAAATCGAGGCTTTCTGATAAAAAGAGAGTGTAGATACGGAGACTACACATTATCAAGAAAGGACGATCAAAGATGGCAAAAAAGAAAACACAGATCCCGAAGTATGGGACCATTACATTGAAAGGAATCCAGTATTACAGAACCAGGATTACGGATGCAGATGGCAAAGAGTTGAGTTTGTATGCCGCTACTTGTGAAGAATTGTATGAGAAGCAGTTAGAGGCCCGGAAGCAGGTAGAAGAAATTATCTTTCACCGGCAGCACCCGACAGTAGCCGAGTATGGCGAGAAGTGGCTGCTGATGCAGTCGGCAAAGGTGTCTGCGTCTACACTCAGAGGTTATACGAGGGATATGACAAACTATATCATCAAACCTCTGGGAGAGATGTATATGGAAGAAGTGACTGCTGACGATATTCGGCTGGCTCTTGTTCCATTGTCAAAGAAATCGGAAGGCTTATACAATAAGGTCAATATGCTGCTCAAGTGCATTTTTTATGCGGCAGAGAGAAACCAAATTCTTGAACACAATCCCTGTGCGGGAATATCCGGTAAAGGCGGAAAACCGACAAAAAAGAAGGAGGCATTGACAGATCAGCAGGTAGCCGTGCTTCTGGATACAGTCAAGGGGCTTCCTCCATATTTGTTTATTATGCTCGGTTTGTATTCCGGTCTGCGTCGGGAAGAAATTCTTGCACTGCAATGGGATTGTGTATTTCTGGACGAGGATACACCTTATCTATCGGTGAGGCGGGCATGGCGTACAGAGCATAACAGACCCGTGGTTTCTACGGTGCTAAAGACTCCGGCGGCAAAAAGGGATATTCCGATACCGAAGTGTTTGGTGGATTGTCTGAGAGAAACGAAAGAAAATTCCATATCAGATTATGTGATCGCTGACAGCAAAGGAGAGCCACTGGCTGCCTCGCAGTTTCAAAGAGTGTGGCAGTATGTCGTTGTCCGCTCCACTAAGCCCCGGAACTATTATAAGTATGTAAATGGGGAGAGTATCAAATATACGGTTACTCCAACGCTGGGTATGACCCAGAAGAATCAACCCCAAATCAAATATACGCTGGACTTTGATGTGACACCTCATCAGCTGCGGCACACTTACATCACCAATCTTCTCTATGCGGGCGTTGATCCAAAGACAGTACAATACCTTGCCGGACACGAAAACAGCAAAACAACTATGGACATCTATGCAAAAGTGAAGTACAATAAACCAGAGGAGTTGTTTGGGGTAGTAAATGGTGCGTTTCATCAGGCTATCGCTGAATGAAAAAAGGCCGTTTTTTATGGTCCGCACACCGGATAACTGAGAAGCCGAAAGTCGGAAAAGCCCGGAATATCAAGGAAAAACAGCTCAAAAACTCGCGCAGTACGGCTTAAAGGCAGCTCGTCGTGCTCCTCAGTTCTCCAAGAGATAATCAGACAGAACACGAGTTTATTCAAATCCCGCAGGCGGTTTCGTCTGTGGGATTTTTTAATACGGCGGAAGTGCGCAGGGAGGTCTTATGCTTCAGATTGCCATATGTGATGATGAAAACTATTACCGGGAAACCATCAGAACGCTTCTCACGGAGTATCTGGAAAGGCGCGGTCTTGAGTATGCGCTTTCTTTGTTTCTGTCCGGAGAAGAATTCGTAAGCCAGCCGGAAAATGCTGTGAAATATGATGTTGTATTTATGGATATCAGTATGAGCCATGTGAACGGGATCGAGACGGCTGCCTGGATGCGGTCCCTCTGTTCTGAGACGGCGATTGTGTTTGTGACCGCGTTTCTTCATTACGCACCGGAAGGGTATAAGGTGGATGCGGTGCGGTTTATCATGAAGGATACGCTGGAGGCGGCGCTTCCGGAGTGTATGGATGCGGTTCTTAAGCGAAAACGGCTGGAGCAGGTGGAATTTTCCTGTGTAGAGGGAACGGTAAGGCTGTTTACCGAGCGGATTCTCTATGTAGAGAGCCGGAAGCATAAGGCTGTCTTCTGCTGTCAGGGGACGGAGCCGGAGACCTGTCAGGCGTATTTAAAGCTGGACGAGGTGGAACGGCGGTTGAAAGAATACGGTTTTTTACGTATCCACAAGAGCTATCTGGTGAATATGCGGCACGTGAGGAGAATCAGGAATTATGAGGCGGAGCTCGATAACGGGGAATGTCTGCCTATTCCCAGGCCCCGCTTCCAGGCAGTGAAGGAAGAGTATGCAGTATACAAAGGAGCGATGCCATGGGGATTGTGATGCGGAATATTCTGCTGTGCCTGATGCTGGGGATCGGATGCGGCATATACTATGAAACCATCGTGCCGATGCGTGTGTGGCGGTACAGGTGGGTGAAGGATACGGCTGTTCCTGCATTTACCCTGGGATTTCTGGCCATTGCATTGACGGAAATACCGCCTTATATCCTGCAGCCGGTGAGAGTGATCGTTGTTTTGTGGCTGGTTTCGTGGATTTATTTTCAGATGAAGGCGGTGCAGAGTTTGATTCTTTCCGTGCTGTTCTGTGCTCTTATGTGGATCGTGATGGCCATCGTGGTATCGGCTGTCTGGGCACTGCCGCCGGAGTACAGGGGGCTTGAGGCATTGGAGGAAGAGTTGTCCTACAGTATTCTGCTGTGCCTGATTCTGCTGTTTCATTACCGGTACCGAAAAGGGCTGAGAGGCTTAACCGGGGGGCAGTGGGCCAGGTATGGATATTTCCCCGTATTCAGTATGATCGTCATCATGGCAATCAGCATGATGACGGGAAGCGGTGAAACAGAGCGGCTGGTAGCGGTATCCGGTTTTGGCATTCTGAATGTCATTGCCCTGTATTTCATCGGAAGTATTCTGGAAAAAGACGCCAGGGTCCAGGAGATGCGGCTGCTCCAGGAACGCACGCAGAACCAGATGGAGATGTACCATAATATGCAGAGGAATTATGAGCGGCAGAGACGGGAGCTGCATGACTATAAAAATCAGTTAAACTGCATTCAGGGGCTGCTGCTGGAGGGCCGCCTGGAGGAAACGCTTCATTACGTTGAAACACTGAATGGAAATCTGCGGGAAAGCGCGGATGTGGTAAACACGAATCACGCGGTTGTCAATGTAGTTTTAAACCAGAAATATCAGAGCGCGCTGGAAAAGAATATTACCATGATCCTGTCTGTCAATGACCTGTCCGGACTGACGATGGGGGAGGAGGATCTGGTCACGCTTCTGGTGAATCTGCTGGACAATGCGGTGGAGGCCTGTGAGAAGCTGGAAGAGCGCAGGATCATCCGGTTTAAAATGGTCCTGGAAGATGGGGAACTGATTCTCTCCGTCAGTAATCCTGTGGCGGAGCCTGTCATCATCGATGGGAAGAAGATTGCCACTACAAAAAAGGATGGCAGAAACCACGGGATTGGGCTGCTTAATGTGAATGGCGTGATTGAACGCCTGGGGGAACCTCTGCACTGAGATGCGAGGATGGCTGGTTCTGCTTTTCCGCGATGATTCCCGCGGCAGAATGAATGATTTGAGAAAGAACAGAAGGAGGCGCCGGAAGGCGTCTTTTTTTGCTGCCGCACTGCCGGTTTGTGCTGCGGCCATTGTTCCATAAAGCGGGGAATCGTATAATAAAGGGAACAAAGCGCGGAAAGGGGAGAGTTAGAAATGAAGGGACTTAAAAAGATAGTATTCATGGCGGCAGCCATATGCGTATGCCTGGCGGCATGCAGCGGGAAGAAAAGCACGGGTTATGCAGAAACGCCGGAAGCGGCGGTACAGTCAGCGATGGAAGCCTTGCAGACACTGGATTTGGAGACATTCAATGCTCTTACGGATAATTACGTGAGCACAGAAAGAAACTGGCTGGGAATACCGGTGAGAAGGCGTTACCGGGTATTCAGTGAGCTGCAGCAGCCGGGGATTTTGGAGGGAGCGAAAGAGAAGGCCAACCGTGCGTTTGCGGAGAAGATAGTGAAGAATCTGACGTGGGAGATCACTGGTGCGGAGACGGAGGGCGAACGGTCTGTAATCTCCGTGCGCATCACAAATACGGATATGTCCGATGTAATGGGGCGCTATACCGTGCATGTTCTGGAGAAAATGACGGACGGAAAGGGAACGGGGCTGAAAGAACTGTTTGAGGAGATCGCGGAAGCGGATTACGACAGGGGAGGAGTCCTCCCGTATCTGGACGAGGCAGAAGGAAGTGTGACGACCGATGTGGCGGTGACGGTATGCCGGGAAAACGGCAGATGGATCATGAAGATTACAGACCCGTTGATCGAGGCGTTTATGGGGAATTTCGGAGCAGGGGAATTCTCCGGGGAGGTGAATGCGCGTATCGAGGAACTGGAGGAAGAGTATGAGAAGAAGATGGTACAGTGGGGGGAAGACTTTGGAAGCCGGATCGGACAGTGGCTGGAAGGGATTTTTAATTGAATAGTGCTTGTATCCTGGGCCGGACTGTGGTAAAATCTATTTTTTCCTAAAATTGAAAGAGATGGACTGAGCATCGGAAAGGAACTGTATGGAGTGGGAAAAACTGCTTTCAAAGGAACGGTTTTATCAATCAGGAGACGGGGAGGAGCCTGGCCGGTCTGACTATGATACGATTATCAGGAGTACGCTGTTTCGCCGTCTTCAGGACAAGGCGCAGGTATTACCGCTGGAGTCGGATGATTATGTCAGAACGCGTCTTACTCATTCTCTGGAGGTCTCCGCGATCGGGAAGAGGCTGGGAGAACTGGTGTACCGGCGGCTTAAAGAGGCAGGGAAAGACGCCTGGTTTGAGCATAACCCGGAGACTGAATTTTCGGATACGCTTTTGTGTGCCGGATTGGTTCACGATATTGGGAATCCGCCGTTTGGTCATTTTGGTGAATATGCTGTCCGGGAGTGGTTTCAGCGGTATTTAGGTGGGATGACCGATAATTACGCCAGACGGCTGTACCGTGAGCTGTTTTCCTAGACGGGAAGGAGCCAAAGCGGGTTGCGGACCACCGGACAGGGGGTGAACTATAATGCCTGGAACGATGGCGAGCAGCTGTTTGGCCTTCTTCTCTGGTATTAATTGCAAAAATATGTTAATATTTCTATAAGAATACTGGGTTCGGAAGCCGGAACGGTAAACAGGAAGCGGTACAAGTTGGCTCTAAGCCGGACAGAAAGAAGGAACAGGAATGGGACATTTGACAACGCGGGACGCCTACCGGAATCTAAGCGACCGCATCAACTGGTTTACACAGGGGGCTCCGACCTCAGAGACCCTATATAAGATACTGGAGGTCCTGTATACGGAGAAAGAGGCGAAGTGGGTGGCGCTCCTGCCTGTACGTCCGTTTACTGTGAAGAAGGCGGCGAAGATCTGGCAGACGTCGGAGTTTAAGGCGGAGCGGCTGCTGGACCACCTGTGCGAAAAGGCGCTTCTGGTGGACTCCTATCACAACGGTGTGCGCAAGTTTGTGATGCCGCCGCCTATGGCGGGGTTCATCGAGTTTGCGCTGATGAGGACGAGAGGAGACATCGACCAGCACTATCTGGGGGAGCTCTATTACCAGTATATGAACGTGGAGGAGGATTTCATCAAGGATCTGTTCTTTGCCACGGAGACGAAGCTGGGGCGTGTGTATGTCCAGGAGCCGGTTCTGGCCAATGATAAGACGAATCATATCCTGGATTACGAGCGGGCCACCCATATCGTGGAGGAGGCGGAATACATCGGACTGGGGCTGTGCTACTGCCGCCATAAGATGTACCATGCAGGCCATCCGTGTGAGATCAACGCGCCATGGGATGTCTGCCTTACCTTCGATAATGTGGCACGGTCTCTGGCGCAGCATGGCGACTACGCGCGTCTGATCTCCAGGGAGGAGGCGCTGGACGCCCTGGAACGTTCTTATGCCAGCAATCTGGTACAGATCGGGGAGAACGTGCGGGAACATCCGGCCTTCATCTGCAACTGCTGCGGCTGCTGCTGTGAGGCGCTGCAGGCGGCAAGACATTTCAGCCCGATGCAGCCGGTGGCAACGACGAATTATATTCCGGAGATATCACTGGAACGCTGTGTGGGCTGCGGCAAGTGTGCAAAGGTCTGTCCGGTTCTGGCTGTTTCCATGGAAGAGGGGGAGAACGGAAAGAAGAAGGCAGTGGTGAATAAGGAGATCTGTCTGGGCTGCGGCGTCTGCGCGAGAAACTGCGCGGTGAAGGCCATCGAGCTGCAGAGGAGGCCGGAACAGATTATCACGCCGGTCAACAGCACTCACCGGTTTGTGCTCCAGGCGATTGAGAAGGGGACGCTGCAGAATCTGATTTTCGATAATCAGGCGTTTGCCAACCACCGGGCCATGGCGGCCGTGTTTGCCTCTATTCTGGAGCTGCCTCCGGTTAAGCAGGCATTGGCGAGCAAGCAGTTAAAGTCCGTGTATCTCGATAAGCTGCTTTCCCTTCATAAGAAGTAAGGGAAAGAAGGTCAAAGAAACGGGGAAAATAACCGATGAAATGAAAACAACACTCCGAAAACGGGTTTCAGTATCCGCTTTCGGAGTGTTGTGATGTTAAGAGGTCCCTGCCGGTTTCAGCGGGTAGCAGTGATGCAGCAGAAGCTTATCTTCAATATCAGCCGTCTCTGCATAAAAGGCTTCGGAGATTCTCCGGGCGATCAGTTCCGCGTTTTGACCGTCCACGTCGGAAACCATGACGAGGTACTGGCAGCTGCTGTACTGGGTGAAGACGTCGCCGAGACGAAGGGAATACTGGGTGACGGATTTTAAGGTATCCATCTGATTCTCACGGGTCAGCAGCTTTGGAAAATCCCCGTTTTTGTCGGTCAGAGTAAAAAGAATGATGTAGGCGCTCTCACCGCTCCGGCGCAGCCGGCGTTCTACGAAGCGGTATATGCTTTTGAAGGTATCGTAATCCTGGCAGTATGCGCCGGTGGTCAGTTCCTGCTCCGACAATTCGGTGCGAATCAGCGCCATATCGATCTCAATGCCTTTCCTGGCGGCAGAACGGCGCTCTTCGGCTGCGGTGAGAAACGGCTTCTTATTTTTCTTTCGTTTCTCTGACAGAAGCAGCTGATCGGCGCGGTCAAACAGGCTTTTATAATCGTCTCCGGGCTGATACAGGCTTCCGCATACGGTGACGGAGATTCCGTTGATAAGCGGATTGGTCATCTGGATTCCCAAAAGGCGGGACCGGATCTGACGGCACCGCTCATCTACAAAATTCTGGTTCTGTGCAAGGGGCATATAGATAACGAATTCATCCCCGCCTACACGGCCCAGGATATCATGTTTAAAGGTCATGAGGCTTAAGATTCGGACGACCTCCTGAAGAACAGAATCTCCGGTAATGTGGCCGTATCGGTCATTGATCTGCTTGAACTGGTCTACGTCCAGTACGAAAAGGACGCCGGTCTTTTTCTCGGCCAGCAGCTGGTTGATCTTTGTCTCCGTAGCACCACGGTTATAAATGCTGGTCAGCCAGTCGTGGCTGGCCAGTTTGCTTAGTATTTCATTTTCCTCTTTTAAGGCTGCCCAATCCTGTTTCATATATTACGCCTCCTGCTAATCTGCTTTAATGATACACAAAAACTATGATATAAGTCAAGAAATATAGCAGAAAATAAATTAAAAAGGCCATGAAAACGTATGAACAGTAAATTCGGATCGGGCCGTTGAAAAAACGTGATGACGAAGATGGAAATGAATGCGCCGATATGATATACTCATTAGATGGCAGAATGACAGAAAGGGAAGCGGAATTATGTATGATAAGCTGACAAAGAATGATATTCAGAAAATGCAGGAAGAGATCGATTACAGAAAGCTGGTGGTGCGCAGGGAAGCGCTGGAAGCGGTCAAGGAGGCGCGGGCTCACGGAGATTTAAGCGAGAATTTCGAATACCACGCAGCCAAGAAGGACAAGAACCAGAATGAGAGCCGGATCCGGTATTTAGAGCGTATGATTAAGACGGCGCAGATTGTGTCTGATGAATCCAGGGAAGATGAGATTGGCCTTTACAATACGGTGGATTTATATTTTGAGGATGACGACGAGGTGGAGACGTACAAGCTGGTGACCACCGTGAGAGGGAATTCCATGAAGGGGCTCATCAGCTCGGAATCACCTCTGGGCAGCGCTATCATGGGACACAGGGTGGGAGACCGGGTCTATGTAAGGATTAACGAGAAGGCGGGATACTATGTGGTGGTAAAGCGTCTGGAGAATACGACGGACGACGGGAGTGATAAGCTGAGGAGCTATTAAGGCCCGCGGGAGGCGAGGGATGAAAAAAACGCGTGGTGACAGAGGTCTTACGATAAAATATGCGGCACTTCAGGGGAATTACTGGATGCTGTTTGGTGCGGTCTTTACTTTTATTGCGGTATTTCTGCTGTCCCAGGGATTTAAAGCGGGGGATGTCGGTGTTCTGATGGCGCTGGGAAATGTTACGGGCGCCATACTGCAGCCATGGATCGCGGCGGCTGCAGATAAGAGTGAGAGATACACACTCAGACAGAGGATGACGGGGATTACGTGCCTCGGCATCGTTCCGGCTGCGGTGCTGATGCTGGCTCCGGGATCCCGGTTTCTGTCAGCGGGACTGCTTATGGTGATAATGGTTGTGGTGAGCGTTCAGCAGCCGCTGGTTAACGCGGTGAACGGATACTATATTAGCCGTGGAAAATCCATGAACTTCGGAGTGGCGAGAGCAACGGGCTCTTTGGGATTTGCGGTCCTTTCCTGGATCATGGGTTATTTGGTGGCAGCATTCGGCGAACGTGTAATACCCATTGCCATCTGTTTCCTGCTGGTTACCATGGTGGCAGTGATTTCCTCCTTTCGGATGGAGAGAGATAAGAGCTGCAATGGGGAAACGATTGAAGCAGCAGAACCATTTTCCGGATCAGGAAAAAGGACTGGTACTTCCCCGCGCGCACCCGGCAGCGGATGGGCGCTGATTAAGAAGTACAGGAGGTTTTTTCTGGTTCTGGGCGGCATTGTATTCTTGTTTGCCTTTCACAATATGGTAAATACCTATTTGATACAGATTATGGAGCGGTTTGGCGGAAACAGCTCTGATATGGGAACCTCCATAGCGATTGCCGCAGTCTGCGAGATTCCGGTGATGGTTCTGTTTTCAAAACTTGCAGAGAAAATCAGTCCCAACCGTCTGATTAAGATTGCAGGGCTCGGCTTTCTGCTTAAGGCAGGTGCAATCTGGCTGGCCGGCAGCGTGCTGATGGTCCATGCAAGCCAGCTGCTGCAGGCACTGTCATTTGCAATTCTGATCCCGGCCTCTGTGTACTACTCGGATGAGGTGATGGAAGCGCAGGACCGGATAAAGGGACAGGCATTTATTACCGCGTCCATCACGGCAGGCGGGATGGTAGGCAATTTCTTTGGCGGAAAGATCATTGATGCGGCAGGGGTTCCGGCCATGCTGACCGCCGGTGTGGTCTGTGCAGGAGCCGGAATGGTTTTAGTCTGGATCGGTGCGGTTCCGGCAAAGGGAAGGGGAGAAGACGGTACATTATGATGAAGGATATGACAACAGGAACTATACCGTCACAGCTGATCCGTTTCTCTATTCCGCTGGTTCTGGGCAACTTATTTCAACTGACCTATAATGCCGTGGACTCGATTATCGTCGGCAGATGGGCGGGAGAGAATGCCCTGGCGGCGGTGGGGACTGCAAATCCCGTGATGAGTATTGTGATTCTGGGGATAACCGGAATCTGTATCGGAGCCTCGGTTCTGATGAGTGAATTCTTCGGGGCGGGACGCGGGGAGCAGCTGAAGCGCCAGGTATCCACTACGCTGATTTTCGGCTGTTTCTTCTCGGCTGGCGTAGTTCTTCTGGGGCTGGCGTGTTCGGGGGCGGTGATGAAGGCTCTGCGGGTACCGGAAGAGATCTTCGGGGAGGCAGTGCTGTATCTGAGGATCGTATTTCTCGGAATGCCGTTTACCTATCTGTATAATGCAGTGGCGTCCGCCCTGCGGAGTGTGGGGGATTCCAGGACACCGGTCCGTTTTCTGGCGATGGCCTCGGTTCTCAACGGCTGCCTCGATCTGGTCTTCGTGGCAGGCCTGGGGCTGGGCGTTGTGGGCGCGGCACTGGCCACGGATATCGCGGAGGCGGTATCGGCCCTCCTTTGCGTCGCCTACGTTTACCGGAAGGTGCCATTGCTTCAGCTGAAACGGGAGGATCTCCGTGTGGATGGGGAACTGTTGAAGCTGACTCTGAAGCACGGCTCCATCACAGCGCTGCAGCAGTCCTGCCAGCCCATCGGAAAGCTTCTGATTCAGGGGGCGATCAATCCGCTGGGGGTCAGTACGATTGCGGCGTTTAACGCGGTGAACCGGGTGGATGACTTTGCATTTACACCGGAACAGAGTATCTCGAGTGGTATGATGACATTTATCGCCCAGAACAGGGGCGCAGGGAAGAAAGAACGGGTTAAGAAAGGGTTTCGGTACGGACTCCTTGTGGAAGCGGGGTACTGGGTTATCATCTGCACCGTGATTCTGCTGATGAAGGAGCCTTTGATGAGGCTGTTTGTATCGGATGGAGATACGAAGATGGTGGCGCCCGGCGTGGAGTATTTGAGCCTGATGGCATTCTTCTATCTGATGCCGGCGTTTACCAACGGAATCCAGGGGTTTTTCAGGGGAATGGGGAATATGTCGATTACGCTGGTCTCCACGCTGATCCAGATCTCCTTCCGCGTTGTCTTTGTCTATCTTCTGGTGCCGCGGATGGGGATGACGGGGGTCGCCTGCTCCTGCCTGATCGGCTGGAGCTTTATGCTGATGGCGGAAGTTCCATATTACTTCTGGTTTAAACGCCGCCATGAGCTGCTAAGGGATTGAAACAACCACCGGTACGCTTGAGACGGTACGGTGTCTGAGGGTTAATTGCCTAAATCGCCGCTTCTGTCGATGTAGGAGGTGTGAAGCATCTCCTCGGCGAGAGGGCTCAGCGGCTTCTCATAGAATTTTTTATAAATTTCCTTTATCTGCGGATTTTCATGGGATAAACGGAGCTTCATCTGGCGGTCTCTTGCATAGAGGCCGTCGATTCGTTTCTGGCGCAGTCCGTCGCCTGAGAAGTTCTTATCCTTTGGCTGTCCGCCGCCTCCGATGCATCCGCCAGGACAGGTCATGACTTCGATGAACTGATAGAATTTCTCACCGCGCTTGATGCTGTCCAGCAGGCGCCTTGCATTGGCGGTGCCGTAGACGACGGCTATATCCAGTCTGGTTCCGGCGATGGTCAGAGAGGCCTCCTTTGTACCGGACAGCCCTCGGACTTCTTTAAGATCATAGAGGTCATCGGGAACCGGTTCGCCTGTGAGTACAGCATAGGCGGTGCGGACCGCGGCTTCCATGACGCCGCCGGTATTGCCGAAGATGACTCCTGCGCCGGATCCTGTTCCCATAAACGGATCGTATCCGGAGGGCTCCAGGGCAGGGAAATCAATCCCTTCCGCACGGGCCCACTGGGCCAGCTCTCTTGTGGTGATGACATAGTCCATATCACGCATGCCTTCGATTCCCAGCATGCTGCCTGCGGAGCACATCTCCTCGCGCCGTATCTCGAATTTCTTCGCGGTACAGGGGGTGACCGCTACGTTCACAATCTTTTTCGGATCCAGATTTTCCTGATTGGCAAAATACGTCTTGATAGTCGGCCCCTGCATACCGATGGGGCTTTTGGAGGTGGAGAGATTTTCCTTGAATTCGGGATAATACGTCTCCACAAATTTTACCCAGGCGGGACAACAGCTGGTGAGCTGGGGAATGGGGATATTGCTGCTTGTTAAACGGCGGATCAGTTCGTTGGCCTCTTCCATGATGGTTAAGTCTGCTGCAAAGTTGGTATCCAGTATGTAATCACCGCCCAGAGCACGGAGCAGTGCAACCATGCGGCCTTCCACAAAGCTCCCCTCCTCCATGCCGAATTCTTCCCCGAGAGCTACACGCACAGACGGCGATGTGGAGAAGATGACAATTTTGCCAGGATCGTTTACGGCCGCTTTTACGCGTTCCCATTCAGGAACTTCCGTAATACAGCCGACAGGACAGACATTGGCGCACTGACCGCAGTGGATACAGATGGCGGTGTCGCCGGTCTTCAGCAGATCGTAATAGCCGGCTACCCCGATGGATTCGGTACAGACCGTTTTACACTGGCCGCATTTGATGCACAATTCCTCATGCCGCATAACAGAGGGATTGTCAGGTTCGATGGGAACCCGGATGTCGGTAAAGAGATGTTTGCTCATGTGAATATATTCCTCCTGGGTAAGATATAATAATAGTAACTATTACTAATCATAGAACGGCAGGGAAATTTTGTCAATCTACTTTTGATCCTTATCCGCCTTTTTATGTTTGCAGGTATTTTGAAGGCAATGAGCAGGCCGGAGGAGGGGCATGTAAAGAAAACGTGAAGATTCGGGAAAAGCTATTGTAAGAATGGGACGGAGGCGGTATAATTTTCCTGTAATTAAGGAAGCACCCCCCAATAATAATGTTTCCATACAACACTCTCCCCGTCCGGGAACCATGGCAGCTGATCCGGCTGTCCAGGTACCCGGGCGGGGACTTTTTTTGCAGATGGAGCGGAATGAGGCAGCCGTGCTGTGTGTGTGTTTTCTTGACGGAAAGGGGAATATCCGATACAATGTAGTCATCTGTAACTATAAGAGACGGGAGATAAGAAGATGATAAAGAATATTGTATTTGACATGGGAAAAGTGCTGGTCGGCTACGATGCGGACAGAGTCTGCAGCCATTTTATGGACAATGAGGAGGAGAAAAAAGCGGTCTGCACCAGCGTGTTTGTGTCGCCGGAATGGCTGATGCTGGACATGGGTGTGATTTCAGAGGAAGAGGCCTTACAGCGGATGCAGGCCAGACTGGAAACGGATCATGCAAAGGAGATGGCCGCTCTCTGCCTGGCGCACTGGCATGAGTACAATATGTGGCCTCTGGAGAGTATGGGAGAGCTGGTCCGGGAATTAAAGGAGATGGGATATGGAATCTATCTCTGTTCCAACGCATCGGTACGGCTTCTGGAATGCTATCGGATAATTCCGGGCATCGAATGTTTTGACGGAATTCTCTTTTCGGCGGAGGTGAAATGCATTAAGCCGCAGAAGGAGATGTATCAGCACCTGTTTGACCGGTTCCAGTTAAAGCCGGAGGAGTGCTTTTTCATCGACGATGTGATGGTGAATATTGAGGGCGCCAGAGCCTGCGGCATGGATGGATACTGCTTTGCCGATGGCGATGAGGCGGCGCTCCGTGCGGCTCTAAAGCGTTTGAACAGGAACTAGAGTGCGTGCCGCGTCAGCAGAATGGAGACCGTGAATGTACGAGACAGAGATAAAAAATATGGATCTGGGCCAGCTGGCGAAATCCGGTCAGTGCTTCCGCATGCGGCCCGCCGCGGAAACGGAATGCGGCGGAATATGGTCCGCTGCAGCGGGAGAACAGTATGTGGAAATCATGCAGGACAAAAGCCGCTTTCTGTTTTCCTGTGAGGAAGCTGAATTTGAAGGGATCTGGCGTTCCTATTTTGATATGGATACCGACTATGAAGCGGTGAAGCGTTCGGTGGACCCGGAGGATGAGTACCTGCAGGCGGCCATGGCCTTTGGCGGGGGCGTGAGGATCCTCCGTCAGGATCTGTGGGAGATGATCGTCACCTTCCTGATTTCGCAGAACAATAATATCTCCAGGATTCGAAACAGCGTAGATGCGCTGTGTGAGAAATTTGGAACCAGGAAAACGGGCACCGGGCTGGTCCTGGACCCGAACGAAGGCGTGAAATCGGTGGAGAGAACGTATAATGCGTTTCCGGAGGCCGGGGCAGTGGCTGCAGGCGGCCCGGAGGGGCTCGGCGGCCTGGGACTCGGGTACCGGGATAAGTACATATGGGCCATGGCGCTGAAATGCAGCGGTCCGGACGGTGCGGCGTGGCTCGATGATCTGCGCGCCGCCGACTACCACACGGCTCACGGCATGCTTACCGCGGAATTTGGAATCGGCAGGAAGGTGGCCGACTGCGTCTGCTTATTCGGGCTTCACCATGTGGAAGCATTTCCGGTGGACACTCATGTAAAGCAGATCGTGAATGCCTATTATCCGGGCGGTTTTCCCCTCGAACGGTACAGGGGGTACGCGGGGATTCTGCAGCAGTACATGTTTTACTATAAACTGAACGATAAGTAAGGCAGGGGATCTTATGGAAAAAGAGATGAGTTTTCATATTCTGGGCATCGAAGAGACGAAGGATGAACGCGCCGTGAAAATGGCTTACATGCGCCTTTTAAAGGAGACGAATCCGGAGGATGATCCGGAGGGCTTTAAGCGGCTTCGGACGGCGTATGAGACTGCGGCGGCGTTTGCGGCGGCGCCGGAGGAGGAAGGGGAATCCGGAGCAGGAGACGCGTCGGAGGAAAAGACAGAGCTCGACGAGTGGATCGACCGGGTTGACGCATGCTACCGTGATGTGTACGGCCGCACCGATGAAAGAAAGTGGCGGCAGCTTCTGGAGGATCCGGTCTGTGACGGCCTGGATACGTCTCTGGAGGCCAGGGAGCGGCTTCTGGTCTATCTGATGAACCATGTCTATCTGCCGCAGAAGATATGGCAGCTGCTGGATAAAAGCTTTCAGATTGTGGAGGATATCGGGCTTCTGGAGGAGAAATTTCCTAAGAATTTTTTGAATTATGTGGAATATTACGTGGAACACGAGGGATTTATCCGGTTCGAGTATTTCCGGCGCAGGGGCGCAGGGGAAGAGAATGTGGACGGCTATCTGGACGGCTATTTTGCGGTGAAGAAGAAGGCGGACAGAAATGAATTCGAGGGCTGCAGGCAGGAACTGGACGACCTGGCAGCATTCGGCGTCTGGCATCCCTATGAGGAGGTGGAGCGTCTGCGCCTTCTGCTCGCGGAGCATGATCTGGACCGTGCATCACGTCTCGCCGATACGCTGGAGAAAACATGCGGCGATTCCATGAGAGACGATCCTTATATCTGGTCGTATATCGGCCGTGTCCGTTATATGGAGGAGAAAAAGGATGAGGCTTATACCATCTGGACCCGGGTGCTGAAAAGTTATCCGGATTATTATCAGGCAAAATCCGGCGCCGTCTCATGCCTGATGGAAAAGGGAAGATTCTGGCAGGCGCGGGAATGGATGATGGAGATTCTGGAGCTGGACGGGCGGGATGAAGAAATTCTGGGCCGCCTGAAAGCGGCGAATGAGGCGCTGATCGCCAGGCTTCGTGAAAATCCGGAGTACCACGAGGAGGGAAAGGATGTTCCGGCAGAAGAGGGGGCCATTGAGCTGGCATGGTGCCTGTTCCAGAACGAGCGGCTGGATGAGACGATCCGGTATCTGGAGAGCTATACGCCGGAAAAAGAGCAGGAATACAGCTATACCAATCTGTTTGGACGGGTTTTATTTCAGGCGGAACGCTATGAGGAGGCACGTCCTTATTTGGAAAAATGGCTCCGTATGATTACCGAGACCGTGGACGACGGCACGCAGGAAAACCGGAGGCGGAGATCGAGAAAGGGCAGGGCCCTCTATATTCTGGGCGGCTGCTGTTTTCAGCAGGGGGAATCAGAGGCCGCGGCCGGTTACGTGGAGCGGGCAGCCAAAGAGGCGGACGGGCAGCAGGAGCGGATGGGATATCTCCAGTACCTTGCCCACATTCTCTGCGAATCAAAACAGTATGAACGGGCGGTAGATGTCTGTGATCAGATGACAGCAGAGGACGAAAATTACTATCCGGCCTATCTCCTCAGGCAGGAGGCGTGTTATGAGCTGAGAAAGGGGCAGCAGGTGGTGGATGATTACCACCGGGCGGTAGGCATTTTCGCCGGCTATTATAAGCCGTATCTTCTGGCGGCGCAGGTCTTTTTTTACCACAATCAGTTTGAAGACGCCAAGGAGGTCATCGACCGGGCCAGGGAGAACGGTGCAGAGTTTTCCAGCTGCTTAAAGCTGTATGAGGTGAAGGTTCTGCGCAACCTGGCCAGAACGAAAGAGGACCGGGAGCTTCCCTTAAAGCTGTGCGGGGAACTGATGAAGGAGATCGAGGGGGAAACGGACATAGAGGATGTTTCCGAGGTGGAGTTTGAGACGGCTCTCCTTCACTGGGACAATGAGGAGTTTCATGAGGCGCTTTTCCACCTGGCAGAGGCAATCCGGAACAATAAGGACCGGATGCAGTACCGTCTGGTGCGGGGAAATATCTATCTGGATATGAAGAAGTATAATGAGGCACTGACGGAATACGCCAGCGCCGCGGAGGTCTATCACGATTCTCCTTCTCTCTTCTACAACCGCGGCCTGTGTTATGAGGGAAAGAAGATGAAGGTACAGGCAGCGGAAAACTTTGAAAAGGCTCTGGAGCTGCAGGAGGGGTACCGGGACGCCTGCGAGAAGCTGGCGGATTATTACCGGGAGAAGTATGAGAATCAGTACAGGCGGGCCGATTTTGATACAGCCATTGCCTATATCAGCCGTCAGATTGCGGTTACGGAGAACTGCTACTATCTGGTGCACCGCGGTCTGATCTACATGAATGCCATGGAACTGGACGAGGCCATACGCGATTTTGAGAAAGCGCTTACGTATGTCCCGGAGGACTGGGCCGCGTATAATAACCTGGGCTGCTGTTATAAGTATCTGGGCCGTTTTGAGGAGGCCGTAAAGTACTTTGAGAAGGCCGTGGAATACATGGAGGACAGTAAGAGCCTGCTTCCGTACAGCAATATGGCTGACTGCTATGAGGCGCTGGGCGATTACCGGAAAGCGATTGAGTGCTATGAGAAGGATTTGAAGCTGTTTCCGGAGTATACGTCATTCTGGAAGGAAATCGGTCAGCTTTACGCCTATCTCGGGGAGTACGAAAAGGCGGAGGAGGCGTACGGCCATACGACGAAGATGGACGATTATTACAGCCGCATGGGGGATCTGTGGTTTTACCAGGGGAATGAAAAAAAGGCTCTGCGGTTCTATAAGACAGGGATCGAAAACGCAGCGGCAGATAAGAAGGCGGAGCGGCAGTCTGATTTAGGCGAGGCTTATATGGATCAGATGCAGAATTATCCGAAGGCGGTGGCCTGGCTGAAGCGTGCGATTGGCAGAACGACGGATCACGGCGATTTATTTGATTATGAGCGGTATCTTGCGCGGGTGTATTACCGGATGGGGAAATACGGTCCTGCGAGAGAGCATGCGAAAGCGGCGCTGGAGCATTTTAAGCTGTCCGGGGAAGGGACGGAGGAGGACTATTTGGCCTATGGTCCCTACAAACCGGCCAGGGAAGGCGTGATGGGCTGGCTTTATCTGGCGCTGGGAGAACGGGAGAAGGGCCTGGAGCTGTTCGGGCAGATGGATCAGGGACACCGGTGCAAGGGCTGCCGCTACCGGAAGTGTTACGAAAAATTCCTGTTCCAGGGCTGGTATTATGAGTCAATGGGAGATCAGGAGAATGCACTTGTCATGTACCGGGAGGCAGACCGGCTGAATCCCCATTCCATAGCGGTCAGTTGTGCGCTTGATAATCTACAGAAGAGGGTGGACAGAAAGAAATGATCATAGGTATTGATTTGGGAACGACCAACAGCCTGGCGGCTTATTATACAGAGGAAGGTCCAAAGATTATCCCGAACAGACTAGGCAGGCGTTTGACGCCTTCCGTGGTCAGTATTGAGGGGGAAGGACAGATCTACGTGGGGGATTCCGCGGTGGAACGCGGACTGCTCCATCCGGAGAGTACGGCCAGTGTTTTTAAACGCGATATGGGAAGCGGGAAGAAGTTTCAGCTGGGCCATAAGAGCTTTCTGGCGGAGGAGCTCTCCTCCTTCGTGCTTCGGGCGCTGAAGGAGGACGCGGAATACTATCTCGGGGAACCGGTGACGGAGGCGGTCATCAGCGTGCCGGCGTATTTTAACGATGCCAGAAGGCGTGCGACCAAGCGGGCCGGAGAGCTGGCGGGACTTAAAGTGGAGCGGATCATCAGCGAGCCCACGGCGGCGGCTATCGCCTACGGACTGTACCAGAACCGGGAGCACGCCAGATTTCTGGTGTTCGATTTAGGCGGCGGAACGTTTGATGTGTCCATCCTGGAGCTCTACGACACCATTTTAGAGGTGCGTGCCGTGGCGGGAGATAATTACCTGGGAGGGGAGGACTTTACCGCTGTTTTGGAGGATATGTTCTTTGAGAAACACCGGGAGCTGGACCGTCTGTCCCTTGACGAGAAGACGGTCCGCCATATTCATAAGCAGGCGGAGCTGTGCAAGATGGGATTTACGGAGTCCAGAAGCTCTGGGATGCGCTGCAGGATCGGGGAAGAGATCGTGGAATTTAATGTGGAGCTCTCCCGGTATGAGGAGGCGTGTGAGGACCTCCTGGAGCGGATACGAAAGCCGGTAAAGCGGAGCTTATCAGACGCCCATATCCGGCTTTCCGATATCGATAAGGTGGTGCTGGTGGGCGGCGCGACGAAGAGCCCCGTCATCCGCCGTTTTGTCAGCAGGCTGTTTAAAATGCTTCCGGATACCAATGTGAATCCGGATGAGGCCGTAGCCTTAGGTGCGGCGGTCCAGGGCGCCATGAAGGAGCGGAAGGAATCCATCAGAGAGGTGATTCTGACGGATGTGTGCCCGTTTACGCTGGGAACCGAGGTGGTGAGGGAATGGGAGAAGGGTGTGTTTGAGAACGGTGTGTTCTGCCCCATTATCGACCGGAATACGGTAATTCCCGCCAGCCGTACGGAACGGCTCTATACGGCCAGTGACAATCAGACAAAGATACGCGTGAACGTGCTTCAGGGAGAGAGCCGCTTTGCAGCAAATAATCTATCGCTGGGAGAGCTGATGATCGATGTTCCGGCTGGGCGGGCCGGTGAAGAGGCTGTCGATGTGACGTATACATACGATATTAACTCGATTCTGGAGGTGGAGGTAAAGGTGGTCTCCAGTCAGAAACAGGTGAAAGAAGTCTTTAAGGGAAGCAATGTGGATATGACGGATGAGGAGATCCGGGAACGGTTCGAGACGCTGTCTTACTTAAAGATCCATCCGAGAGACCGGGAGGAAAACAAGTATCTGCTTCTGCGCGGTGAGCGGATCTACGAGGAGAGTATTGGCGAGAAGCGGCTTCATGTGGAGGCGGCGCTTCATAAGTATGAGAAGGCGCTGTCTACGTATGATACGGGACTGATTGAGGAGGCGAAGGAAGAGTTTAAAAAGTTTCTGGAGGAGATTGAGGAACTGTAGAGACCGGGGGAATGCAGCCGTTTTGCTGCATTCCCCCGGTGTTTTTCAGGTTAAGCTGTCAATTGTTTCTGACCGCACATTCATCGATTCGTCTGACTACGCCGCTGGTATACGGTTCAAAGTATTTGGGCCAGAAGTGTGCCGCGGTGGGATTGATACTTTCATAATCGACGCCCAGACGGGTCCAGCCTTCCGCTTTCAAGGTTTCAATCACGTGATTTAAGAGCCCCTGGTAAACACCTTTTCCGCGGTGCTGCGGCAGGCAGTAAGCGCCGCATATATTGCGGATGCCGCCGGTTTCCGACACGAAGGTTTCCGCGGAAGCTGAGAGTTCCAGGCAGGCGATGGCGGAGCCTCCGGATAAAACTGCAAATATGCGTGAATCTCCGCTTTCGGCCCGTATAAGAGACTGATCAATCTCTTCCGGCGATTGATACATGAAGCAGGGGCTTTTTCCCATATGTTCGATCAGCATACGGCGTAAGTCCCGTATTTTGTACTGATGCTCTTTTCCAAGCTCCTCGTAACGAATTCCGCTGGAAAGCGTGAGGGGGAGCGGGGCGGTAAAGGACAACGGCTCCATCGGCCGGATTGCATCGACGCATCGTAAACCAAAACCGCAGGTGAAAAATGCCTCAAGCCCCTCGCGGTCGTGTGCGTAAAGGCTGACCGCGTGCGACACAATCTTATGTTCCACCCATTTTTCGGCGGCTTTCTGATACATTCGCCTGTAAAGGAAGGCCCGGTTCTCTTTGACGGCGCCATGTGCATGAACCGGTGAGAAGGTTCCGACTGCCTCCGTATGGAAGGCGTGCTCAAAGGGGGAACAGCAGCAGAGAAACCCCGTCATTTTCCGGTTCTCGAATGCAGCTACTCCCAGCCCATTGTCAGCAAATGACTGAAGACCGGGGATCCGGCTGACTTCAGGTAAGCATGTTACTTTCGTTCTCTCTTCGTTATAATTAGCCATAGCCAGAAGAGAGGCTTCTTCTATATATTCCCGTTTAAAATCAATAATTTCCATGTTTTTCCTCCATAGTTTGCGGAGGGATTTTTATTCCCGCGTGCTGTAAGCCGGGGCTTATGACTTTCCGTGTCCCCTCCTGACACTGTTTAATGAGAGATATGCTGTACTTTTCATGCGCGTCAACTCCTTTCAGGGATGAAAATTAAGGGATATACGGATCGCTTATTTTCATTATGGCTTCTGCCGTTGATAAAAATGGTTACACTGCGATTTTACCACAGGGGCGGTAGATTTGCTACCTGATATTAGATGACTTCTTCTCCGTACGCAGCAGTGGTAAAGTCAAATAATTTATGCTAGAATGATGTCAACTGATTAAGCCTGCAAATAAAAAGTCAATAGGAAAATGAAAAATTTTCAAAATTTATT
>OJZY01000099.1_pt1 | contig 40021 bp, 58 predicted proteins | sample 1613531 | NCBI WGS metagenome assembly OJZY01 (sample SAMN04436864, study PRJEB24849) | human gut metagenome | biome: human gut; feature: NICU; material: stool | host: Homo sapiens | place: USA: Saint Louis, MO | collected 2011-09-25 | reverse complement strand
GCTTTCGGTCGCGCGTTTACTGTCAATTTCAACGGCAGCAATACCACCATTACCCTGAAATTCAAACAGGAACCAAGCGTAACCTACGAAACGCTGACGGTAGGCCAGGCGGCGGCTGTGGATGCGAAGAATGCGAACGTGTTCGTGTACTACGCCAACGACACGGCGATCCTGCAACAGGGTGTCATGGCGAACGGCGACTTCTTCGACGAGCGCCACGGGCTCGACTGGTTGCAGAACTACGTTCAGACCAACCTCTATAACCTGCTTTACACCAGCACCACCAAAATTCCGCAGACTGATGCCGGTGTGACCCGTCTGCTTTCCAACGTTGAACAGTCCATGGATCAGTCCGTCACGAACGGTCTGGTAGCGGCTGGCGTGTGGAATGGTGGCCCTATCGGACAACTGAATTCCGGCGATACGCTGACCAAAGGCTATTACGTGTATGCGCAACCTCTGTCAGAACAGGCGCAGGCCGACCGCGAAGCGCGCAAAGCACCTTTAATTCAGGTGGCCTGTAAGCTGGCTGGCGCAGTTCATTATGCCGATGTGCAGATCAACGTGGTTCGCTAAGGAGCGATAAATGGCAACTTATTCTTTTCTCGATGTAACCGCGTCGCTCACCGGGCCGACCGGCGTTATCGATCTTGGTCAGGGTTCTGCGAACTCTGAGGAAGGTATCACCCAGACCATGGGCGGCAACAAGAACACCATGACCATCGGTGCCGATGGCGAAGTGATGCACAGCCTGCACGCCGATAAGTCAGGCACCATTACGGTGACGCTGCTGAAAACCTCCCCCGTGAACAAGAAGCTGTCTCTGGCGTATAACGCGCAAAGCCAGTCCTCTGCCACCTGGGGCAATAACGTGATCGTCATTCGCAACACGGCATCGGGTGATATTTCTACTGCGCGTTCGTGTGCATTCCAGAAACAGCCTGATTTCAATAACGCCAAAGAGGGCGGGACTGTTGCCTGGGTGTTCGACTGCGGCAAGATTGACCAGCTGCTCGGGGAGTTTTAACGCATGGAATTCGAAATTAAAGGCGTGAAATATCGCACTGCAAAGCTCAGCGTTTTCGAACAGCTGAAGGTGTCCCGAAAGCTGTTGCCGGTGCTGGCCGGGATGGTTTCTGACTTCCGGAGCGTTCAGGAGAAGATCAGCAGCAAAGACACCGAAGGCGCGATGGCTACTATCCTGCCCAAAATTGCTAATGCTGTGTCCGATCTGAGTGATGGCGATGTGGACGCTATCCTGTTCCCCTGCCTTTCCGTTGTTTCACGCGAGCACATGAAAGGCTGGGTGCCGGTATGCCAGCATGGCGAAATGGCGTTTGACGATATCGACCTGCTGACCATGCTGCAACTGGTGGCGCGGGTGGTCGCCGACTCGCTGGGAAATTTTTTGCAAGGACTCCCTACCAGCGAGACGCCCACCCCGCCAGCGGAATAACCTTCAACAGCCTGCCGGGCGGTGAAGATTTTATTCTTCGTCCGGCGATTGCCTTCCATATTGACCAGAAAGACCTTAACAGCGGTGCGGTAGACCTTTGCCGCATCGCGCTTCTCAATGACTACCTCGACATGCGCGAGGATAACGACGCCCGGGTAGATAAATGGAGAGCGGCCAATGAGCGGTAACGCAGATACGATTAAAGACTTCCTTGTTTCGCTGGGGTTCGATATCGATCAGGCTGGCGCTAATAAGTTCGAAGCTGTGCTGAAAGGCGTTACCGCGAACGTTCTGAAGGTCGGCGCGGTGGTGGAAGGCGCAGCGCTGAGCATTGTCGGATTTACCACCCAGATTGCGAATGGTCTGGATAAAATTTACTGGGCATCCCAGCGGACGGGGGCCAGCGTCCAGGGCATCAAAGCGCTGGGCTATGCCGCATCGCAAACCGGTGCCAGCGCTGAGTCGGCCATGTCCTCCCTTGAAGGGCTGGCGGGGTTCATCCGTAGCAATCCGGGGGCGGAAGGGTTCCTGAACCGTCTGGGTGTCCAGACCCGCGATGCCAGCGGAAAGATGCGTGATACTGCGGCCATCTTTACTGGCGTTGGGCAAAAGCTCAACAACATGCCGTATTACCGCGCGAAGCAATACGCGCAGATGCTCGGCATCGATGAAAACACGCTGATAGCGATGCGGCGCGGCATGAATGGCTTTACCGCCGATTACCAGTCGATGCTGCAAAAGACGGGGTTCAACGCTGATAAGGCAGCCGTTCAGTCCAACAAATTTATGACGTCCATGCGCGGGCTTACGTCGCTGTTCGGCATTATGCGGGACAAGATCGGCTCAAATCTCGCTGGTGGCCTGGCTGGTTCGCTGGACAGCCTGCGGAGGCGTATCCTCGATAATTTCCCGAAGATTGAGGACACGCTGACCAAAGTCATTAAAGGCGTGATCTGGCTTGCGAACGCATTCACACGAATGGCGTGGCGGGTGATTCAGGCCGCAGGTTCTGTCATTGAATGGTGGAAAAAGCTGGACGATGGTAGCAAAAAGTTCCTGATGACCATCGGCGCAATCCTCATCGCCTGGCGTTTGCTCAATGCTGCATTTCTGAAATCCCCTATCGGCCTGATCACCATGCTGATTCTTGCGATCGGATTACTCTATGACGATTACCAGACGTGGAAAGAGGGCGGTAAAAGCCTGATTGACTGGGGGAAATGGAAGACTGAAATTGATCAGGCCGTCAAAATGATTGGTGACCTGAAAAAGACTGTTACGGACCTGACAAAAGCGCTGGCTAAGTTGCTCGGTATTGACCCCAAGTCATGGTCCCTAAAGTGGGATTTTAGCAACTTCATTTCGCAAATGGGTGAGTTCGGCAAGATGCTGAACATGATCGCTGATTTGCTGAATGCCATAAAAGATGGCAACTGGGCGCAGGCCGCTAGTATAGGCAAACAGCTGCTAAATCAGGGCAGCGGGCAACCGAGTGCCACACCGGCAGTAGAGGATAGCGCCAACAGAAGCGCTGACTGGGTTAAGGAGAATCTGGGATTTGACCCGCGCAGCGTAGGCAGAACCATTCGCGGGTGGTTTGGTGATGATGAGCCTGACCAACATGCCCAGTCTGCTAAAGCTCCACGAGGTATTAGAAATAATAACCCCGGTAATATCGACTTTCGTGGGCAATCTGGGGCGACGCTCGAAAGGCCTGGCGGCAGGTTCGCCCGGTTTGAAACTGCCTATGATGGCCTGAAAGCGCTTTCCCGACAATTAATGCGCTACTTTGAAGGTAAGACGACAGGCAAGCCGCTGCAAACCCTTAACGATATAATCTCTACGTGGGCACCGGGGAATGAAAATAATACCGGTGCTTACATTGCTCAGTTATCGAAAATGATGGGTGTGGCTCCTGATGCCATTCTCAACCTTAAAGATCCGCAGGTAATGTCCTCTCTGATGAATGGAATTATCCATCATGAGAACGGGAGAAACCCTTACCCAAGTGAATTGGTTCGTATGGCCGCTGGTGGCGGTGCTTCACAAAACATACAGCAAGAAACTGTTATTAATATTCACGGTGTATCTGATCCACGTGAGGCTGCCAATATCACAGTTGAGCGGCAGAAGAACGTTAATTCACAACTAACTCAACAACTTCGAACGGTGCCGAGCTAATGGATATTTTATCAGCGATTTTTCGCCAGCAATCCCGGCGAATTGGCCTGCTGATCCCCAGCGTGGTCGTCTCCGAAAAGCATTCTGATGCGCTCGAAATTACTGAGCACCCGGTGGAGAAGCCAACAACGAATAGCGCTTCGGGCTTCATCGCCGATCATGCGTATAAGCGCCCCAGCGAAGTCACAATGGAATGCGGCTTCGCTGGTGGCGGTTCGTTGCTGGACTTCATTGATACATCTTCAATCGGCCTCAGCGCCGGACTAAGCCCGAAAGAGACCTATCAGCAACTGCTGGATCTCCAGTCCTCTCGGGTGCCGTTCGATGTGGTGACCGGAAAGCGGGTGTACAGCAATATGCTGGTGCGAGCCATCGAGGTGACAACGGACAAAACCAGCGAAAACGTGCTGAACTGCACGCTTACCCTGCGTGAAGTGATCATGTCGCAAACGCAGAGCGTTAGTGTTGCTGATAAATCAGATATGCAGGATGGCGTCAGCACATCGGCGGTGCAAAATTCCGGGACGAAATCCACTACACCGCCAAACGAATCCTTGCTGAGCCAGCTTGGCGGAAGCGTTACATCAGCATTCGGGGGATGATATGCAGTTTAACGAAATACCGCTTTCTCCTGACAATCAGCAGTTCCGCGTTTTGCTGGGCAATACCACCTATACGCTCAGGATCATCTGGCGCGATGCGGCTGGCTGGATCATGGACGTGATGGATAGCGGCGGTGCTGCGCTTCTTTCTGGCGTACCTCTCCTGACCGGCGTGAACCTATTACGACAATATCCACAGCTTGGCATTGATGGCGCGCTGGTGGTGGCGACCGATAAGGGCGCACCAGACGAGCCCACCAAAACCAACCTCGGCACATACAGCCACCTCATTTTCGTACAGGAGTAGAAATGTCTCTTAACTGGATGCGCCATTTTGAGCTGCAACTGTTGGACCAGAACGGGCAGGGCGTTTCCCTGTCTGATTTTAAGGTCACGTTCCAGATCGAGTGGGCAGATACACGCTGGCCGCGAGTGGCGAACGTGAAAATTTACAACCTTTCGACCGATACCACGAACAAGATACTGGGGCAGGAGTTTGCAAAAATTCGCATCATTGCCGGGTATGACGGTATTGCGCCGGATGTTGATGCGAGCCAGGTCGGCGTCGCCCGAGAGATTTCACCAGACCAGATAGGGCAGGTGAACGGTCAGAACTACGGCCTGATTTTTGACGGTGATATTCGCTTTACCGTAACCGGGAAGGACAACATTACCGATTCCTGGGTGTTGATTCAGGCTATTGGAGATCATGAAGCGTTCCTCTACGCGACTACCATCACTACGCTTGCCGCTGGCTATACCGTTGCGGATCTGCACCGGGCGACGATGCAGGATTTCAACGTGTTCGGCGTGACACAGGGCATTACCGGCGATTTTCCTGATACCGTGTTTCCTCGTGGCCGCGCGATTTACTCATCCACTCGTAACGTGATGGATAATATTGCAGCGCAGTGCAAAGCGACATGGCAGCTGGTGGATGGTCAGGTCCAGATGGTGCCGGAGGATAAATATATTCACGAAGCCATTGTGCTGAATGCCGATACTGGCCTGATCGGTATGCCACAACAGACGATGGGCGGCGGCGTAAACGTGCGGTGCCTGATAAACCCGAACATCCGTATTAATGGTCTTATCCAGCTCGATCAGGCTTCGGTGTACCGCGCCGCGCTCGGCAATAGCGAAATCGCACAGTCGCCCGGGCGTATCACCGAAACAGAAGAGAACGGCAACCGTGTGCTGACCGGCACGACGTCACTGGCTGCCAGCATTGCGACGGATGGCGTTTATATAGTCAAAGCTATCGACTATACTGGCGACACCAGAGGTCAGGCGTGGTACATGGATTTGATGTGTTTCGCGCGTGGGGCGCGAGATTTGCAAAGTATCTCGACTATTAATCGGACCGGATAAAATACATGACATTTAAGAAATCTTTTTTTATATGGATGGTTTGTAGCTTTATTTCAGGGTGTGGTTTAGCTCAGAGGACTCAACTAAATAATGAGTATCTAAAGCAGCAAACTGAAATTCTACATTCTAAAGCTGGGGTGCAGGCCATTAATTACGTTCTAGAGGACGATAAAATAACTGCGAAGGAGGGTGGGGAATCTCTATGCCCTAAAGGTTGTACATTTCAAGATGTGGTTGAAAAAGCCAATGCTAGTCCAATTGGTATAGCTGCGCTTTACCTATCAATTCATGATTATGTAGGTCAGCCACCATCGTCTTATAAAATAGAAGATAAATCTGTTAGATACTCAAATGTTGCTGATGTTTTGAATAACTACTCAATTATCTTTGGGTCTAGTTCGTTATCAGATCCTAACCATGTTTCTAAAGTGTATAGCGACTTTTTAAAAGAACACGAGTACTTTGGCCTTAACAGCATTAGCGAGCAAGACTTCAAACAGTCAGTTAGTGATTTATATAAAAGAAGGAATGAAGTCGTAATCAAAATAAGCGCTATGAGAGCGCAAGTTTTGTCTAAGTCAAGTCAGATTGAAAAAGAAAAATCCATCGCGCAGGATAAAGTAAACCCAGAGATGCCAGTTGTCGGGCTTGGTGATGTTTTTTCCAGTAAAAAAGCACGGGCTCTTAGGGATGCGTATAGTAAGCTTTCATTTGTAACAAGGTCACCCAATACCAATAACCCCATGAAAGTTTATATACATGTTGGGAAATCTGACCTGACTTTATATCGAATAAATTTATCAGTAAAAGAACACCTATCTGAATGTCAGCGTATCTCAGCATACTCAGGATACGATATAGAAGCTCAGTCCTTTGATCAGGTTGGTCGGGGGCTAAGCAATTTTGCTAAAATGGTAAAAGACCCCGATACACCAGACATGACTAAAGTTGCAGCTCTCGGCGAGGCTTCATTTGGTAATAATTATATCGATTTTGATCATGCCGCTAGGCTTGCAGTAATGCATAACGCAATGTGTAAAAAACAAGGTAATGACGGTTACGTAGAAATGGTGACTGTAGCTGTACCGTGTAAGAATTATAAAGGCGCTGGTATGAACTGAACCGTATCAGTTTCATATTCTGTTTTTTAGGCCCACCATCCGGTGGGTTTTTTTATGGGGTTTTTATGCCAATTCCAACTCAATCACAGATCGGCGGTGAGCAGCAGACCGCGCAGGCCATTGTCGATTCGGTGTCTACCCAGATGCGCGTAGCGATGCCCGGCATCATTCAGTCGTTCGATCCTGACACTGTTACCTGCACAGTAGAGGTAGCGCTTCGCGGTATTGTTGGCGATGGCTCCACCGAATTAAAACCGCTGGTGGATGTGCCGGTTATCTTCCCGCGCGGCGGCGGTTGCACGCTGACCTTTCCGGTAAAAGAAGGCGACGAGTGCCTGCTGATCTTTGCCGACCGTTGCATCGATTTCTGGTGGCAGAGCGGCGGCGTTCAGGAGACCGTCGACCCGCGCCAGCATGACTTATCTGATGCGTTCGCCATCGTTGGCCCGCAGTCGCAAGCACGGAAAATCAGCGGTATCAGTACCAGCGCCGCGCAGCTGCGAACCGATGATGGTGCGGCGTTTGTAGAAGTCGCCGCAGGACATAACATCACCGTTCAAACACCGGGCCAGCTCACGGCTACGGCTGAGGGTGGAACGACAATCACATCCCCGACTATCACGCTGAACGGCAACGTAACGATTAATGGCAACTTGTCTCAGGGAATGGGCGAAAGCGGCGGTACTGCGACGATGCTTGGGCCGGTGACGGTAACGAATGACGTAACAGCTTCTGGTATCAGTGTCGCCACGCATAAACATGGCGGAGTACAGACTGGCGGGGGAACTACCGGAGGGCCGCAATAATGCGATACCGTCGCGAAGATACTGAAGGCGATTACACTTTCGGCCAGGGTGACGATACTTTCCTTATCGACAGTCCGGAATGTGTCGCCCAGGCCGTAAAAACCCGTTTCGAGCTGTGGCGCGGTCAGTGGTTTCTCGATCTGACGGAAGGCACGCCGTATGTTCAGTCAGTGCTTGGGAAGCAGCGATCAGATGTCTACATCCTGGCTATACGCGAACGCATACAGGATACACCGGGCGTTCTGTCGATTCTTTCCTTCGATACCAATTATGACGGCACCAGCCGTCGCGTCACCTTCACTTCCTCCATTGACACAATCTACGGCCAGACGACTGTAACAAGCGAGGCATAAATGGCTTTGAACCTCGACACGCTGGGGCTATCGGCAACGGTAACCGCCCAGGGGATTAGTGCGCCTGATTACCAGACAATCCTAGATACACTGACCAGCTATTTCAGGCAGATTTACGGTAGTGATGCCTACCTCGAACCAGACAGCAAAGACGGGCAGATGGTCGCGCTGGTGGCTCTTGCCGTGCATGACGCTAACAACACCGCTATCGGGATCTACAACTCTTTTTCACCGACGACAGCGCAGGCCGCAGCGCTTAGCAGCAATGTGAAAATTAACGGGATCACGCGAAAAGTAGCGACAAACTCTACTGCTGACCTTCTGTTAACCGGTACGGCAGGCACGACTATCACGAATGGCTCCGCACGGGATAAAAACGGCATTATCTGGAATTTTCCCGCAAGTGTAGCGATCGGCGTTGATGGTACTGTGCTGGTGACGGCCACATGTGCGAATAGCGGTTCGGTTGCGGCGCTGGCCGGGACTATTACCACTATCAACACCCCGACCCGAGGTTGGGTGTCGGTAACCAATCCAGTTGCGGCTACTGTCGGTTCACCAGCCGAAACCGACGCAGAGCTGCGCATTCGGCAGGGGCAAAGCGTCGCGCTACCATCGATCACACCGTTTGAAGGTGTCGACGGTGCTATCGCTAATGTTGCTGGCGTGACACGTCACAAACTATATGAGAACGACACTGGGGCAACCGACAGCAACGGGCTGCCGCCACACTCTATTTCCGCCATCGTCGATGGAGGGGATGTTACCGAGATAGCCCAAACAATCCGGGGGAGTAAAGGGCAGGGAACCGCAACTTACGGTAAAACTTCTGTCACGGTGCCGGATACTTACGGTAATCCACACGTCATCAGTTTTTCGCGCTCTACCGATGTGCCAATTTTCGTAGCCATTACCCTGAAAGTTTTTACCGGCTATACCTCTCAAATCGGCGAGCAGATTAAACAGGCTGTTGCCGATTATATAAATGGCCTGGCAATTGGCGATGACGTTCTGCTGAGTCGTATTTATTCCCCGGCAAACCTTGGCGTGGTAAGCGGCGGGAATGCCCGCTATTACGATATTACCGACCTGCTGATCGGTAAATCGTCTGGCAGCGTATCGGCATCAAACATTGATATTGCCTATGATGCTTCTGCGTCCTGTAGCACTGCGAATATCAGTATCACGGTGACCTCATGAGCAAATACACCGAACTGATCACTAACTACCACGCTACCAAGCCACTCTTTTTTGACCATATAGATCTGAGCACCCGCCCGCTGATTGATGTGTCCGGCACTATGTCAGGGCTTGTAACAGCCTTCGATATCGATACGGCGGTCGGCGTGCAACTCGACACGCTCGGGCTCTGGATTGGGCGAAGCCGCATAGTCAGCCAGCCGATTACCGGCGTTTATTTTAGTTGGGACACAGAAGGGCTTGGATATGACCAGGGCGTATGGCAGGGACCATATGACCCGGATTCGGGCTATACGTCGCTGAGCGATGACACCTACCGCATCATTCTGAAAGCGAAAATAGCTATCAATAACTGGGACGGGCGGAACGACTCGCTGCCACCCATTCTGGACGCTGCAACTGCGGGCTCTGGCTTGAAGATGCAGATCGTCGACAACCAGGACATGACGATTTCGGTCTGGGTTTTCCCTGAAACTGATATTTCTGATGTGTCTCTCGAACTGATCGCCGCTATCAAACAGGGCTATCTCACCGTTAAAGCAGCTGGCGTATGGGCCGGTGATGTTGAAACGCCTTCGGTAGAAACACCGTCAGAAGGCTCTAAATTCTTTGGGTTTGATATGGATAACGAATACATCGGCGGGTTCGATGTTGGAGCATGGGGGACAATACTCTAATGGCAATAAACAACTTTAAACCTTTCGCGCTTGATCCGAACGCTAACGTCACCTCACAAGCTGACTGGGAAGCACTTCCGGCTCTGCTTTCAGGGTTTACGGCAGGTAAAGCATCCAGCGCACAGGTCAACAAAGCTATTCGGCAAGCCAGCTTTATCGCGGCAGCGTTGGCGCAGTACACCGCCAACAAAAGCGGGCTGGATGTGCTTGATGATGGAGACCTGAACGGGTTTATATCCAAAATGGGGACCGCTTTCGGGAAAGATTTCCAGGCGCTTGATGCCACGCTGTCGGCATTAGCTGGGCTCGCAACAGGTGCAAATAAACTCCCATATTTCACTGGAAATGATACAGCAGCGCAGACTGATTTAACTTCTGTTGGCCGTGACATTATTGGGAAAAATACTATTGCTGACATTCTCACATACCTTGGTTTGCGAACGGCTGCTAAAGCTGATGTCGTAGGAACAGTATCTCAGTCAGGGGGAGTTCCGACCGGGGCAATTATTGAGAGAGGATCTAACTCAAACGGTGAGTACACAAAATTCGCCGATGGAACACTAATCTGCTGGTTTACCAGGTCGGTTGAATCCATAACAAGCAACCCTAGCGGTGGGACGACAAACCTATATTTTTCCACTGAATCTGTGTTCACTTTTCCTGCAACTTTCGTTGGCACCAAGCCAGCCGTAGCACCCTCCGCTCCACTATCATCGGGTGGTACATCTTCATGGCCTTCCGTTCGCGGTAGTTCACTGACAGGGACCTCACTGGCGCTGATCAGCAATGTGCAAAATGCAGCGGCATACCTTGGATATACAGCAGTTGGGAGATGGTTCTGATGAAAGCAATCTTTACCCCGCAGCGTTCTGATTACGTTATGAAAGTGTCGGCAAAAGGTGATGTATTAACGATTGAAGTTGATGATGTTGCCGATTCATTCGATTTTAGCATCCTGAATGATGGCGATATCGCGGTCGATTTTGTATCTGTGTTAACCCCCAATCCTGTACTGAAGGCCAGAAAGGAGTCAGGAGAGATCATCGTAGAATTAATTGGCTTCTATGGTCCTGATGCTGAAGAGAGTGAAATGCTGACTCGCGAGGTAATATTAAATGGGTAGTTTCACGGTAATAACAGCAAAAGAGTCCGCTATCAGTGCGGCAGAGAATAAAAAACGTCTCCTGATTAATGAAGCCACTGAATACGTCAACAGTAAGCAGTGGCCCGGTAAGGCAGCAATTGGTCGGCTGAAAGGTGACGAACTGGCGCAATACAACTTGTGGCTGGATTATCTGGATATACTGGAATCGGTAGATGCCTCAAGTGCACCAGATATTGAATGGCCTACACCTCCGGGGGAACAGGCCAGTTAACATGCTCGGGGTCGGCTGTCACGTCAACCGCTTTAACCTCGTTTTTATAGGTCATCCACGCCGACAGTTTATCCCTGTTGGCGTCGCTGATTTCCCCCAGCATCAGTTCTGTACGCCAATCCAACATAACAGCGTCGGCATGGGCCAGTAGTTGCTGGCGAACCTGTTCTGCGGCAGAAATCAACTCCTCCCGTGTGGGTGGTGGAATATCCACCCACGCTGGCATCCCATCAGCACCCACACCAATAGTTTTTCCTTCCGGTGGCTGTCCGGTAAATTCGGCTGATACCTCATCAGAAACATCGATGCCATTCTCAGGCCACATTCCGGCAGCTTCATACTCATCTTTGAGTAAATAAGCGAGAAGACGAACATTAATTACATCCCAGATAAAATTAACTTTATTTAATTTCATATTTAGTACCCAACGGCAAGGAAAACAGCGCTTGATAAGGTTGTTGATGCCACACCGGAAACAGCGCAAGTCGTGGCGCTAAACCCGCTGTTTGTTACGCTTTCACAGGATGTATTAATTTGTGCATAGGTCATTTTTGTACAAAATACACCCCACACAGCCCCCGGAAATGGCGTCGGGAAGGTAACAGGATTTATGGTAGCTACGCCGACGGACGCACTGTTACTAATGTTTCTACGGAATACCTGGATAATCAGACCATTAGGGAGTTTTGCAATCATGTTATCAGTGCCGATACCAGACAGTTCGAAATAACTCATATCCGGTATCTGACCTGCGCTGTTACCCACGTCTTTTTTAGCCGCTGATTTCAGCTCCTTTACATGCTCAAACCCGATAGTTCCTGCAACTAACTCCCCGGATGAAGACCACGACATAACCATTTTATTGAGAGCTAAGCTGTAAAGAGATAAGACTCCTGAATCACTCAATTGCAGAGAGTAATCCCGGCCTCCACTCAACATCAGCGTTGCACCACCAAAGTGATCAAAAAGGCTCTTTAAAGCAAAGTTATCTGTTGCTCCCTTTTGGCTGATAACGTCTTTTTCAGACTGACCTGTTGTCTGAACGACACCGCTTTTTGCCGCTGTTCCCAAACCAACCTTTTTTATAACCCCTGATAACCTGGCGATATTTCGCCGTTTCTCCTGTTTTCATAACAGGAGAAATTCCCATGATTTACGGCTATGCCCGAGTATCTACAAACCATCAGGATACTGAACTTCAGCGCTCTGCCCTTGAGTTATCAGGATGTGATCACATTTTTGAAGAGCATGCAAGCGGGAGAAAATCTAATCGTCCGGTACTGAAGCGGCTGATCACCACTATGCAGGCTGGGGATGAACTGGTGGTCTGGAAGCTGGACAGGATCGGGCGCAACGTCCTGCATGCGTTGCTGATGTTCCAGCAGTTGCAGGAAAAGGGTATCAACTTCCGCAGTATTACCGATGGTGTAGATCTGAAAACCGCCAGCGGGCGCTACAATTTCCGCAATATTCTTTCTGCGGCACAGTACGAGTCAGACCTTAACAGTGAGAGAACTTTAGCTGGTCTGGCCGTCGCCAGAGCAAAAGGGCGAGTCGGTGGACGTAGGCCGAAGTTTACTGATGAACAGTGGAAAGAGATGGGAAGGCTCATCATGGACGGTGAATCTCGGCAGGAAATTTCAATTCAGTTTAATGTAGGGATCTCTACGCTGTATAAAAGATTCCCTGCTTTAGAGTAATGCTAAATGTCCACAGTGCGCGATATGCCATACGTGCTGTGGATGTATTCTTATCGTGTGTCATTTTTGTGTCACACGCCGTAAAACGTCATTCCCTTTCTTGCCTCATGTGCCATCGAGTTGTGCAATGTGAATGCGGAGATGTACATATAAAACAGTTAGTTAAATGTGATTCTACTAATTCGTAATGCGAAGGTCGTAGGTTCGACTCCTATTATCGGCACCACTAACCACGCGGGTTCACGCGATATTCACCAGTCCAGCAAAAGCGCCTTGTGCCATATTTGTGCCATTCCCCGCCAGGAATGAGTCGATTTGCATGGCGTGCTGCGTCAGGTGATTCGGTGCCAGATGTGCATAACGCTGCACCATCTCGATACTTTCCCACCCGCCCATTTCCTGTAGCGCACTGAGTGGTACGCCGGACTGTACAAGCCAGCTTGCCCATGTGTGCCGCAGGTCATGGAAGCGGAAATTTTCTATTCCCGCCCGCCTTAACGCCGCGCGCCATGCCGTGTTAGCATCAGACCGCATTTTACGCACCGCCTTTGTTCTCGTTCCATCCGGGCGAACGGATGATTCAGTGTGAACAAAGACCCACCGGTTATGTTTCCCCAGCTGCTCCCGTAGCACCTTACAGGCCGATTCGTTCAGGGCGACCCCAATCGCCCTTCCTGCTTTCGCGTCCTCGGGGTGAATCCACGCGACCTTCCTCTGCATATCAATTTGTGACCACTCCAGATCGGTGATGTTCGATCTGCGCAGCCCCGTCGCCAGTGCAAAAATAACAACGGGCTTCATATGCTCGGGAAGCTCCCGGATCAGGTTCGCCGCTTCCTCTTTGGTTAGCCAGCGAATACGTCTATTTTTCGGCACCGGGCATTTGATGTTCGGCGCTTTGGCTATCCATCGCCATTCGTTGGCCGCACATCGTAACAGCGCCCGGATGAAAGCAAGGTGCGTCGCCTTCGTCGCCAGCGACGCTGGTTTATCCTTAAATTCAGGAACCGGCTTACCCCTTCGCAGCAGGCTGTCCCGTTTAGCCTCCCAGTTCATTCGATGTTTGCGATTAACCATCGAACTCACCGCCGACAAGATCCTGTCTTCAGTGATTGCTGACAGGTCCATTCCTTTGAAGTGCATTCTCCAGAATCCGATCCGGCTTTTGTCATCGTCCAGGCTTTTCTTGTGCTGCTTTTCGTTAAGCCAGCGAACGCATGCTTCATCGAACGTTCGTGGCTTAAACTCCCCCATCTTATCAACTCGCCATGCTTCAGCTTTCAGCTGATCATAGAGCTCCTGCGCTTGCCTTTTGTCCGTTGTTCCAAGAGACCGTCTAATTCGACTTCCACCAGGCGTAACGAAGTCGCAGTGCCACGTACCGGCACGTTGTTTGATTGACATGCTTTATCCTCCTGCACATCAACCGCATTCACGGGTTGATTGTGGATCGGGTTCTTCACTGCCGCAATACAGTCTGTTTTGCAGATCAGGTATGGGCTTTTTTTCTTATGTGGATTTTTTCTGGTAGCAGCCAGGCGACCGGACTTTATCCACTGGGCAATCGTGCCTTTATCCACTTTTAGGAAGGCGGCGGCCTCATCTCTGGTAAATACTTCTTCTTCCATCGATGTTCTCCAGTGGCCCCAGCCGGGGCCGTCATTGTTAATCAGTGTGCCTGTGCTGGCAGGTTTCGAAATTTACGAACGCCGATCATTGCTGTGGCGACATAGCTGGTGGCGCGGTTGACGACTTCGACGGTGACCTTCATGCCATCCACCTCAACGGTGTAATTTGTCTGGTGCTTCTGCCTGCCGTAATCGCCATATTTTTCGTGGTGCGCCGCCAGCGCAACATCGCAAGCGCGACGACCGATAGGTGATTGCTTACTGCGATTAATCAGCTTCATCATCACTGCACTCCCAAAGTGGCTACGACATCACTCGCTGTTTCGCGGGTGCTGCCTTTGCTGGATATAGCCCGGCGAGCATTGACGCGGTGCAGCGTGAAGCCGTGCTGTTCGTAAAGTTCAATTACGCGCGGAGCGGTAGAATTGCTGATCACCACTTTTGCCCCCCGCTGGTAGGCTGCCACACAGCTTTCCGCAAGCTCTACCTGGCTATCCCATGAGAACCCACCAGCCGCGTAGTTAGTGAAACCAGCGGTGCCGGGCAGCGGTTCATAAGGCGGATCGCAGTAAACGACGTCACCACCACCAGCCAGCGCGAGCGTGCGTCTGAAGCCTGCATTCATGAATACGCATGCGTGAGCCTTCCGCTTAAATGCCTTGATCTCTTCTTCCGGGAAATATGGCGCTTTATATTTCCCAAAGCCGACGTTAAAAAAACCGTCCAGGTTGTAACGGATCAGGCCGTTGAAGCAGTGCCGGTTGAGGTAAAGGAATGCTGCTGCGCGCTCAACCGCATCCAGCCGCTGCGCGTTGAATGCTTCACGAATTACCGTGTAGTTTTCGGGATCATTCAGATGCCTGAATGCTTTCATTGCCTCATAGATCACCGAGTCGGGGACCACCGCCAGCATCTGATACAGGTTAATCAGATCAGCGTTGACGTCAGCCAGAAGAAAGCGTTCGTGCTTGTCTGAGTTAAGGAACACCGAGCCGCCACCCACAAAAGGCTCAATAAGGCATTTACCTGCGGGGATCAGGCGATCCAGTTCCGGCAGCAGCGAATATTTGCCGCCAGCCCATTTAAGGAACGGGCGCTGCCAAATTCGTGATGCTGGATTGTGTGCGGGTGGCAGCTTAACCGCTTCATTGAATTGCTCAACGCAAACACTTACAAATCCGTAATTCATGCTGCCACCTGCTTTTCGTTAAGTTCTTCAGCCAGTCGTTGCGCCTTCAGTGGGTTGGTAACGACATCACCCCACGGCAGCAACCATCCGTTTTTCTCTTTGAGCCAGGGAAGGCGCACCGCGCCAACCCTGATTTCGTCCTGTGCGTGTGTCATAGCGCATAGATAGAGTGAGAAGGGAACGGAAGACCGATCGGCGCAAATGGGATATCGTCGTCAAAGTCGACCGGTGGCTGACCGCTGTTCTGCTGCAATCGAGACTGTGGTGCGCCGCCAGTCTGATTTGCATAAGGGTTTCCTCCAGTCGAAGCATTGCGCGGACCAGAGAACTGCGCGCCGCCGTGCATACGTTCGTCCTTATCCTTCATCGACAGTTCGAGCGCGGCGATCGCTTCTGCAGGGGCATTCTCAGCGTGTTCGGCGTAGGTTTTACGTGTCCCCGGCTGGAAAACGTGGCGCACTTCGAACTTGTAGCCGTCGCCGCCGTCGTTTTTGGTGTACAGCACCTTCTGGAGGAACAGGCCCACCTTTTTGCCAACCAATGCCGGGCAGTGCCATTCGATGCCATTTTGACCCTGTACCTGCTGCGGTTGCGCCTGTTTGACCTGGGCGACCCACATCAGCGCTGATACCAGCCCCATGCCGAACGTCTGCTGGCCGTCTTTACCGAGGAAATTAATGCGCAGGAAATTAGCCTTAAGCCCGTTGGAATCCAGGCTCAGTTCGAGCGCCTGGGACTGGCTGCCATCTTTCCCGAAGGTGTACACCGCAGAAACGATTTCGCCCTCGTAAGCCCCGGTTTCGCTGATCCCGCCTGTTGCGCCAGCTTTCTTCGCCATCTCAGCCGTTTCGTTGTTCCACATAAAAGTCATTGGTTGGTTCATCGTTAATTCCTCAAAGTTACAATTCGGTCATAAATTCGGTGATAGCCACGTCTACGGCGTGGAGGTCGTTATCCATTTCTGTCTGCTCAGGGAAAAGGTCAGGCGGCGCTTTGGCGGTGTCGTTGTCATCGCCTTTGATGAGAAAGACGTGTTTGCCGTCCTTTTTGATGGCGCGCAGCACAATGGAGAAATAGCCCTCTGGCGTCAGCTTTTCGTTAAGCATCTTCCCGGTGGTCTTCATGCGGATCTTTCCCTCGGTCTCTTCGGTGTGAGCCAGGAAATAAACGCGGAAGTCGTCCGGCAGCTCGGTGGCCGCCATGATGATTCGCCAGATGTGATCTGCCATTTCGGTGAACTTGGCATAGCCGGTCTGGTACGCGCGGTTCATGTTTTCGTGCTGCATGACCACCTGGAAATCGTCGATGATCAGGACGCGGCGCGTTTTCGACTGCACCATGCGATAGATGGTGTCCAGCACCGTTTCCCAGTTATCCGAGCGCAGAACGTTACCGCGCTGTTTGCTTCCGTCAGGCAGCTGCTTGCCGTGAAGTTTCCATCCCGCAGACTTGAACGGCAGCATTTTGGGGATGCACTGGAGCAGCATCACATCATCCGGATTGAAGTTGCGCAGGCTGTAGGATTTGCCCGCGCCAGAATCACCGAGGATCAGCACTGGAGTACCCATCATTTACCCCCGTTCAGCCAGTGTTCAGCCGTAAACAGCACGTCTTCGTCGTCGCTGTTGGCAACGAGCCAGCGCAGGTAACCCGGTTCTGTTTTTGCCAGCTCTGCGAACGGAACTCCTTTATGCTTACCGAAGCGGAGCGCATGCAGCAGGGAAGGGTTATTGGAGATGGCCCGCATTTCGCCCATCGTCCATTTCGCCAGGCGGCCCATATAGAGCAACAATTCGGCGGTGACGTAGCAGTCATACAGCGCGCGGTGGGCGTAAAGCCCTTCCGGTACTTCCGGTTTCAGCCCGAGGCTGTAACGCAGGTACTGGTTACTGTGGCTCTTGTGCTCCGGCAGGAGCGAACGCGCCAGCTTGGCGGTGCAGATCCACGGCGCATCAATCTGCGGCAGCTTGGATTTGTCGAACTTCGCGTTGTGAGCGACGTAGGCATCAGCCCCCAGATAGCGGCCAATTACTTCACTGAGCAGCGGCGCGCCTTCCACCATGTCTTCGGTGATATGGTGAATAGCCATGACCTCAAAACCGATCGCCACGCCTGGCTTAACGAGGTCGCTCATTGGGTTGCAGATCACACCATCGACAATATCGACGCTGGCGATTTCCACCACGGTTTCCGGGCCGCCTTCCAGCCCTGTCGTTTCGGTATCAATGACACGCAGCATTATTAATCCCCTGTGTTCTGTAATCACAAACTGCATCGAAGTGCGCGAGCTGGTGGGCGATGGCCTCAAGGTCAGCTGGCGATAAGTGGTACATCAGGCACAGCAGCGCGATAAGGTTCATGGCTTGCTGTTGGTTTTCGGAGCGCATCGCTTTTTCTCCTGTTCTGGAAGCCCGGCACCGTGGAGGCTGCCGGAATCAATTCAGTCTTTCGGATTGAGCTTTTCTGTCAGTTCTGCCACACAATCACGCCCGGCCTTTTTGTATGCTTCGGCTGCATTGCCGTCATACTTGTCGTCTACTGCCTGTTCGAACTGCTCGATGGAACCGAAGAAGCAACCAGCGGCGATCCGAAACTCTTTGCCGGTCCACATAGCGAAGATGGTACGGCTGGAGTAACCGCAGTTTTCACGGTAAGAAACGTTCGTGATCTTCTCCGGGCGCAGGTAGAGCGAGCCGCCCACGGTCAGATTGTCCGGCAGCGCGGTGATGCTGGTGCCTTCCAGGTCGAGCGAGCCGCCCACGGTCAGATTGTCCGGCAGCGCGGTGATGCTGGTGCCGCGCAGGTCGAGCGAGCCGCCCACGGTCAGATTGTCCGGCAAGGCGTCGACGCCGCTAACATCTTCCAGATCCAGATTGTGGGTGACGGTAATATTCCCGTTATCGGAAACAGTGTGCTGAATATCGTTTTTAACGAGGTGCTTAATTAAGTCGAACATTGCTGGTCCTTAAATTTTGCGTGTAACAATCCTGTCGCTTTAGTAGCCGACCATTTGGTTAAATCCGGTTTTCCGATCCCCTGCTAATGGGTGGCAGGTTTTCCGTGCTGGTTGAGATAAACCTCTATCTCTTCGCTGGTGGTACGCAGGCGCTCAAACAGGGTGAACAGATACAACCCTTTACCCACGTTTGCAGATGCGCGGTATGTGCGCCCCTGATACCTGACCAGCATCCCTGGTATAACGCTGGTTCTTGGTAATGTTGTTGTGCCGTAATTAGCCATCTCATCCCCTTGCCGTCTTCCCGGCTGCCAGAACTTTTACCCGGGCATTCGCGTTTGAATGCGTTGTTTGGATGAGGTGATAATGTACTAAAGGTTCAAATATGTAAAGTACCAAAAGTACAATTTTTAGGAATTGAAAGTTCATATTTGGTTATCTATATGAACTTTAAGGTTAATTATTTTACTTGGGGAGCTTTTTTTGAGGGGGTTGTTGTGCTGGACTTTGCAATCGAACGTTATCAACTATGGAAACGATACGCTCTCGACTGGCTAACAAGAACCTTCGCGCAGATTCTAAGCGAAGCATAGTCCCCGTCTTCGATGTACCATGTCTCATACTTTTTATTATCGGAGATGACCGCGAGCTTTTTATGCTGCTTCTGAAGGCGTTTGATATAGAGATCGTTATCTAATACAAAGATGTAGATGCCATCACCATCGAAATAATCAATACTTACATCGACGAAGATCTGGTCGCGTGGTTCAAATGTTCCTGACATTGAATCTCCGTTCACTGCGATCATTTTTATGTGTTCAGCAGGACGCCCACCGAACACGGCTCGCGCCTCTTCAGTTGAGTATTCAATGGATTTAATGGTTTCGATAAATTCATCTCGCACGAGAACTCCCTGCCCGGCGCTGGCTTGAATATCAAACACATCAACACGATAAGAGTCATCCCTCATTATCAAATGTCCCTCCGATATTCCATCAATGGCACTATCACCTAACAGATGTGACGAAGATGTGCCAATTATAGCCGCTAATTCTTGCAGCTTCCCACGTCTAGGAATGGCTTCCCCATTGAACCACTTGCTTACCGCTTTTGGTGTGAGCTTCATTCGCTTAGCGATTTCAGCCTGACGACCATGAGCAGGCATACCAGCTTTATCACAGGCCAGCGCTAGCCGTTTGGAGAAATCAATACGCGCTTTTTCTTCTTGAACCATAGGTTCAATCATAATATCACTTGCGTGAACTATCAGTTCCGACATAATATGTACCTACAGTTCAATTTGGAGGATTGAAAATGCAACCTACCAGCCTTGGTCAAATCATCAAAAAGATCCGCGTCCCTGTCGTTGCGCGGGCCTGCGAATTAACACCACGAGCGATCTACAAATGGATTGGAAGTGGCAGCCTTCCACGCACCGATTACACCGGTGAAACCAAATACGCAGAAAAAATCGCACAGGCATCAGATGGGCAATTTACTGCTGACCAAATACTCGAAGTGAGCAAACCGAAAGCCGTCTAATTCCCGGCCTCCAATTAACACCAGGAGATTGTTACCAATGGAGAACGCAATCGCACGAAAGTTAGATCCGCCAGTTATCAATCCGGTTGAGATAGAAAGCGTCCTTCTCAACCGGCTTGCATCAGTGGGCCAGAAGTCTTACGCCGAGCATATGGGCATCAGCGAGTCGACAGCCAGCAGGCGTAAAGCCGAAGGGCATTTCAGCACCATGGCGAAAGAGCTGGCCTTCCTGGGTATTCAGGCCGCGCCACCGGAAGCGGTGCTGGTATCGCGTGAATATCTGGCCTCAGTCGAAACGCTCGCTGATATCGGGCTGAAAGCCGAACGGGCAAGGCCGGGGCCGCTGGGGTGGGATTAAGCCATGAACCATATCGAATTCATCGAAAAGCATGTGCGTGAAGAACTGCTGAAGCTCGGTTTCTCTCTGGGAGTGGCTCAGGGGGGGCATTCCAGGCTATCGACATGTACAAGCGCATGAGCCAGGCAAGCAGGAAAGGGAAGATTTTTGATGATGTTTTACGACACGCAAAGCTGTGGGCGGATAAGCAGCAGTTACCCGCTGACCGCTTTGAGAAGCGAAAAGTTAAACGGAACGCCCAGCCGGGCTTGTTCTGAAAAGGCGAAAGCCGCTGTGCACTAACACAAGCGGCTCTCAGGTGCAACAAACGTGAGTAAATTGCGAGGTCAATTCTAATGCCAAAGCGCAAAAAGTACCAGGAAAATGAGGAACGACGCCTTCAGGATTCCCCTGACGGGCTGGTGGTTGCCGCGTCAAAAAACAGGGCGTTCGCTGAGCGTCTTGTGGGCGTGATCCGTCTGGCTCTGGCTACATCGGGAGTGAAAAATGGGCGTCGTTAAGTTAGCAGACTACCAGCCTCAGCGTGAGGTATTGGAGGGTAAAGTGGCGAGTCTTGATGACGGGTACATGCGTATTGCTACCAGCATCGGAAAGCTTAAGCCAAAACTGAAACTTGCAGGCCGTGAACATCAGGTTCTGGATGCCGTTATCTACTGCACCTTTGGCTGGAATAAGTCAGAGGACAAGGTAACAAATACATATCTGGCTGATGTGACCGGCCTGGATGATTCGGATGTAGCGGCTGCCCTGAATGTTCTAGCAGAACGCAGGATTATTAATCTGCGTAAAGTGGGTGGGTTCAAGCTGGTAAGCGTTAACGTAAGCATTGATAAATGGGTTCTCATCAAGACACCAAAAAAATCACCCAAAAGGTTGGGCGGAATTGCCCAAAATGTTGGGCAAAAAGAGGTTTTGAATTGGGCGAAATCACCCGACACCCTAAACAGTCTTACCAAAGACAATATAAATACCCCCCAACCCCCAGAGGGGGAGTGTGTCGGGCAGGAAGAAAAACCTGTCTCAAAGAAAACTCAGATCGACTACCAGGCGGTGCTGTCTGCATACAACACCACCCTGGGAGACCGCCTTCCCCAGGCAGAGGCACTAAACGACAAACGTCGCCGTGCTATCAAACGCCTGCTGACCGAACTGAAAGAGCCAACCGTCGAGGCTGTGGAGAATTACTTCGCCGCGTTCGCTGAGCGAGCACCAAAATTTTACTTCGGTGAGAACGACAGAGGCTGGCGCGCCAGTTTCGATTATCTGTTGCGCTCTGACACCCTGCTGAAAACCAGGGAGAAGGCGCTATGACCGACATGAACATGATCCCTCAGAACATCGAAGCCGAACAAAGTGTGCTGGGCGGCATGATGCTGGATAGCGGTAGCGATCGCTGCCAGACCGCCATGTCGATGCTCAAACCAGAATCGTTCTACATCCGCCCCCACCAGGTTATTTTCGCCGAGATGCGGGAGCTGGTAGCCAACCAGAAGCCTATCGACCTGATCACCCTGATTGAGTCGCTGGAGTCGAAAGGGCTTGGCGAGCAGGCTGGTGGCTTCGCTTACATGGCCGAGATATCTAAAAACACCCCCAGCGCGGCGAACATCGTTCACTACGCAATGCTGGTGCGCGAGAAAGCCATGGAGCGCTACGGCATAGACAAGCTGACCAGCGCTACTGAACTGCTGTTCTCCCGCAACGGGATGACCACCAGCCAGAAGTTTGACGCTATTCAGACTCTGTTCACCGATATCGCTGACTACGCGAAAACCGGTAACCGCCGAGGGCTCCGCGAGTTTTCGGAAGTGATGGGCGACTGGGTGGATGAGGTGGAAGCGCGCTGGAGCGACTCAGACGCAACGCGTGGACTGTCGACGGGGATCGGATCGCTGGATAACCTGCTGCAACCGAAAGGGCTGGTTAAAGGCGCTCTGATGGTGATCGGCGCACGTCCAAAGATGGGTAAAACCACGCTGTATAGCCAGCTGGCCGTCAACTGTGCCGAGGTTGAGCAGCTCCCCGCGCTGATGTTCAGCCTCGAAATGCCGGATAAGCAGATTGTGGAGCGCATGATCGGACAGGTCAGCCGCGTGAATACCGACGTGTTTTATGGCGATCGGTACGACGACGCACAAGTGGCAATGGCTTTTGCCGCTGGTGGACGTCTGGCCCAGACCGGGAATCTATACGTCGACGACACGCCAGGGATCACGCTGGCGCACATCGTTGCAGAGTCACGCCGCATTAAACGCGAACGCGGCTCTGTCGGCATGGTGCTGGTGGACTACCTGACCCTGATGACCGCAGACAAGGCTGACCGTAACGATCTGGCCTACGGGATTATCACGAAGGGGCTGAAGAACCTGGCGAAGGAACTGAACTGCATCGTGGTGCTGCTTACCCAGCTGAACCGCGATCTGGAGAAGCGCACCAACAAACGCCCGATGCCAAGTGATTCCCGCGACACCGGGCAGATTGAGCAGGATTGCGATTACTGGATCGGCATCTACCGCGAAGGCGCATACGACGAAAATGCAGATCAGGCGGCTACCGAATTGCTGTTGCGCCTGAACCGCCACGGCCCGACTGGCGTTGTTTATTGTGACCAGCGTAACGGTGCGATCTACGACTGCGACCAGGCTGCTGCTGAGCAGAAACGCCGCGCGAATGATGCCAGACCCAACAAAAAGAGGGAATTTTGATGAAAATTTACATTGCTGGGCCAATGACCGGCATCCCGAAATATAACCGCCCTGCGTTCCATTTTGAGGCTATACGCCTGGCTTCGGAAGGCCATGTGGTGTTAAACCCCGCGACGCTTCCCGATGGCCTGAGTCAGCCAGAGTACATGGATATTTGTCTCGCGATGCTCCGCTGCGCTGACGGCATTTTCCTGCTGTCCGGCTGGCAGAACTCCGCAGGCGCAAAAGCGGAACACGCTCTGGCTCAAAAGCTGGATCTGGAAATCATTCATCAGGAGAGTGCGGTATGACCAACAAAACCAAAGAACTCGTAGCTGCCGGACATGCGCTGGCGAAAGAGCTGCATTGCGCTGAGTCTGCCGCGCTGGTGCGTGAACTGGCTACGCAGCTGGATGTGCAGCGTGCTCGCGCTGATGTGTTGGCTGACGCAGAAAAGCAGAACGCCGAGCTGAAAGACGAGAACGAGTACATTCGGAATCGCTTCAAAGAGCTTGATCGGATGTTCGGTAAGAACCTGATTGTCATGCAAGCGGCTGTTATCGACTGGCGCACCACCGGCGACGCCAAGAACGGGATGGCATGGATTTTTAACACCCTGCTTGGTCCTGGTGAGCTACCCAACGAGGACGAGAAAGACGCTCAGGCCTACTTTGACCGCGAATACGCGCCACTCGACAAAGAGTTAATGGAATTGCACCAGTGGTTTTGGGAGCGCCATAAGCGCATTGAATCCAAAGGTACTGTTATTCAGGAGGCTGCCCAGTGAACGAAGTATTTGTATTGATCAAGATAACCGCGATGGTCATTGGTATTTCTGTCGCTGTGCTGGGGCTGATGTCATTCGTGATGTGGCAAAACCCGTTTCGCTTCATCAAACCGATGTTTGCCGTAAGGGTTTTGGTGGCGTTAGTAGCATACGCATGGTTCCTTTGCTTTATTCCGGGGGCATCACAATGAACAGGAACACCATCAATATCGGCGAGTCAGCATCATCGGCGCAATTACGCAGGTTGATACGTGATCGGCACGCTGCATGGTCACAGGAAACCTTTGGGGATGTTGGTCCAGTCGGTCCGCTGAAACACCTTGCGAAAGAAGCGCTGGAGGCCGCCGCCGCGCCAGATGATTTATCCGAATGGGCGGATCTCCAGTTCCTCTTGTGGGATGCCCAGCGGCGTGCCGGCATCTCTGACGGCGAAATCACAGCAGCGATGGAAGAAAAACTGAAAGTGAATATGGCGCGCCAGTGGCCTGAACCGAAGGACGGAGAGCCGCGCCAGCATATCCAGAACGATTGGCAGAGTTGTAACCATCTTCTCCCGATTGGCGAGTTACTGAAGCGCCTCAATGAGCAAACGGGCGAAGAGTGGGTAAGCACTACAGATTTAGACTATGGGAAATGGGTGAGATGTAGTGATCGCATGCCAGCAAAAAGGGTAAATGTTCTCGTTTCCGATGCTGGTGGCAACAAATTTATTTGCTGTCATGAAAACGGATTTTGGCGCGATTTTAGGGTTGGTTTTAGTCGCTATGAAATCATTCACTGGATGCCACTGCCAGCAGCACCGCAGCAGGAGGTGATGTGATGAACTCTTTCGCGAAATACACAATTATTGACTGGATTGTCCTCTTTCAGGTGGTGCTCATCTGGTTTTTTATGGCTTACAGGGCAGGGAAATGGATTTTCGGCATAGCACTTCGCAAAGGCTGGCGGTGGTGGAATCGTAAGGATGAGAAGTTGCTGGCTTTGGATTCCTTTTACGAGGCGTTTAACCTTGGGGATATCCAGCCGGGGAATGCCATGATGGTCACCACTGAAAGTGGTATGACTATTCGCATCCACAAGCCAAAGGGGCCGGATAATGGCTAAAACCGCCGCTGAACGCAAAGCTGCCCAGCGCGCCCGGCAAGCCGCAGCTGGTGGGCGTAAATTTGAGCTCATACTTGATACGCAGGAACTGGAGATGCTGGAACGTAATTGTGTATTACGCCGCCCAGGGCGAGCGCCGTATGAAATGAGCGAATACGTCGCAATGCTGATCCGCCAGGACGATGCCCGCGTTCGTGGTCGCATTAAGTCAATCAGCGCGAACCGCTGCGGTAAATGCGGAGATGCGCTGCCGGTTAAGTCGTGTCCGTGCGACGGTGATTCGCAATGCTGGGTTACGCGTGGTTGGCACGAAACCAAATTGACGGCGTGACATGTCACAATGTAATCAATAACATACAAGCCTCTTCGGAGGCTTTTTTGTCGGCGTTAAATTGCTTTTGCCACAATGCCCAGCCATAATATCCCTGTCAGCCTGAACAACTGACACCCGGACATTCGCGCCACGGAGAACACCATGGCGCAGCACCACCAGCTTAAACACAATCGCCTGACGTTATCCGACGTCAGCGGTTTGTCGTATCTGTCGCTTAACCTCTTCGGGGGTGACGCGTGAGTCAACAATTCCACCTCGTTAACGAAAGCGTTAAACAGAACGCTATCAACTACATTCGTCAGTTGCCGGTCGACAGCAAGCGCCCGCTGATACTCGACGTCAAAGAGTCGACGCGCACCGCTATTCAAAACCGCAAGATGTGGCCGCTCCTGAAAGACCTTTCCGACCAGGTTCTCTGGTTCGGCAACAAATACGATTCCGACGACTGGAAAGACCTCATCACCGCGCTGGTGGCGAAGACCAAAAAGCAGGAACAGCGAATGGCCCCCGGCCTTGATGGCGGCGTCGTGATGTTCGGCCAGCGCACCAGCAAAATGACCATTCCCCAGATGGTTGAAGTCATTGAGACAATTTACTGGTTCGGCACCCAGCAGGGCGTCACCTTCAGCGAACAATCCCGCAATGAAATCGAGTGGGCAAAGCGTTGGGGGGAAAGCAATGCGAAATAACCCCTGTCAGAAAACCTACCGCAGCAAAAAATGGCTCGCCGCTGTCGGGCAGATCGAGCAGTGCGTGTTATGTGGTTCATGGGGGACGCAGGTAGCACATCGCAATGAAGGCAAAGGCATGGGCCTGAAAGCCGATGATTGCGCCACGGCGGCGATCTGCGTTTGCTGCCACGACAGCATCGACAACGGGAGCAAGCTATCGCGCGACGAACGCCGCCAGCTGATGGACCGCGCTATCGTTCTGACCGTTATCCAGATCGCCCGCCTTGGGCTGGTGGTGCCAGCATGAAAATTTACGACATCACCCCGATCGGTAAGCCCCGAATGACCCGCGCCGACAAATGGAAAACACGGCCTGCGGTCATGCGTTACCGCGCATTCTGCGATGAAGCACGCCTGCGCAAAATTAATCTCCCTGAGTCCGGCGCGCAAATCACCTTCGTTATGCCAATGCCCCCGAGCTGGAGCAAAAAGAAGCGGGAACAGTTCAACGGCAAGCCGCACCAGTCAAAACCAGACTGCGACAACATGCTTAAAGCACTGATGGATGCCCTGTTTGATGATGATTCCAGCGTCTGGGATTGTCGTATTACAAAGCTATGGGGCGAGAAAGGCCAGATCATCATTCGGGAGAACGGACAATGACACGCAACGACATTAACAATTACCAGAAAGCGTCTGTTGAGCGTACCAACCCGCAAAACGCCTGGGTGACGCTGGCAGCAGCACCACGCAGATCTTACCTGGGGAAATACCGCCGACTGACACCATCGCAAAGCCGTTGGGTTCGTTCGTTGCTGAACCACTGGGGCGGCATGTATGGAGGCAGCGGAACAGAACACCTTTCAGGTGGCGGTGGTATGTGGTCAATGATATTGACCGGTTGGACTGGCGAACAGCAGGAGCGGATCGCTACTGTACTGTCTGGTCTGCGTAAAATTGGCTATACCGGCGATGCGTTGTTTGAGCAGGCGAAAGCCATCATCTGGCCGAAGAAATCCCTTTCTGACCTGATCGGTAACGCCGGGGACCAGGAGGAAGCTGCATTCATGGAGGCTATTATCCTGAAGTCCTTCAAGCCGGGGAATCCCGTGTATGAGATAGGGAAGGACTATTACACCTGGCGGAAAACCATTAATGACATGGCACGATGGATGCAATATTACTACGCGCCGTTTCTGACCGAAAAGCAATGTATTGACCGTGTGCGCTGGTGTATTGAGTTGTTCAACTCTGCTGTCTTCTTCACGTTAAAAGATGAATTAGGCTTCGAAAATGCAAAAACTTGCGAAAAAGACTTGAAAACGAGTTTTGAAACTGCATAATCCAGGTATGCTCGGACGTCAAAGGCGAAAGAGCTTACCCACCAGCGGAGATGCCTTGCGCGGAGCGGTGGGAACCACATTTAAGCCCTTGCAGAAATGCAGGGGCTTTTTTATTGGCTCAATGCCACCGGGTGAATAATGTATGCACACGGCGATCATCTGCGCTTCTGGCCCGTCCCTTACTCCCGTTGACTGTAAAATAGCTGCACGCTCAGGGCTTCCTGTGATAGCGGTTAATTCATCATGGCGAGCCATACCGGAATGCACCCACATTTACGCTGGCGATCTGCGCTGGTGGGATGTGAACATTCCCGCGCTGCCCGATGGCCCCGAACGCTGGTCATGTAACCGGAGAGCACACACCCGATACGGAGTGAACCTCTTCCCGACAGATACCAGCGGCACATTCAATTCGGGGCAGAGAGCGATCCTGTTTGCTCACTGGCTCGGGGCCATGCGCATCATCCTGCTCGGCTTCGATTGCTCGATCTCAAACGGTAGTCACTGGCATGGAGATCACACCGCCCTTGATAATCCGACAGCAGCTAACGTGAAGCGCTGGCATAGCGAGTTTGCCAGGGTTGCGGCGCAGCTGCGTGGAAACGTCAATATCATCAACAGCAGCCGCCAGACGGCGCTTAATTGCTTTCGTCGTTTACCTCTTGAAGTGGCGATCAGCGAGGTTACATGCTGAATTCTCCGATTTACATTGATGGCATGCTGGGAATGGGAGACACCATTTACCAGCGCGCTTTCGTCAAACAGCTGCCTGCGGGGACATTCATTAAGACGGCATGGCCGGAACTTTACGAAGACCTGCCAGTTAAAGCTGTCCGAAGTGATACCACTCTGAGAACGCAGCGTAAAAATGAGTTTCGCAGCTCCGCAAAGTTTTATCTGCCGCCATCGCCACGCCAGACGAAGCGAATATTTTACGGCCCGGATGATCTGCGGCGCGGTTCGATATTCGATGCCATGCGCCGCCAGTTCGGCGTAACGCCAGCAGCGCTTGATTTGCCATCCTTTGGCCCGGCGCAGTTTACGCACCAAAAGCCGATCGCCGTTATCCGTCCGGCAACGGTTCGTTCTGAATGGCGTAGCGACTCCCGAAACCCTGACCCCGATTACCTCCTGCGCGCATCGAGAATCCTGCGGCAACATTTCTGCGTGATTAGCGTTGCGGATTTGCAGGACGGGGAAGAGTGGCTGGTGGGTGAAGAACCAGAGGCGGATCTGAAAATGCACGCTGGCGAGCTCAATATCAAAGAGCTGATGCGCCTGGTTGAGCATGCCGCTGTCGTGATTACGCCTGTTGGCTGGGCGCTGCCCGCTGCCATTGCGTACAAAACACCTGTTTACGTTGTCGCTGGTGGGCGCGGTGGGCATAACGCTCCCGAAATAGTCACCGATCCGGCGATGGATTTATCCCGTGTTGGCTGGGCTATCCCGGACAATTATTGTCGCTGCGAAGCGTGGGATCACCATTGCGACAAACGCATCTCCAACTTTGATTCAAAATTCGAGGCCTGGCTGAATGAAGTCGTTTTATCAGGAACTGAACAGCGGGCTGGTATTCCTCCCGGAGCTGGGCATCGGTCGTTATCCGGTTCCAGCGTCACGCCCGTATGACGAGCAGTATTTCGCGAAGTATCAGCAGCTGGCCGACACCGAAACGGGCAGAGCCTTAACGCAATCCCGTATTGAGTTGGTGGCGCGCCATTTTCACGGTCCTGTTCTCGACGTTGGTATCGGTGCCGGTCAGTTCGTCTCTACCCGACCGGGAACGCTTGGGTATGACGTTAATCCGGCTGGTATCACCTGGCTGAACGAGCGGGGCGCATTCGCTGACCTCTACGCCAGTCAGTGGCGCGCGCTGACGATGTGGGATGTACTGGAGCACATCGACGAGCCGGAGCTGGCGGTACAGCAGGCTACAGAGTTTGTTTTCGTGTCGATCCCCATTTTTACTGATGCCGGAGACATTCTTCGCTCGCACCATTTCAGGAAGAACGAGCTCATCTGGTATTTCACTGACGACGGTATTAAGCGCTGGTTTGCTGAGCAGGGCTTCAAATGCGCCGAACAGAACACCATCGAATGCCAGTTAGGGCGCAAGGGCGTCGCTTCGTACGCTTTCCGCCGCGTTTAGTCCCCTCTTAGCCCATTGCATTTGGGTTTATTCCAGTTTCGCACACAGCACCCGCAAACAGGCGAGGTGAACCTATGAATAGCTCTCACGGGATTTTTGAACAAACCATGAAATGGATCGCGCTATATCTGCCGTCAGTTTACGCCGGGTTATGCGCTCTGGGCATCTCCGCGCTTATCGACATACGCGCAGGGAAGCCGAAACTCTACACCGCCACTGGCGCGCTAATCTGCGGCATATTCGCGCTGGCTGTTTCCGCATTGCTGGAATACCTGGGGCTGCCTGCTAATTCAGGGGCATTCGTTGGTGCGCTCGTCGGGTTTGTTGGAGCGGACAGACTGCGTGACATGGCGCTCGCTATCGTTGCCAGACGCGCCGGAGTTGGCAGCACTGAGGAAAATAAATGAATCAATCTCAATTTCAAATGGCGGCTGGTATCAGCGCCGGGTTGGCTGCGCGCTGGTTTCAGCCAGTAGATGCGGCGATGAAAGAATTTGGCATTACAGCACCTGCGGATCAGGCCATGTTCATCGCTCAAGTCGGTCATGAGTCAGGTGGCTTTAGCGCTGTAGTTGAAAATTTGAACTACACACCATCTGCGCTGGTGGCGACCTTCGGAAAGAGGATCACACAGCAGCAAGCTGATGCGCTTGGCAGAACAACCGAACACGCAGCCCGCCAGGATGCCATCGCCAATCTGGTGTATAGCAACCGCCTGGGTAACAAAGCGCCCGGCGACGGCTGGAAATATCGCGGCAGAGGGTTAATTCAAATCACTGGCCTCGACAATTATCGCACCTGCGGGGCGGCGCTGAAGTTAGACCTCGTTACTTCACCTGAACAGCTCGAACAGGAACTTCAGGCAGCACGTTCTGCCGCCTGGTTCTACACATCCAAAGGGTGCATGGCCTACGGTGCCGATATTACTCGTGTTACGCGCATCATTAACGGCGGACTGAATGGCATTGATGACCGCAAGATCCGCTACAACAAAGCGCGGGCGGCGCTGCTGGTATGAAAATGAGTTATTGGGTGCTCATAGTGACGTTTATCGCCTGTATTGCAGGCGGTCTTGTCTGGTCAGCGGATCACTACCATGGAAAATTTCTGGAGGAACAGCGTCGCGCTGACGATGCAGAACAGCGTGCTGATTCCTCTGAGACCATCACCGCGAATGTACTGCGCACCGTAGCGATAACGAACATCATTCTGGAGACAAACCAACATGCCAAACAGCAGATCGCACTGGAGTCACAGAGAGCCGAGAACGATATCAAAGCTGCTGTTGCGGATGATGATTGTGCTGTTCGTGTTTTGCCTGCTGGCGCAGTTAAGCGGATGCACGAATACGCGAACGGTCTACGTGCCGGTTCCGGTAGTTCCGTTACCAGCCAGCCTGACGGCTGAAACACCCCAGCCAGATTTACCCGACCCGTTTACGTGGGGAGCAAGTCTTAACCTGAATGTCGCGTTGCTATCAGCGCTGGCGCAGTGCAACAGGGATAAGGCTGATATCAGAACTTTCGAGGACAACAGGGCAGAACAAACCGATGGCACGATTAAACGTTGAAGTTATCCCACCAGACAGCGAGGCGCTGAACGGGATTTTTGCAGAAATTGAGCGCAAATATGCTCGTCAGCCGCTGACGCAAAAAGTAATTGATGAAATGCAACGCGAAGCGACGCGCCTTGTGCGGCGAATGATAACCACAAAGGTTACGTTCGTCCGGGACTGACATTACAGAAGCCCTTCACTGAGGGGCTTCGATAATGGAGCACTGGAATTATTCATGAACAGACCACACCCACCAGCGCATTTTACGATGCCACCTGACCCGAAGCCGTACATCAGCATTATGCCCGCTAATGACGTTGGCGAGTGGCTGAATCAGCACATCCTGAGCGATGAGGGTGACCTCTACAACCCTGACCACCAGCATTTGCTTGAAGCGGATCTGTGCTTTCTCTGGGCGTCGAACGCTTTCGAGAAGAAAGGGCGTTCCGTGCTGGGGCAGGCGGAAGAAGTGGCAATGCGTGTCGGAGGCTGGCAGAAAGCGCGGATGGAGCAGCAGATGTATGAATGGTTCGGCAGGGTGCCGCATTTCATCATCACGCTCGCCGCCGATTACTGTTCGCAATGTTCCGATCTGGAGTTCTGCGCGCTGATAGAGCACGAGCTTTATCACATCTGCCAGGCGACAGATGAATTTGGCGCGCCGAAGTTCACGCAGGAAGGGCAGCCAAAGCTGAAGCTGCGCGGTCATGACGTGGAAGAGTTTGTGGGCGTGGTTCGCCGTTACGGTGCAAGCCGGGACGTGCAGGAAATGATTGATGCGGCGAATCAGCCAGCGGAGGTTGCTCATCTCGATATTGCCAGAGCGTGCGGGACGTGCATGCTGCGACTGGCTTAAATACTGGACTGTATAAGACGAATGGTGATTTATGGCTGCATTAAAACCTGATGTGAAAGCATTCATCATTCAGTCGCTTGCGTGCTATGACACGCCATCGCAGGTGGTCGAGGCTGTCCAAAAAGAATTCGGGATCAAGATCACCCGCCAGCAGGCTGAATCTCACGACCCCACGAAGGCCAGCGGTAAGACGCTCGCCAAAAAGTGGATCGAGATGTTCCACGCGACGCGCGAACGGTTCCTGACCGAAACCAGCGACATTCCGATCGCGAACAAATCCTATCGCCTCCGCGTGCTTGACCGCATGGCAACCAAAACCGAGGGGATGAAAAACTTCTCCCTGACGGCGCAGCTGATTGAACAGGCCGCGAAAGAGGTTGGCGACGCTTACACCAATAAGCTGAAGGTTGAGAGCACCGGCAAGGATGGCGGCCCGATCAAGACCGAGACGACCAACCTCACTGCAGATCAGGCCGCAGAGATTTACCACAAGATGATGGAGTGATCATGCCTCTCCCGTTTGAATTCGATTTCAGAAACCCTGATTACCAGATGGTTTTTGAATGGCGGATGGAGCGCTTACAGCGCATTCGCCAGAACCCTGAAATGCTGCCAGCGCTAAAGCAGTTTTACCGCACCAACCCGGCACAGTTCATCATCGACTGGGGGATGACTACTGACCCGCGTAACATCGATTATGGCCTGCCGGTCACCATCCCTTTTCTGCTGTTTCCGAAACAGGAAGAGTGGATTCACTGGATCATGGAGCGGCGCGAACGGCTGGAGAACGGCATCACCGAAAAGAGCCGCGAAATGGGGCTCAGCTGGACGGCGATCGGGCTGGCCTGTTCGCTCTGCCTCTTCAACAAAGAAATGGTCATCGGCTTCGGCTCCCGTAAAGAGGAATACGTCGACAGCACCGGAGACCCGAAGGCGCTGTTCTGGAAGGCGCGCAAGTTCGTGGAAACGCTGCCCGTCGAGTTTCGCGGTTCGTGGGACGAGAAGAAGCACGCGCCGTACATGCGCGTTGAGTTTCCCGATACTGGCGCGGTCATCAAAGGCGAGGCTGGCGACAATATCGGTCGTGGTGACCGTACCACCCTCTACCTGGTGGATGAGGCTGCATTCCTCCAGCGTCCTCTGCTGATTGACGCGGCGCTGTCGCAAACCACCCGCTGCCGTATCGACCTGAGCTCGGTTAACGGCATGGCGAACCCGTTCGCGCAGAAGCGTCACGGCGGGAAGATACCGGTATTCACATTCCACTGGCGAAATGACCCGCGCAAGGATGAAGAGTGGTATCGCAGGGAATGCGAGAAAATCGACAATCCGGTGGTGGTAGCGCAGGAACTTGACCTGAACTACAGCGCATCTGCGGAAGGCGTCCTGATCCCGTCCGATTGGGTACAGGCTGCCGTCGACGCTCATATTAAGCTGGGCATCCAGCCAACGGGCAAACGCCTGGGCGCGATGGACGTCGCCGACGAAGGCCGGGACAAAAACGCCTTTTCGACCCGTCACGGCTTCCTCCTGGAGAACGTGCGGGAATGGTCCGGCGTGGGCAGCGACATTTACCAGTCCGTTGAGAAGGTCTTCGGCTTTTGCGAACAGGACAACCTCGAAGAATTTCGCTTCGACGAGGACGGCCTGGGCGCTGGCGTTCGCGGCGATGCACGCGCCATCAACGAACTGCGTAACGCTGCGCGCCGACCGTCAATACTCGCCACACCGTTTCGCGGTAGCGGCGCGGTGTTTGATCCGGACGACGAAGCGGTGCGCGGCGACAACGGACAGGCCGCCCGCCTGAACAAGGACTTCTTTGCTAACGCCAAGGCCCAGAGCTGGTGGCAATTACGCAAGCTTTTCCAGAACACCTATCGCGCCGTGGTTGAGGGAATGGCCTACAACCCGGACGAAATTATCTCAATCAGCAGCGCCATGGCGAGCAAAGACAAACTCATCATCGAGCTGTCGCAACCGACCTATTCCATTAACGGTGTGGGGAAAATCGTTGTTGATAAACAGCCTGACGGCACCAAGTCGCCGAACCTCGCCGACTCGGTGATGATCAGCTACGCGCCAATGAATTCAGCCCTGAACATCTGGGAGCTGCTAGGGAGACAGGCCTGATGGCACGAAACAAGCAAGCCTCTCAGCGAACGGCGCAGGCCACCGCTGATGGCTATGAAAACTTTGTCGCCCGCGTGGGGATGCAGACGCCTAACCAGCACTCAGCATCGACCTACCGGGCGAACTTCACCAGCCGCAACCGCATGCTGGTGGAATGGTCATATCGCGGATCGTGGGTTATCGGCGAAGCGGTCGACGCTATCCCGGACGATATGACCCGGAAAGGCATTCGCATCACTTCGGAGATTGACGCCAAAGACCGTGGCACCCTGGAAGCGCAGCTGGATGAGTTGCAGATCTGGGATGCGCTGAACGACGTGCTGAAATGGTCGCGTCTCTACGGCGGCGCGGTGGGCTTCATCATGATTGAGGGGCAGGCACCAATGACCCCGCTGCGGCTCGAAACCATTGGAGAAGGCAAGTTTAAGGGTATTCTCCCGCTCGACCGCTGGATGATTAACCCGGTGCTGACCCGCCGCATTAAAGAGATGGGGCCGGACCTCGGCAAGCCTGAGTTTTACGACGTGGTGACCACTGCAACGGGCATCCCGGCCTGGCGCATCCATCACAGTCGCCTGATTCGCTTCGACGGGGTGACGCTGCCATTCCAGCAGAAGATGACAGAGAACGAATGGGGAATGTCGGTTGTAGAGCGTATCTGGGATCGGCTTACTGCGTTCGACAGCGCCACTGTCGGCGCGGCGCAGCTGGTCTACAAAGCGCATCTGCGTACCTACAGCGTGGAGAAGCTGCGCGAGCTTATCGCACTTGGTGGCCCTGCGTTCGAAGCGTTGCTGAAGAACATCGACCTGATCCGTCAGTTCCAGAGCAATGAAGGCATGACGCTCATGGACTCGCGGGATAAGTTCGAAACCCACCAGTACAGCTTCAGCGGTCTGGATGACATTCTTTCGCAGTTTGCTGAGCAGATTAGCGGTGCCGTTGGTATCCCGCTGGTGCGTCTGTTTGGGCAGTCCCCGAAAGGCTTCTCTACTGGTGACGCAGACCTCGCCAACTATTACGACCGGGTGAGCTCATTGCAGGAGCGCCGCTTACGACTGCCGATGCGTCGGATACTGGACATTATGCACCGCTCGGAACTCGGTAAGCCGCTGCCGGACGATTTCACGTTTGAGTTTAACCCGCTATGGCAAATGTCTGACGTTGACCGCTCAACGGTGGCCGTAAACACCACCACCGCGATCAGCACCGCGCTGGGCGACGGATTGATGACGCGTAAGGCGGCAATGACCGACCTGCGCGAAAACTCTGACGTCACCGGTATCGGGGCATCCATTACCGACGAGGACATAGAGAATGCCGAAGACGAAGCGCCGCCAGGCATCGGCGAACTTGGCGACAAACCGCCAGAGTCGCCAGGCGGAGATCCGATATCGAACGAGCCTACGGCAGATAGCGCGGGCGGTCGGGGATATCGTAAATGGGCGCTACGATGGTTCAAACGATAGCGTCACCGAAATAATGGATGCGCTGGATCGCTACAGCGAAATCATCACCCCCTGGGCGACGAAGGTTGCTGAGAACTTTACCGCCGACATTGCGCGCCAGAATGAAAAGCAGTGGCGTCAGCACAGCCGGAACATCAGCGCAGAGCTGCGCAATATGGTTGACCGCGCACCGGTAGGCCAGGTGATGAAATCCATCGTCGCCGAGCAAATTAAGTACATCAAGTCACTGCCTCTTGAGGCCGCCGATCGGGTGTATGATATTCAGAACAAGGCCATCGAGGCCGTTGTGGCTGGTGGCCGCGCTGAACCATTCGCGAAAGAGATAGCAGCGTCCGGTGACGTGTCACGCTCACGAGCGAACCTTATCGCCCGTACCGAGCTTGGACGTGCAACCGGCGCGCTCGATCAGGCGCGTGCGCTGTCAATTGGTTCGAATGGTTATATCTGGCGTACAGCCGAAGATGGCGACGTCCGGCACTCTCATCGTGAGATGGAGGGCAAGTTTGTCGAATGGGGCCGACCTCCAACGCTTGACGGCATGACCGGTCATGCTGGTGAGCTCCCGAACTGCCGCTGTTACAAAGAGATCGTCTTCCCCAACCCTCATTCTTATCTCGCCTGAATCGCAGGTAAACCATGAAATATTTTTTCAATACCCGGCTGGGGGAAACCCGCTATCAGCTGGCTGACGGCTCTCTGTTGTGCAAAGACGTGCCGATAGGTCGAACGGGTAAACAGCTCTACGGCGCTGCCGATCTGCCAAACCTCAAACCCGACAAGCTCGGTGAGATAGTCGTAACGCGCTCTCCTGAGCAGGTATTCCATCCGGCCACGCTCGCCTCATTCGAAGGGATGAGCATCACGATCCTGCATCCTGAAGATGAAAACGGGAATGTGCGGCTGGTAAATCCCGAGAACTGGAAAGAGCTTGCTGTCGGGCATCTTCAGAACGTGCGGCGCGGGACTGGTGACCAGTCTGATTTGATGCTGGCTGACCTTATCGTCAAAGACGAAAGCGCCATTCAGCTTATCGAAGATGGCCTGCGCGAAGTGTCGTGCGGCTATGACGCAGAGTACGAGCAGACCGAGCCAGGTAAAGCCGAGCAGGTCGATATTACCGGAAACCATGTGGCTCTTGTCCCTAAAGGCAGAGCCGGAAATCGTTGTGCAATTGGAGACAGAGACACAATGGCAAATCAAAAGAAAAGCTGGTGGACCCGCATGCGCACGGCCATCAAAACGGGTGACGCTGACACCATGAACGAACTGCTGGACTCTGCGCCAGCGGCGGTAACGGGTGATGAAGGGGATCTGCCGAGCGGCGTTAACCTCAACATTAACCTTTCACCGCAGCAACCATTGCCGGACAAAAAGCCGGAAATGGGCGGAGAGCCAACCGGCGACGGCGAGGACGATATCAAAACCTTGCTCAAAGCCCTGCTGGCTAAGCTGGAAGGAAATGCGACGGGCGATAACGACAATAAGCCTGACGAAAAAGACAAAAAAGATCCGACCGGCGACGGCGAGGATGACGAAGAGGAAACCACGATTACCGGTGACTCTGCCTATCGTGCCGAGGTTATCGTCCCGGGTATCGATCTGAGCCGTAAGGTGAAACCGACCGCGTTCAAACGTGATGTGCTGGCTGCCGCTGACAAAACACTGGTTCGCCAGGTTGTCGGTGATGCGGATATCCGCAAATTGCCCAAGCAATCGGTAGATATGGCGTTTAACGCCGTGTCTGAGATTGCAAAAGGGCGAAACACCCGCAGCACCACGGGCGATGCACACCGTCCAAATATGGGCATGACCAGCATCGCTTCCCTGAACAAACAAAACGCCGACTTCTGGTCTAACCGCAAAGGATAATCCAATGACTGCATATCTGTACCGGATGCCTGTTGGCATTGCCGGGGCTATCTCTCGCCCGCAGGACTTAACCGTCGAACCGGTGATCCTTAAATCCGCTAACGCCTTCGCTGCCTATGGTCTGGCTGGCAAATACGACGCTGACGGCTTTTTCGTGCCGCTGGCGGACGGTGACACCGCCGACAAGGTGAAGGGTATCTACGTTCGTCCGTATCCGACCACATCGCAGCCAGACATGATTCGCCAGGTGGGGACGGATAAGAATTTCCCGGGCGACGCCATGAAGCGTGGCTACATGACCGTTAACCTCGGATCTGGCTTCGATGCCAGCACCATCAAAAAAGGCGCACCTGTCTATGTGGTTGTTTCGCTCGACTCAACCATTGACGTGCCGCTGGGCGGTTTCATGTCCACGTCTGTCAGTGGCAAAAACGTGGCGCTAACCAACGCCGAATTCACAGGGGCCGGTGACGCTAACGGCAATGTAGAAATCTCCTGGAAGATTTAAGGAACAGACGAATGATTACTTTTGATCAGGCAACCGTTGATGGCTCTGGTGCCTTTCTCATCGGGGAACTGGAGCGACTCGACCAGACGCTGAACCTGCCGCTGGTGGGTTACACGTGGACCCGCGATATTCAGCTGCGTGAAGACGTTTCTATCGCAGATGACATTTCCAGCTGGACTAACACCAGCTTTGGCGCTGCGGGTACTGGCGCAAATCCGAACGGTAAAAACTGGGTAGGTAAAGACTCTACCGCTATTGCTGGCGTGAACGTTGATATCGGCAAAGACGGCAATCCGCTGAACCTCTGGGGCATGGAACTGGGCTGGACCGTTGTAGAGCTGGCAGCAGCTCAGCAGGTAGGCCGCCCGATTGATACCCAGAAGTACGACGGTATGCAGCTCAAATGGCAGATGGACAACGACGAGCAGGTTTACATCGGCGATGATGCGCTCGGACTGAAAGGTCTGGCAAACCTCATTGGTGTGACGCTGAACAACGCGCCGAAGACCTGGGCGAACTCCACTAACGACGAGATCCTCGATAGTGTGAACAGCATTCTGTCGAATGCCTGGGCAGCTTCCGGTTATTCCGTCGTGCCTTCTGATCTGCGCATTCCGCCAGAACAGTATTCACTGCTGGCGAGCCGTAAGGTTTCCGAAGCGGGTAACCAGTCACTGCTGACCTATCTGGCCGTGAACACTATCGCTTTCCACCAGAACGGCGTTCCGCTGGAAATCAAAGCGGTCAAATGGCTGAAAGGGCGCGGAGTTGGCGGTAAAGACCGTATGGTAGCCTACACCAACGACAAGAAATACGTGCGCTATCCGCTGGTGCCGTTGCAAAGCGTTCCTGTCCAGTATCGCGGTCTGTACCAGATTGCGACCTACTACGGCAAGCTCGGTGCGGTTGAGCCAGTGTACAAAGAAACCCTGTCCTACGTGGACGGTATCTGATAACCAGAACGGCCCCGAAAGGGGCCAGAAGGAAACTGAAAATGGCGAAAGAAAAGCTGGTTACCATCCATGTTCACACCCCGTTTACGCTGACGCTCGGCGATCAGTCAAAACAGGAGTTTGGCCGGGGACGGCATAACGTACCGGAAGAGGTCGCGTCGCACTGGTTCACCCAGGCGCATTCTGAGCTTTCCGAAAGCGTGATTAGCGACACCAATGATCTGCAACCCGTTATCGACAGCCTGCAAGCGCAGATTGCCGACAAAGATAAGCAGATTGTCGATAAAGATCAGCTGATTGCCGACCTGAAAGAAGCGCTGCTCAAGCTGCAAGAGCAGAACGACAGCCTGCAAGCGCAGATTGCTGCCGCCCAGACTGGCGGTAATGGGGCGAAAGATGCCAAAGAATCAAAGCCTGCCAACAGTAAGTGATTTTCGCCGCGACTTCCCGCAGTTTGCTGACCCTGCCAAATATCCAGAAGCACAAATCCAGTTTCGTCTGAATCTGGCCGATGTGCTGCTGAGCGAAAACGTCACCGGCAAAGAGTTGTTTCCGTATTTTGCCGAGTTGTTCGTGGCTCACTACATGACGCTATGGGCGGCAGATAGCCGGGCAATGCTGGTTGGCGGCCCGGGCGGTTCAACCAATGGTGTGCAGTCCTCCAAGTCCGTTGACAAGGTAAGCGTCAGCTATGACACCAGCGCGACGCTAAACCCTGACGCTGGCTTCTGGAATAACACCCGATACGGCGCTGAATTTTATCAGCTGATCACGATGTTCGGTGCGGGCGGTCGCCAGCTATGAGTTTCAAAAGCGGTGTAACAACGAGGGTGGATAACGCTCAGGCCATTCTGGATGCGCTCAGGTCGCTAACCAAAAAGGATGTGCTGGTCGGCATTCCTGAAGAAGACAGCGAGCGTGAGGATGTTCCGTTTGGTAATGCCGGGATCGGTTACGTCAACGAATACGGCTCACCAGCGCAAAACATCCCCCCACGCCCGCACCTGATCCCCGGCGTTAAATCGGTAGAGGAACAGACAGTGCCGCAGCTCAAAGCAGCGGCGCAGGCTGCGCTTGATGGTAATGCGGCGGG
>OJZY01000085.1_pt1 | contig 47160 bp, 46 predicted proteins | sample 1613531 | NCBI WGS metagenome assembly OJZY01 (sample SAMN04436864, study PRJEB24849) | human gut metagenome | biome: human gut; feature: NICU; material: stool | host: Homo sapiens | place: USA: Saint Louis, MO | collected 2011-09-25 | reverse complement strand
CGCCTGTTTTCCGGAAAGGTTCCAGCTCCTTTCTTAATCGGTCAAATATCAGTTTTGTGAATTAGTCATGGTTCTGAACATAGCTTGCGATACATGACATCTCACTTCATATTCCTGTCTTCTCTTGCACCGTTTGCAGGGTTTCGAACAATACGCCTTACGGCGGCAGATTGTACATTTTCCATCTAATAACCATTGCTCTGATCTATCCAAAATAGTCCTCCAGCTCTCAATAATAACAACGGCACCGCTTACAGTCGCTCTTCTGACACCGATCCATACGCCCAGGCCATAAAATTATTTTCCCATTCGCATGGCAACGCTTCTTCCGCTTTCTCTTCATGGTTTCTGTCCTCCAAATATTAATTTCCCTGTTTTAAAAGATTCTGGATCTCCCGAATATGCCGCCGGATATCTCCAGTCTTTTCTGGTCCCAAGTCAACGCACATGTCTTCCACGGCCTCCATTAAGTTTCCTACCATATCGCCCAATTCGTTTTCGACGACATATTTTTTATATATCAAGGCACCTCTTTCTGTAAAAAGTTCCAGTGGAGTTCCTTCAGCTATTCCCATCTCTCTTCTTACTGCTTTAGGAATAACAATTCTTCCCAAATCATCTACACGTCTTACAATACCTGTTACTTTCATATCTTTTCCTTTCTCCAAAATAACGGAAATACTAATATAGTTCACTTAATGCATTCAGATTTTTCTTAAGTTTTTCATCAACATCCCCTATTTCGCATTCAAGTGCCTTTTTTGCTGCTTGTGGGGATATTATCGTATCCTTTTTACAGCATCCTTTTTCCGAAATTTCCACATAAAAAGTTCTGTCTCGCACCTCGTTTGTGTTCCCGAAGCATAAGTTTCTTGTTTCTTCCAGTTCTTCTTTCACGTTTCTCAACTTATCTATAACCCGTTTAATTTCAATGGCTTGTTCAAGCGTTTTTTCTGTCACTCCATACACCTCCAAAGCTTAATCATCACCATAATAACACCACTGTTCACAGTCCTTGCACTTCTCCGCTGGTTCCTCTCCAATCGTTTCACAGAACCCGCGGCACTTGCTTCCTTCCCAACCCGGATGTCCATACTGCCTTATGTACAGGCATGGCCCCGTCTGGTAACACAGACCACAAGTATTAGACAATGATTTAAGTAGCTTCTCTCTGGCCTTCTTCTCGGCCTCGGCCTGGGAAACTACGCCGGAATAGATATCGTAGCTTGCCGCGTCCAACTTACGGATCACGCTTGACATTCTGGCAGTGCCTACGGCCTTGCCGTTGTCCATCACCCGGTGCAACTCCTGGCGGCTGTATCCGGTAAACTGCTCCAGCTCCGAAACAGTCATACCAAACAGCCCGGCCACTCTCTTTAAATCTGCCATGACAAAACCTCCTTATTTGTCAAGTCTTAATTCGGTAAATATTAATTTTCCTCATCCATGCAGATTGCCAAACATCCCATCTCAGCACCAAGTTCCCCTAATTGATCATCTTCCGTCCATGATATACGCTCTACATTTGATTGCCCGCAATACGGACACACTGGGTACCCAAGTGGAGCATCTTCAAGCAACTTTTCTCCTATGATAAATTGCCTTTCGCAATCTCGACATTCATACTTCACGTGATTATCGATATAATGTCCTTCTATCCAGCCATCTTCTCTATACATCGCTTTCCTCCAAAGATTAACTTATATCAGCAGCCTTTTTACTTTTAAAAATCCACATATTTCTTCTGCTGATTTTCTTCCAATGTTGCGTAATTTCATAATTGCTTCTTCTGGCGCAACCCCTTTTTGCTTTTTTATGTAGTCTATAATATCAGAAGGTGTTGTTATTTTATTTCTCATAAGCGCATTTTTACTTTGATTAGACAGGTCCTCGAACTCTGTCACTGTGGTGTAAAATTCACGCCTCTTAACGTCTGGCATACACACCATTGATAAAGTTGTTCTTACACCAACTAATGCAGAATTTCTAAGCTGATGTATCCTTTGCCTGCTTAACTCTAAATCCACTGCAATTTCTGTAGGACTTTTTTTATCTCTGTAATACATCAAAACAACTTCTTTTTCCCGATCGGTCATGAATTCTGATTCTTCTATTGCTGTAAACTCCTCTGTATTGCTAAAAGCATCAGAAATAAGTTTTATAAATTCCTCTCCCATCTTCTCCTCCTATTCCAGATATCTAATCTTTTTTGATTGTGGATCAATATATCTATCTTCGAATCGCTGGAGCGAAACAAGCACCTTCTGCGAAAAATTCGATTCTTCCTTATGTATCCTGATCTCTACCCCATTATCACGCGCCATTAAAGCCAGTCGTTTTAAATCTTCGGTATCAAATTCATCCAGAGGAATGCATATACTCCCTGGTATATCCACCGCCTCCCGAAGACTTTCATTAATGCTTCTTAATCCCATTTTCATTTTCAATCACCGCCTTATGCTCATCGTAATATTTCTCTGCCACCTGTATTGCCGAAAAACAGCTTATATGTCCACATGAATGCATATGGCTTCCTTTACAGAACCTGCAAGCATTGTGTTCCACCCAATCACGTTTCCCCATCTGCATCTCCTTTAAGATTCTGAATCATCTCCTGAGTATTCTTTTTGGCTATGTATCCGCGTATTGACTCCTCCGGAAAATGAATCTGATATGTTGATTCCAATATTCTGTTTGTAATCCGATCATCATATTGCAATTTTTCAAGTTTTACATTACTTGTAAAAATCGTAACCTTTTTATTTACGTACCGGTCATTGATGATCTGGTAAAATCTATCATTAATCCAAGGTGCGACTTGCTCCGTTCCGAAATCATCAATAATCAGGATTTCCGTCATTCCCAGCGCATCGAGAAGCTGACTCTCATTCTGCCTCCCTTCCTCACGTGCACCGGCTCCTGATCTCTCCCATGTCCGTTTTATCTCACGAATTATAGTTGTGGATACCGCGAATTTGACTTGATGAGATTTTAATAACTCATTTGCAATACCGGCCGCCATTCTGGTTTTTCCTGATCCCTTAACGTTTGAAAAAAAGTACAGCCCCATGCCGCGGCTCTGCATATCTGGAAAGTTGTCGAGATAATACTTAACCGTTTTTGCCGCTATGGCCGCTAAATTCCGGCCATCAATAGTTTGGTATGCGTGTATATTGAATGGATTTAACTTTAAGTCCTTGTAGGCGGCTGGAATATCCGCAAATCTAAGCCGCTTTGAAAGAATAGCCTTATCCTGACACTCACACGGTTTTGCCATCTCTAAGCCGTTTTCCTGATAGAATATCCACAATTTTCCTTTGCAAAGTGGACAAACTCCATCAAAATCCGGTAAAATCGTCGGTACGTATCCCGGCTTTGAGCGCTTCTCCGCTAAGTCCGCCTTCATTCTGTTTAGTGTTGCCTCCAATGTTGCCACTGCTTTCACCTCCCTCATAGGCACTATCTAAATAGTCCTTATAATCTGTATTGAAAAATGAAGAACCATACTTCCAGTACTTAATGTCAGTTTCGCCTTTCTCCGCCGAATATCTTTCTACTGCTCTTTTTAATTCATCATACCCTATTTTGAAGAGCTTTTTTCTTTGAGCGGCCTTCACAGAACTTTTTCCGGTCCTTCGAGGATATAAAGCCCATATACGATCAAAAAACTCGTCCACTTCGGCATTATTATCTTTTTCTTTACTTTTCTTTTCTTTATTTTTCTTTATAGGGGGAATATTGCTATTTTCTCCCTCGAAACTCGTATTTCCCGGCGGGATATTGCTATTTTCTGACGATAAATTATTATTTAATGGTTCTTTTAATAAACCTTTGCACTCGCTATCTTGCAAAAGCCAATAATCAGCGATAACCTTTTTAATGTCTCTGTCCTTTATCGCTATCCAATATTTTCTTTGGATACCTCTACTGGTAAGGATGTCCCACCTCTCAAACAGCCCCTTGTCAAAGAGACCAATTTGCAAGCAGTAACCCACTGTCTCACGAACAGTACCGGAACCAATGCCGCCGCCCATCTTCCGCGAGGTCGTTGCACAATCGTCATAGCTCCATCGGTAAAAATATCCATCTGATCCATAAGCCCGCTGGCAAAGATAAAAATAAATTCCGAATCCGTTCCAGCCCTGGGCGTCTAATAGTTTATCAATCTTTGTGTCATTATCGAAAATATCAACATCCCACCCGGAAAAATCTAAATTCTTTTTGGGTGGTCTTCCTGCCATTTTTTTGTTGCAAACCTCCGTTAAATCCTTTATAATAAGAATATCGTTTTTTTATTTAAATACCTGATTCCCTGGGAGTTGCAGCTCCTGGGGTTTCTTCTTTTAATATGTTTCAGATTCCACATAATGTTCAATACTCCTGACCTTTTACTTCTATCGCTTCTTCTCATCATGGTACAATCATGCGCCTTCCTCAAAATAGCTTGTCCACTGGTACCGCTATCAAGCGGTTTCCTCTTTATGTACTTCTTCTCTTTTTTTAAAGGTAAAATCAACTTCAAGCCCCTCCTGCTCTGCTAATAGCGTTACTAGCAATGTCATAACCTTTCGCATATCGATTTCCTTGTTAAGTTCCATCTCACCACCCCTCTCTGGTAGATTCTATGTGCTACGGGTTGTACTTGTTTCCTATATCCTTATTGCTATTTCTTTCCTGATCTCCTATAATCTAAGTACAGACGTTACCACGCCGAGTACAAATGAAGGAAAAATGCATATGGATTTAAACAACATTACGCTTTCTGTATCCGACTTAATACAAATGTTCGGTATACTAATTTCTTTATTGACTAGCTTGATTGCAATCATCATATCTGTTATCACGCTCCGACAAAACAGTAGAATGATTGAGGAATCAAGTCGACCTGTTATTTCTGTATATGCGCAGTCAATAAATCCCGGAATTCCAATGTTTTACCTTATTGTGAAGAACTTTGGACAATCTCCAGCATATATGGAAAAATTTGATACTGATTTCGATTTTTCCGGATGTTATGGTATCAAAAACCCAAAAAATTATATTGATGATTTTGCAAAATGTACCATCGCCCCTGGACAGTCCAAAACCTGTTATTTAGATTTTTCAAAAATTAATAAACCTGTCCATTTTACAATTCAATACAGATCTTCCACTAAAAAGTATACAGAAGAACTGGATATAGATCTTACTGCCGCAGCTGCAATGCCAACGCAAAAATACGCAACACCAGATAAAGAACTCACTGGGATCTCTTATTCATTGCAAGAACTGTTACTTAAAAATCTGTAAACTCTACTACTGAGTACTCTCCTAGTAACTCTGATACTCTTTTTAGTATGATCTTTGACTTATCTACACTCATCTTCTTCTCGGCAAACACACTGATTATTTGTTTGGTGAGTTTGCCGATTTCTTCACCACTAAAGATTTCACCGTTCGACATTAATACATCGTTCATCTCTATCACCTCCTCAAGTGTCAACGTACCATATACAAATCTTATCCAGCTTTTTTCGTACCATCCTTCTGCCCAGCCAGTGCTACCGCCGTTACGATACAGCCTGACAAATACGCCTGCACTTCTTTAGGACTGTTCTCCCAGATAGAAGACATCTCTTCTGCCTGTTGAAATCGCTTATTAATTACTTCTTGTGTCAAATTAGTATTTGCTTTCATTCTTTTCACCTCCTCTTTATGTTATGTATGTGACAAGTATAAGCCACTTACGTACTTTTGTCAATACTTTTTTGTTACGTTTGTGGCATTTTATTATTTACAAATTGCCTGGCATATGGTAATGTATAACTATGGAGGTGATAACGTGAATGATGTAAATGTCAGATTTAACAAATTGAGAAAAGCCTTAGGAATGAGCCAAGAAGAAATAGGAAATATAATCGGAATCAAACGATCTGGAGTAAGTAATATTGAGGGAGGAACACGAGAAGTTACACCAAAACATATAAAATTTCTATGTATGGAACCTATAAAAGGAAAATACGTAAACGAAAACTGGTTACGCACAGGTGCCGGCGGCGACGAGAATATGTTTATCCCAGAAGATATGAAATATTTTCAGAATGTTGGAAAACTCGGAAACGAAAAGAACGAATTTAAAAAGTTTTATTTTAATATGATGATGGGATTGCCTGACGAATTCTGGGAATATGTATATAAAGAATTCAAGAAATTTGAAGAAAAAAAAGGGGAATAGCTTAAACTACTCCCCACGAAAACCCTCTATCATATAGTAGATGGCCTTCATTTTTTTACTGCTAATTCCTTTCAAAATTCCAATCATAAGATTAAAATAATACTCATATTCTTCGTCATACATATGTACCGCCCCTTTCCCGGTGAAATATTACGGCCTTAAAGATCCCTTTATTATTAGAAACGTCGAATTTTGTCGAATGTGATGCAATTAGTTAATTTGTCCTATATAACGGACAAATATTGACACTTGTTTAATATGTATCCCCTTTTACAGGGGAATTTCACAAAAATTTGATTGAAAACAGATCGCAAGGCTGCACGCTCAATGCTAGGGAAAGGGCGCATATCGTGTGCAAAGTGGGATTTGCATTACCATCTTCAATGATACTAATTTGTGATTTGCTTACTCCTGATAATGCAGAAAGTTCGCGTTCAGTAAGATTTTTTTGTTTACGAAGATCAAACAGGTGATATTCAATTTCAAAATTCGTTTTCATGATATTGCCTCCTTTGTTATAGTATCTACAAAGTCGGGGCAAAATATTCGAACATTTGTTCTATTTGTTCTAAGTAAAATTATATAACTATTGGGGCTAAAAATCAACCCTTTGCAGAACATTTGTTCTATATTTTTTTCTTTCAAATTAATAACACCATTATATTACTGAACAGAGACTAAACTACTAAGTAATATTTTGAGTACAATTTTTAAATGGAGGAAACTAAATGAGTATAAAAGGGGTATCTAGCGAGATTTTTATTGGTAAAAGCGAAGTAAACCTTATCGATTCTAAAAAGAAAAGATATAAGATACAGTATGATGATCTTGATAAAATAGATTACTGGCTCTCTGATAAAGAAAATGGAAAACTAATCTTTATAACAAAAAATAAGCAAAAATATTGTTTTGAATATCGTGATACTGTAAACGATACTGTGTTAAAAGCAATTGACTACATTAAAGATAAGAAACCGGAACTCACAATTGAATTATTAAGTGAAGAACTAAGACATAAATCTAAAGTAAGAAAAAAAGCTAGTGTAAAAATAAAGCGCCAAAAATGTAAAAACTGTGGAAAAGAATACGATAGTGGAGTCGATATATGCCCTTATTGTAATTATAGCAACACAGATACGCATTTCAAGTGGCTATTTATTGGAATGATCGCAACCTTCTTCATTGCAATTATTGGCTTTGCTGCTGATTTTTTTCTAATTGCAAAACCAGCATCAGATGTTATTAACGAAATTATCTCTTCAACTCAAAGTCCACAACCCGAAACCACATCTATTGATGAGATAATTACTGAAGCATTCTCTACAACATTAACCGCCGGCCATTATGTGGTTGGTATTGATATTCCTGTTGGCACATACAGTTTTTTTAGTAAAAAAGGCAGTGGAAATCTTATCTCAAGTGACGGTTCAATAAATGAAATTTTCGACTATGATAGCGAAGTAGGAAATAACCTCAAAGAATATGGTATTGAAAATTTTGGAACAGAAGAACTACATAATATCTTTCTTCCTGAAGAAACCATAGTAACAGTAACCGGAACGCAAGAAGTATCTGCTGGTTGTGATGATGGCCTTGTTTCTAAAATGAAAAAAAGACACCAGGAAAATTTATCTGAACTTGAAATTGGTTACGGAAATTACGGAGCAAATGAAAATATTCCTGCGGGTACCTATAACATAATATGGCTTGAAGGCGCCGGTAATATTATCTCGGAATCTTCGAATTCAGATAATGGAATTAATGAAATCATGGGAGATCTCAGTAAACTTGATACTGGGGATGAATCGAATGATATGATAAAAGAATTAAACGATAAACTATATATCAAAGAATTTCATAACTTTATCATTGAAGAAGGGGATATACTTAAAATACCTGACATAAAAGTCAAATTGATACCTAGCGAATAGTAAATAAGGCTAAAAATACCCCCTGCGTTACTAGCACAGAGGGCATGGGTAAACATACCAGCAAATGCCGATACGATATAAAAGAGCACTTATATTGTATCATTTCTGGCACTTGCTGTAAATCAGTATGGTGTATTATTTGCACACATTATTAATACATTAAAACAAGGAGATGATATAATGCAAGAAAAAATACAGCGCTGCGCTATCTATATTCGTGTATCCACTGCTGAGCAGGCCATGCATGGAAAGTCTCTGGAGGCGCAAACTGAGTACTTAACAAACTATGCACATCAGCACAATATGGTAATTGTTGGTGTCTTTGCAGATGAGGGAAAAACAGCGAGAAAGAATTTCAAAGATCGTAAGGCAATAAAAGCCCTCTTGAAGCTGGTAAAAGAAGATGCTATTGACATAATTATATTTTGGAAAATGGATCGCTGGTTCCGTAATGTTTCTGACTTCTACAAAGTACAGGATATACTCGATGCACATCAGGTAAAGTGGATAGCTACGGCGGAGCCTAACATGAATCTGGATACCAGAGAAGGGCGCCTTAATCTTAACATCATGCTTTCAATTAATCAGAATGAGACGGACACTACTTCTGAAAGAATTAGATTTGTAAACGAAGCATCAGTACGGCAGGGAAAGGTTGTTAGTGGAGCGCAGCCATTTGGATTTATGATTAAGATATTCGAAGATGGGAAGAAGAAGGTTGTTAAGGATCCGGATACAGAATCTATTGTAGATGAGTTTTATGAATACTATTTCGTTCACCAGTCAAAGCGGGGAGCATTTGTCTATCTTTGTAATAAATATGGTCCTGTCATAACAATGCGGCAAGTTGAAAAGCTCTGCAATAACACAATGTACTACGGGCGGTATCGCGATAATTATAATTACTGCCCGGCCTATATAACAGAAGAACAATATAATCAGCTGCAAGAGATTAATAAGCGTAACATCAAGCTGTACATGTCGTATGAAGAGACAGGTGAAATATATCTCTTCACCGGCTTAATTCCTTGTCCTATTTGTGGCCGGCCTTTAAGTGCAAACCGCACTACAAAAAATAGCCATACTGGAAAGCCATTCAAACGAGCATACCGTTATTATCGTTGCCAAAATTGGATTTATAAGAAGACCTGTACCTACTCAAAGCTTGCAAATGAAGCTACTATTGAGAAATATTTACTCGATCACATAGAGGAAGCGAAAAGACAGTATTTGAATGAGATAATAGTGTATAACTCAGTTTCCGAAAAGGTACCAGTTGAAAAGAAGAAAAATGATAAAGAAAAGCTGTTAAAAGAACTAGATCGGCTTAACAACATGTACCAAAAAGGGCGCATATCAGAAGACAAATACGATGCAGAATATGACCGCATAAATAACGAATTAAAGGCAATCACTGAAATACCTGTACCACGTATCAAACGCTCCGTAGAAGAACTGGAAGCAATTCTTTGCGAGGATTGGAAAAATATGTATGACAAACTCTCCCGCGAAAATAAAAGGGCTTTTTGGCGTTCTTTGATTGCAGAGATCCGGCTAAATGAAGACAGCAGCTTCGTTAAAAGCATCGAACTCATTTAGCCGTGAGTTGTATTAACCTTACCGCACCCAACCGCGAGTGGGGATACGGTACGCTGGATCTCTATCAGACGTTTTTACGTATCAGGGAGTAACTCAGTGATAGCCTCTCATCTGAATGAGAGGACCTCCGTTTTTATCGAGATACGCTCTCGTTATGACGACGGAACCGATCTCAGGGTCCTTTGGAATTTCATACATAATATCCAGCATGAAATCCTCAATAATGGAACGAAGGGCCCTGGCTCCGGTTTCTTTCTTCATCGCCTGCTCCGCAATCCATTCCAGTGCGTCGTCCTCAAATACAAGCTTTACCTCATCAAGCTCCAACAGCTTCTCATACTGCTTCAAAATCGCATTTCTCGGTTCCTTTAAAATCCTCACCAGCAGCTCTTTGGTCAGAGACTGCAGCGTAACCGTAATCGGCAGACGTCCCAGAAACTCGGGAATCATACCGAACTTTCTTAAATCCTCATTGGTCACACGGCCTAAAATGTCAGGATCCTTATCGTACTTATCCTTAAGCTCCGCCGCAAATCCGATGGAAGACTTATTCGTTAAGCGTTCCTTAATAATATCTTCCAGATCCGGAAATGCGCCTCCGCAGATAAATAAAATATTATCCGTACTGACTGTAGTCATGGGGGTCAGGGCATTCTTCTGATTGGAGCCGACCGGCACCTCCACATTACTGCCCTCGAGAAGCTTTAACAGCTCCTGCTGAACCGATTCCCCGCTGACATCGCGGCTGTTGGTATTTTTCTTCTTTGCAATCTTATCGATCTCATCGATGAAAATGATGCCGCGCTGCGCCCGGTCCACGTCGTTGTCGGCAGCCGCCAGAAGCTTGGATACGACGCTCTCAATATCATCGCCGATGTATCCGGCCTCCGTAAGAGAGGTGGCATCCGCAATCGCCAGCGGCACATCCAGCAGCTTCGCCAGAGTCTTTACAAGATACGTCTTTCCGCTTCCCGTAGGCCCGATCATCAGGATATTGGATTTCTCAATCTGTACGTTTTCCTCCTCTTTCTTATCAGAATCCACCAGAAAAACCCGCTTATAATGGTTGTAAACTGCAACGGAGATCACCTTTTTTGCCTGCTCCTGTCCGATCACATACTCATCCAGCCTCTGTTTGATAATGTGAGGCGCCGGTATATCCTTTAAATCGAATTCCGGCTTCTTCGTCTCAGCAGTTCTCTTCTTGATCTTCTGCTTCTTTGGTATCTCCACATTCTGCTGATTCAGATTGCTGAAATCACTTAGATTTAAGTTCATATAAGGCATGTTCTGAATCTTCGACAGATCAAAACCGCCCTGTGTCACTGAATCAAATGCCTTCTGCATACAGTCATGGCAGAGATTCATCCCGCCCATGGTGACCATGGGACCGGTCTTGCTCTCCGGCCTGCGGCAGACGTAGCAGATTTTTTCATACTCATCATCGTCCTTTGCCGGCTTCTTCTCTGCCTCCTCCGACACAGCCCTGTCTTCTTCTTTTCTTTCCTTCGCCTCTTCCAGATATTCTTTATCTTCCAAAATAGTTTCTCCTTTTATATGTAATCGATCATCTGCTCTGCAGGCCTGCATTTCCACCGACCGCAGAAATTAATCTGTTTCCATTACATGAACGCTGTTCGGCCCGCATTACACCGGGCCGTCCGCCGGACTTCACACTGCCGGCGCACCTGTTTATTATAAATCATTTGCTTTCATCCTACAAGAGCGCCGCCGCATTTTAGACTTTTTTAACAACTTCATGGTTCCGGTCTTTTTCCCGCCTGCAACGCGACAGCACTGCCGGCGGCAGCTCGGACAGCTGAGAAAAGAAAAAGCGCGCGAAGAAGACACATCTGCCTTCTCCGCGCGCCTGCGCGCTGTCACTGTTTTTGAATCGGTCATTTCTTCCTTATCAGTTTACGGAATTCTCTGCCGGCTTCTTATCCAGTGTGATATCTACGTTTCTCTCCACATACTGCCCATTTTCCAGAGACTGCACGGTAACGGTGACGGTTGTTCCGCCCTCATAATACTTCAGCATGTTGGTTAAGTCATCGTATGTCTTGATACTCTGACCGTCAAATTTGGTTATAATGTCCTTCTCGCGGAGGTCTGACTTGGATGCTGCGCCGCCTTCCACGATCTTATAGATAAAGACACCCTGCGGCATGCCAAGCTGCTGGCTGGTCGCCGCGTCAATATTCTTGCACTGGATTCCCAGATAGCCCTGCTCGGTATCCGCCACCTGAGTCCTGGTCTTTCTCGTCATCAGAGTGTCGATGATGTTCTGAGCCTTGGAGATCGGAATCGCATATCCCATGCCTTCTACTTCCGTTGACGAGTATTTGGCAGAGTTGATGCCAATGACCTCACCCTGCATATTCAGGAGTGCGCCGCCGCTGTTGCCGGGGTTAATGGCTGCATCTGTCTGAAGAAGATCTCTGCTCACACCGTCTTCTGTCTGTACAGTACGGTCAAGTGCGCTGATATATCCGACCGTTACGGACTGGCCGTAACCAAGTGCATTACCGATCGCTACGACGCCCTGCCCTACCTTGATGGTATCGGAATTGCCAAGGCTGGCAATCGCGATTTGGCTCAGTGTATCAGACGGAATATCCTTAAGCGCCACTGCGATTACAGCTAAGTCGCTGTCCGCGTCTGTTCCCTTGATGGCGGCATCTACAGCAGTCTGGTCAATGAAGGTAACCTTCAATTCCTCCGCGCCCTGTACCACGTGATTATTGGTAACGATCAGGAGTTCATCGTCATTCTTTCCTACAATAATTCCGGAGCCGCTGCCCACGCCCTCTCTCTGCATCGGGCCGAAAAATGTCTGGCTCTCGTAGATTACTTTACTCGTAATGGCAACTACCGACGGCATTGCCTTATCTACAATCGCAGATACGTCCATGTTCGCAGAGGTTCCAGTGACCTGCCCTGTCGTACTGTTCGACGATGCAGCTGCTGACCCATCTGATGACGGAAGCGTCTCCGCCTGGCTGATTTCCACCTGATTTTTCTGGTTGTAGCTGCCTGCTGCCCAGTTAATTCCAACCATGGTGCTTCCGGCTACCACACCAAACACCAGTGCCGCTCCCACAACCGCTGCCGCTCTCTTAGCAAAGCCTGATTTCTTCTTCGGCGGCTTTGGTCCTTCCGGAACAGATCCCTGTGCCATTCTCTGATACTGGTGTTCCTGGTAATGCGGAATTCCCTGCTGTCCTCCATAGGGCTGCTGATTGGGTGACCCCTGCTGATAACCATAGGCGGAACGGTATGCATTCTGGCTCTGGCCGTTCTGACTGCCCTGATAAACGTTCTGACCGCCCTGGTACTGGTTCTGTCCCATCGGCTGTGCAGTTCTGTAAGGCTGCTGGTTCTGAGTCTGATTGGAATTCATACCCTGATTCATGCTCTGCCCCTGGTTCATTCCCTGACTCTGGTTCATTCCCTGGTTTTGATTTTCCTGATACATCTGCTGTCCATATGCGGAACGGTCTTCCTGTCTTGTGTATTCCGGCTGAGAGTCCTTTTTCTCATAGCCGCTTTCATGCTTTGTTTCCTCCGGATCCGGATCCCTCATTGTAAAGTTTGTTGTTACAGGTTCTTCTTTATGTTCTTCAGGAGTCATGCGGCCCAGATCATTGTTTTCATTTTCATTATACATAAAAACTATCCCCTTTCCTGTTTCCTTTGTTTTCTTTTGATATCTGAAGTTTATCAATGAAATGTGACTATTTTGTGATAAAATTATATTGAATATGTGAAAACCGCAAAAAAGACATCTTCCGGGCTTTTCCAGTCCTGAAAGATGTCTTTTTGATTGTCTGTCCTATCGTTTATGCCGCATTGGGCGGTGGTACCGTAATTACCTCACCGGACTCAGAGCCGCCTGGCTGAACAGTCCCTCCGCCTCCCGGCCCCGGCGAACCGCCCGGTCCCGGTGATGTCGTCTCTGGTGCACTGGTGGATTCATGAGGTGCCGTTGTCGGCTTTACCCCGGGTCCCGTGCTGGAATCCGGAGATTCCGTCACTCCGTCTCCCGGTGAAGAAGGCCGGACAGCTTCGGTTGTCTCTCCAGGCCTTACCGGATTGGAAGGCTTTGTACCGTCTGTTGCCGCCGTCTCTCCCGGCTTGGTCCCCTCTGCTGCCGTGGTCTCTCCCGGTTTCGTCGGCTTCGTCCCCTCTGCCGCCGTCGTCTCTCCCGGCTTCGTCGGTCTCGTCCCCTCCGCTGCCGTGGTTTCTCCCGGCTTCGTCGGCTTTACGGGATTTCCGTTCTCATCCGTCTCCTCAATCGACATGCCCTCGGATGAAGACTCACGCTCATCAGTCTCATCGGATTCCTTCGTAGCTTTCTCTGTCTCCTTCGTCTCCTTCGGTACATATCCCTCATTGGTCGGAACGTGATCGACACTGACTCCCTGCTTGTACATACCGGAATCCGCAGAGATCTTCGCACTGATCTTCTTTACCAGATCAGTTGGCTGATAGCCCTCCTCATTATACAGGAATTTATGAAGCTCTGCCACATTTGATTCCAGAGTCTGGGGAATCACGCAGTCTCCCTTCTTCCCCATAATCATGGCATCACGGGCAAATGGGAAGCCTCCCGTCTCACCGATGTGGTATTTGCCAATATCCAGAATCAGACTGGTAAAATCACTGAATGACAGCGATGTTTCAATCTGCTCTACTTCCATCAGAAGAATCCGATTTAACAGACCCAGATCCGCCTTTTTCGCCTTTTCAAACGCCTTTTGAATAATCAGACGCTGTCTCTCTGTTCTAGCATAATCGGTATCCATCAGACGAAGACGGCCGTAAGCAACCGCCTGGACACCATCCAGATGCTGAACACCAGCCGACTTAAGCTGTGTCGACGGAACTCCTGTCTTCTGTACTGTTTCTGTTATAAAGGAATTGATATAACGGAATTCCGGCTTGCTGATCTCGACATCCTCGATGCCGCCCAGCATGTTGATCCCATCCGCTACCGCCTTCCAGTTAAATGTCACATAATCCTTCACATTTAAGTCCAGATTCCTGTTCAGCGCAGACAGCGCCTGTACGGCACCACCGTTTGCATACGCAGAGTTGATTTTATTGTAAGTGCCGTTATCATTCGTATTCATATACGTATCGCGGAACACGGATACCAGCTTAATCTCCCCTGTATCGCGGTTGATATTGCAAAGCATGATTACGTCTGTATTCGTACCTTTATGTACGTTACCGTCCCGGCTGTCCACACCAAACACGGCGATCGTCCAGTATCCCTTCATATGCTCCGTCTTCTCCACAGGCAATTCTGAATTCAGTACTTTATCCGGATCGTAATCGTTCGAATGCTTCAGTCCGCTGTTTAACCGCAGAGCATAACCGTAAAAACCAATACAAATCAGCGTCAGAACCTCAGCAACTGCCATAACAATGATTCGTCTGATTTTTTTCTTCTTTGCAGCCTGCGCCGCCGACCGGCTTGCAGCCGTTCTGCTGGCAGAGTCCTGAGGCCTTCTTCCACCCATTCCGCCGTCTCCGGTCTGGGTCCCCTGAAGCGACTGATATCTCGGCTCATAACCGGAGGTTCCCGACATCCGCCTTCTGTTGTCATTTCCCTGAGACTGCCCACTCCCGGCTGGTCTTCCGGCCATTCTCGATGCTCCGGAGGCGTTCCCTCCATCCGGTCTCGCGCCTTCCATCCGTGCCCTGCCGCTGCCATTTCCGGGGGCGCCGGCTGGTCTGGCACCGCCCTGAGGCTGCCCGCTGCCGCTTACCCTTGATCCATTTGCTGAACTGCCCTGCGGTGCACCGCTTCCGGGTACTCTGGCATTTCTATTCTGCGGACCGCCGCCTGCCTGTCTGGCGTTACCGCCCTGGGGGCCGCCGTTCCCCGATGGTCTGACACTTCCGCCCTGGGGATTGCCGCTCCCCGATGGTCTGGCACCGCCGCCCTGGGGATTGCCGCTCCCCGATGGTCTGGCACTGCCGCCCTGGGAGCCGCCGTTTCCGGCTGGTCTCTTGCTTGCGCCCTGCATTCCGCTGTTTCCGGCGGGTCTCGCATTTCCACTCTGTGCACCGCTGTTCCCGGCTGGTCTGGCGCTTCCGTTCTGCGCCCCACCGTTCCCGGCTGTTCTGCCTGCACCGCCCTGGGCGCCGTTACTTCCAGTAGGTCTGGCGTTTCCGTCCTGGGCTCTGCCGTTCCCCGGCACTCTGGCATTCCCGCCCCGGGGAGCGCCGTTTCCCGGAGTTCTTCCCGTATCAGCAGAAGACCGGCCCTGCCCCTGCGTACCTTCCGCCGGGCGGCTCACGGGTCTGCCTGCCTGCTGTCTTCCGTATGTGTCACCGCCCGCATCACTGTAATCTGCGGGACCTAAGTCGTCATCATATTCCTTGTTCATGTATATAACCTCATCCTCTGGTGCCTGCTGTACCGGACTTTCATCAGTACGCATTTTTATTGATAAACCCTTTGAACACAGTCAAAAACAAAATCTTGAAATCAAATCCCAGGGTCCAGTTCTCGATGTAATATAAATCATGCTCGATTCGTTTCGTGATAGAGGTGTCTCCACGGTAGCCGTTGACCTGGGCCCAGCCGGTAATTCCCGGACGGACCTGATGCTTGATCATATAGCGCGGTATCTCCTCTTTAAACTTCTCTACAAACAGCGGACGCTCAGGTCTCGGTCCCACCAGGCTCATATCCCCCATCAAAACGTTGAAAAACTGAGGCATCTCGTCAATACTTGTCTTCCTGATAAACCGTCCGATCGGTGTCACACGCGAATCGTGGGGCGTCGTCCATCTGCTCTTCTCCTCAGAAGGCGCCTGGACCACCATGGACCGGAACTTGTACATCTTAAAAGGTCTGTTATGAAGTCCCACCCGTTCCTGGCTGTAGATCAGAGGCCCCGGAGATGTCAGCTTAATGAGCGCAGCGGTCACCAGCATAACCGGCGAAAACAGCACAATCGCAGCAATGGCTCCGAAGATATCAACAATCCGCTTCATAATCGCATTGACCGGATCGGTCAGCGGTACGTGTCTGATATTGATAACCGGCAGCCCCTGTAAGTCCTCGGTATAGGGACGGGTCGGTATGATATTATTATAATCGGGAATAAATTTGGTATGGACGCCTGATTTTTCACAGGAAGCCACGATTTTTTCCAGATTTGCATATTCGTCTATGCTCAGCGTGATGGCGATCTCGTCGAGAGAGTTGAGCGCCAGAATCTCATCTAAATCGCTCACTTTGCCGATCACATGGATCGACTTATACTCAGTTCCCCATTCCTTATGGTCATCGAGAATCCCCTTGACCTGATAGCCCCACTCCAGGTTCTGCTGCACCCGGTCGATAAACCCTTCCGCGGCGCGGCTGTAACCAATGAGCAGAATATGCTTCTGATTATACCCCTTGGAGCGCATAGAATGAAGAGCGTAACGGATCAGATTCCGCTCCAGCGTTTCCAGTATAATATTAATCGCGAAGAAATAAAATACCATTCTCTTCGAAAAGTTCCAAAAGTACGGATTCTTGTTAAGAAGAAACAAGACCATGGTAACAAGCAGAAACCCGATCAGATTGGCCTTACAGATATTAGCGAACTCATATCGCCTCTGCTGCACCCGCTTCGGAGCATAGAGATGGAATATGCCGTAAAGCAGCAGATATCCCGGCACGATGATAATGAGCGCCGCAAAATAGTACTGCGGTGCCAGCAGCTTCTTCTCAGGGCTGAATAAACGGTTCCCCATAAGCAGAATGAACCATGCCAGAGCATAGGAGGCTATAATAACCAGCCCATCCAGCACGACATGAAACCCGTTCAGTTTTTTCTGATTGTCCTTTATCATAGCAGCAAAACCTTCCTGTCATACGACGAAAACCTGACTTGTCCATGATAATACGCAATAATTTCTCGTATATTATACATGATAATGTACCATGATGCCATTAAATAATTCTTAAATCGCCGTAAGTTTTTTTAATCTGTTACAATTCACAGCCCCGCTGTAAGTCTCCGGCGTCCGGCTCTGCCGGTTTACGCGGCCTTTCCTGTTCCGGTTTCGGGCATAAGCACTTCTAAACGTGCAGGATTTTTCTAAAAGCCAGGAGTAATGCCCAAACTCGCTGCGCTCAAACAGGTGGGCATTACCCCTGAACGAAAAATTCTGCGCGTTAAGAAGTGCTAATACCCTGCAAAGTCACAGGAAAGGCCGCGTAAACCGGCAGAGCCGGACGCCGGAGGCTTACAGCGGCGCCGTGAATTATTTTTTTAATCTTCTTTTGAGAAATTCCCACACATAGAGAAGCGTGCCGGTAAAGAGTTCCCATTCAATCTGCAGATAATTCCCGATATGTTCTGTCCGGAACGCCACTTTTTTACATGTACCAAGGGTTTTTATTCCCTCACAAAAGCCTTCCGCGTAGTCGGCGCCATAGCCCATTTTTTTGAAAAACAGGTATTTAATTCCGGTCCCGGCCAGGAGAAACGGCAGATTAAACAGCAGCTGAAGAAGCGGCATGTTCTTATAATTCAAATAAATATTGTTTCTTGCCGCCAGTTTTACCTTGAAGGAATTGTATTTGGAACCGCTGGTTCCGCTTCCCACATGGTAAACCTCTGCAGCCGGGCAGTATACGTTGTCATATCCGTATATCCTGGCCCGGTAGCCGACATCCACATCCTCTAAATAGGCAAAATGAGATTCGTCGAAGTATCCAATCTCCTCGAAGACCTCCCTCCGGTAGATCGCCGCTGCCGCACAGGCCGCAAACACACGGCACGGGCGTTTATATCCGGTAACCGGCTGTCCGACGCCTCTCTGGAATGCCCAGCCGGGCAGGCTGTACATATCTCCCGCGTCGTCCATCAGTTCCTTGTGATACAGCTGGAGAATCCGGCTGCTCACTGAAAATATCTTCGGGGAACGCTCTATCATCCGGATCATTTCCCGGATGTAATCCGGCTTCGGTTCCGTATCGTTATTTAAAAGGATTACATAGGGCGTCTGCGCTTTTTTGATGCCAATATTAACCGCGCCCGGAAACCCGATATTATCAGGCAGGAACACAGAAGGAATTTCATGCTCCTTCAGCCACTCCACGCTTCCATCCGAAGATCCGTTGTCCACCACCAGAACATCAAAGTTCTTCTCACTCTGAGCCGCAAGAGCCGCAAAACACGGTTCCATAAACTTCAGCCCGTTATAGTTTGGAATAACGACTGTTACTTTCCTTGACATCTCATACCTCCAGCCGATAAGGCTCCCCGATTTTCTCCCTGCGCAGGTCGCGTAAAGCGAAGTTGGATTTGCGAAGCGTTAAGTTGGGATTGTAATACGGATCGCCATTCTTTAAGATATCCGGCCACTTGTCCGCAAACATCTTAATCTCCCGGTTAAACCGCTCCACCTTCTCAGGCGTGTCCTCGAGCCCCCGGGATTTGGACTCATAGTGATAGAAAAGCGCATATGGCGCGTATACCACAAGCTTCCCCAAAGACCGGATCTTCATGCAGTAATCGATATCATTGAACGCGACGGCCAGTTCCTCCGAGAAGCCGCCGACCGTTTCAAACAGCGATTTTTTGCTCATCATACAGGCCGCGGTCACCGCACTGTAATCCTGAGCACACATGGCCCGGTTGAAATAACTGCTCTCCGCCCGGTGAAGGCCGATGAAGGTATGACCGGCAATGCCGCCGAATCCCACGACCACTCCCGCATGCTGGATAGTATCGTCCGAATAGAGAAGTCTGGCTCCCGCAATCCCCACATCGTCCCTCTGGCAGAATCCCAGCATCTCCTCGATACTTTCGGGATTGATCAGCTCCGTATCGTTGTTCAGGAACAGGAGGTACTCTCCTGAAGCTACTGTCACTCCAAAATTATTGATTGCGGAGTAATTAAATTCCCGCTCCCATGTAACCACATGCACAAAATCAAATTCCTTCTGAATCCGTTCGTAATAATCAAAGGTCGCCTGCTCCGTGCTGTTGTTCTCCACAATCACAAACTCCAGATTCTTATAGGTTCCCTTCTCGATCAGGGAACGCATGCACACATCCAGATCCGCGGCATGATCCTTATTGGGAATGATGACTGATACCAGAGGATTCCCGGTTATCTCGAATTTCGTATGGTAAATTCCGTAATCCACGCCCTTTTCCACGGACAGCGCCCGGATTCCCATACGCTCATAATGAGCCTGAATGGCCCGCGCCCCCGCCTCAAAGGCGTAAAGCTTGCTCTCCGGATTGCTGGAGGTGGAATTCTGATGGCAGCGCCAGTGATACAGCGCCTTCGGCACGTGGTATATCTTCCTGGCCTTCTCTGTACACCGGAAAATAAAGTCGTAATCCTGGGCTCCGTCAAACTCTTCTTGAAAGCCCCCGACCTCGTCTAATAATTCCCGGTTTACCACGAATAAATGGCAGATATAGTTCACACTCGTCAGCAGATCCGGGTTAAAGTCAGGTTTGAAATGCGGTTCAAACAGTTCTCCGCCGTCGATATCCAGCTTGTCCTCATCCGTGTAGACCACATCGATCTCCGGATCACTGTTAATCGCCTTCACACACTCAAACAATGCATCCGGCGCCAGCGTGTCGTCATGATCGGCCAAAACGATAAAATCGCCCTTGGCCATATCGATGGCAGCGTTGGTGTTGCCCGCAATCCCCTTATTCTCTCCGAGAACAACGTAGCGGATTCTCTCATCCTTTAAGGCATACCGCTTCAGCACCCGCTCCGCGCTCTCGCCTCTCGGACTTCCGTCAGCCACGCAGACCTCCCAGTTTTTGTAGGTCTGTGCCCTTAAGGAATCCAGCATGGCCGCCAGGTACCGTTCCGGCGTTTTGTAGGCGGGAATGACCACAGACAGCTTCGGCATATAATCGAACTCCACCGATTTCTGCGCCTCCAGCTCCTCGTCGCTCGTCTTCGTTAACTGATACCATTCCGGATAATCGTAATCACTGTCAATTCCCTGAAGCTTGTGGCTTGATTTCAAAAGAAATGCTTTTAAGCCGTTTTCCCTCCAGAACTCTATGGCGGAATGAAACGTCTCCTTATTCATCATACTCTTTAACTTCGCATGCTTCTTATGAGCCGAGCTGTTGTGCTTCTCGATAATCTCCGTATTCAGCTTCACCTTCGATGTCTTTCCGTCACAGCGAATGATCAGGAAACGGTCCTCATTCTCATCTCTCACATAGGGAATACGAATATCGAAACCGAAATCCTTCTCATATACAGTCTTAAAATAGTTCTGGCTTACGTCGTCACGGCGCACCGGAACGTATTTAAATTCCACATCCTTCTGATTTTCATCCTGGACTTTGAATTCGGCCTTCGCCTCCGGGCTGCTGCCGATTACCCAGCCATTTAATACGATTGAATTTTCGCGGATACGCGCCACATCGATCTTATATTTCATACGTTATCTCCATCCTCTAAGGAAGCCGCGAAAAGTTCCGCGTCCCCGCATTTCTCCAAGTCGGCGTCTTCCCGGTCCGCACCATCTGCTGCCGCAAAATTGAGTCTCTCCTCCTCAATGACGAGCGGCCGTTTCATCACCCTCGCATTGATGGACAGAATATATTCCCCCATAAGGCCGATAAAAAAGATCTGCACAGACCCGAGGAAACACATGCCTATGAGCACCGGCGCCATGCCTGCCGGGAAACGGTCCCAGTACATCAGCTTCATGACCAGGTAGACCACGGCCACCACCATACTGATGAGAGAACAGATGCTTCCGAAAATAGTTGCCAGGCGGAGTCCCGCCTTCGTATAGGAAGTGATGCTTAACATCGCCGCATCGTAAAGCTGATAAAAATGATTCTTCGTCTCCCCTGCTCTTCGTTTCGGCTGTTCGTAGGGAATCTGCTTGATCTTAAAGCCGAGCTCCGCAACGATTCCTCTGAGGAATGGAGTCGGATCATCGAGATTGCGCAGCACTTCTATGAAGTCACGGTCATACAGGCCGGAACCGGTAAACTGCTCAATCTGCTCCACATCGGACAGCTTCTTCATCATCTTGTAATAGCAGCCCCGCAGCCAGTACATCAGCCGGTTTTCCTTGCTGCTGGTCTTAATTCCTATGACAATTTTATATCCCTTTTCCCATTCATGCACATACTGCGGAATCAGCTCCACCGGGTCCTGGAAATCCGCCACCATCTCGATCACACAGTCGCCTGTGATCTGCAGCATCCCGTAATACGGAGAGTTAAACTGTCCGAAATTCCGTGCGTTAAAGATCGCCTTGATCTTTGGATTCTCATTGCACAGCTGTCTGATTAAGCTTCTGGTGCGATCCTGCGAGTCGTTGTCGATGAATACAAGTTCGTAATCGTACTCCGGAAGATCCTTCGTAAGCGTCTTTATGACCGCTTCGCTGATCGGTACGACATTCTCCTCCTCATTATAACATGGAATCAATACGCTAATTTTCTTCATCCTCGTGCTCCATTTCTCTCTTTATCATTTCCGTGATACCGCGGCGGAACGTATAACGCTCTTTAAATCCTCCCGTCATGGCCTCCATACGGCTGACGTCGGGCCGTATGGACAGTGCGCCCTCCTTTGCCTGTACAAAGGTGCCAAACTCCAGCGTACCGCGCCGCCCGGCAATCTCAAATATCTCTTCCACAAATGATTTCAAAACTCTCGTGTCACGGCTGGCGATATTGACCGCCGCGCCCTTTTCTGGCTCCTTCTCTTTCACCTGCTCATACAGACAGCCCACCGCCTCCACGGCATCATCGATGTACATAAAGTTCCATTCGTGGCGGCATGCGCTTAAGGCCACCCGGCCTCCGCGCGGCAGTTCTCTCACAAGCGTCGATATGATGGACCACGGGTGGTCGCCGTATCCATAGACGCTGAAAAACCTCAGATGACAGAAATTCATGCCGTACATTTCACAGCTGGGAGCCGCCTGCCGGAAAAACTCCAGCTTTGCCTTCCCGTATTCATTGACAGGCCGGCATTCCATTTCCTCCGTCATCACGCCCCGGCCTTCTCCGGCCGAAAGCCCTGCATCCCCTTCGGCCGCTCCACCGCCGGGAGCCCCGGCCGAAACCACTCCATATTCCACCCGGGAGCCTGCATCCATGAACACACGGCACCCCAGGCAGTGTGCAGCCTCCACACAGGCCAGAGAGCCTCTTATATTTTTCGCCTGCACCTCCGGCGAATCAATCTCTTCCCGGTTCACCCCGCCCCAGGCAAAATGAAACCACGCATCCGCATGACCAATCTCCTTCACACAGTCCGCCGCCTCTTCCATGGTGCCGTATACGGGAATCAGATTCTCATGCACCGGTAAATCCTGTAATTTAGCCGATCCCGGCCGTACCAGAGCATAGACCCGGTCTCCCCGATCCAGAAACCACCGGGCCAGATGGCTCCCTAAAAAACCGGTTGCCCCGGTGATGACGATATTTTCCATCAATGCAGTTCTCTCCTTTGGTTATTCATAACGATTCAGCCGGGCATCTTCTTGTTTTCGAAATACACGAAAACAAGAAGCCCGGGCGTTCCGCCCTATGTCAGTTTGTATGGAAAAGTGCCGCACAGCAGAATCGTTACTGTAAATTCTCAATATGGCGGCTCCGCAGAGTCATAATTTCCACCTTGTCCCCAAATCTTTCCTTTATAATTCCCGCAATCTCCTCCGTATATCCGGGAGCCACAATCAGAATACCGTCCACAGGCTCTTTCTCAAAATGATCCGGAGGTACGATGGGAATGTGGGAAGCCGGCGCAAAACGTCCCTGCTTAAACGGCGCCGAATCAATCATGTATTTCACACAGTCTTTCAAACCGGTGGTTGCCGCCAGAGTAAATCCCTGGTGGCTGGCTCCCCAGACTGCAAGTGTCCGGCCTGTTTCATCATATTGCTTTAATATACGGTCAACTTCCAGTTTTAACGTTTCCCGGCTCGCCGCAAATCCGGTCACAGCGGAAGAAATCAGGGAGTCCTTTTCAGCCTGTCCTGCTGCCGTCCCTTTCCTTACAACGACCGACAGCGTATCCCGGTTCACCATCTCTTCTTCCAGCACTACAAAGCCTGCCTCTGCAAGCACGAAGCGCAGGGTATCGAATGTATAGTAAGCGAGATGGTCACGAATCAGCTCATAATAACCGTCGTATTGCAAAATATATTCCAGACTCGGAACGGTCACAAGTCCCAGGCCGTCTTTTGTCAGATTGTTGTAAAGGCATTTCAGCATCCGGACCGGATTCACCTGATGCTCCAGGAAATTAAAGGACAGGAAGACGTCATAAGGCCCATGATATCCGGCTTCCTCATTCTCCAGAACCGTATTCTCCTCTTCCGTAAACTGCCGCCAGACCTTTAGGCCGCGGGTCTTCGCCAATTCCACCAGATCCGCTTTATGCTCGATGCCGTAGACGTCCACGGGAAACTCCGTGAGCACGGATAAAAACTCTCCCTGGCCGCATCCGGCCTCTATAAATTTCTTTCCCTCCAGGTGGTACTTATCAATCAGGGCTCTGTACTGTCTCCTCCGAAGATTTACCATGGTGGTAGAAAAACCACCGGAACGGATCACGTCCTTATAATAGCCGACAGGCTCACAGTCAAACTGCACCAGACCGCAGAAACCGCACTGGTGCAGATGCAGGGAAATCCCTTTGTCCTCATCTCTTCCTTCCGCGTCAGGAATATCCTGGGCGGAGGCCGGCATGCCATCCAGAACAATCAACGGCCGTTTCGGAAGCGCTTTCCCGCATGCAATACAAATCTTATCTCTCATACCACAAAAACTCCTGCTTGTCAAATATTTTTCTGTTTATTATGCGCCGGAGGCAGCTGTTCACGGCCCCGTAAGCAGCCGCCGGATCCCCTCCTGAAAGGGTGTTTCCTGTCTCCATCCGGTCACTTCCATCAGCTTTTTCACATCCGGAATCAGGTTGGCCGGCCCTTCCGCGTTCTGAGGCCGTCTGCCGCAGCTGTAGCTGCCATGACATCCGCACGCCTCATACATCAGTCGGACATACTCTTTCAACGGTCTCGTCTCATCCGGCTCTCCCGCAACGTTAAAAACTCCCTCCGCGCCGCTTTGCCAAAGAGCAGTGAGAGCCTCCAGCAAATCGTCCAGATACAGAAAATTCCACATCTGCGTGCACTCTCCCAGAGAGAGATACCCCCCAGCCGGAAATGTCTTCAGACAGCTTTCCACCAGTGACCACGGATGGTCCCCTGGTCCGTAGACGCTGAAAATTCTGGCATGAATATATCGGAAACCAGCTGTCAGCTCCATCGCCTTTCTGCAGAAATCCACCTTCGCCTTTCCATATTCCGACACCGGATTTAAGGTCGTCTCCTCCGTCATGGCATCCTGGTGGATCCCGTACTCCGCCTGGGAGCCGCTAAACAGAAAGGTCCTGCATCCCAGTTTTTTCGCTCCCTCCAGCGCTTTTAAGGAGTCAGCCACATTCTTCTGCTGTACTTCGCGGTTCATTCGGTTCCCGCTGCCCGCGCCATCCCAGCCAAAATGAAAAAATGCCTCACACGGCACCAGTATCTCTTCGTCCAGGCGGTCGGCCTCCTGCAAATTCTTCTCGATTACGTGAAGGCGTTCCCTTCCTGTACCGAGTCTTGCGCGATTCTTCGAAGCGGGACGCACCACAGCGTAGACATCATGGCCCATTCCGATCAGTTTGTCAACCATGGGCGCGCCGATAAAACTCGTCGCGCCCGTCACTACAATATTCAACGATTAAAAATCTCCTTTATCAATCACTCTTACGCCGTTCTTACCGTTCTCCTGCCAAACGCTTACCGCTCTGTTCTCACGTGTTCCTCATTCCCGAATCCGTGGAATAATCATATTCTCATCCATCTCCTCCTCCGGAAGGAACGGTGATAAATCTTCCAGCGGCGGAGACACCATGGTTCCGTCCGGAAGGCGTTTCGCAGCTGATTTCGGTTCAAAATTCTGATCGCGGCTCACGAAAATCTCGCAAATCACAGGGCCGTCCGTCCGAAGCGCAGTCTCAATGGCCGGTACCAGTTCCCCGTTATGGCACGCCCTGCAGTAAGGATAGCCGTAGGCGGCCGCCAGCTTCTCCATGTCCGGGAAGCTTAAGTCATGGCTGTCCACACCGATTCCGACGAGCGGCTCGCCAAAGAAATTCTTCTGCGTCTGGCGGATCGAATGGTAACCGCCATTGTTGATCAAAAAGATCTTAATGGGCATCCGGTGATGAATGATCGTCTGAAGCTCCTGAAGATTCATCTGAATGCTGCCGTCGCCGGTAATCAGGATAATATCACTGCTGGTGTCCTGCAATTCAGTATCCTGCATGCGGCCTTCCTGCGCATCGCCTTCCCGTACGGCCATACAGGCCCCGATGGCTGCCGGCAGATCGTATCCCATGGAGGCGATCGCAGAATTTGAGATAAACCGCTGCCCCTGTTTTATGATGCACGCATGGCCGCCGACCACACAGGCGGAACCGTTGCCTACGACGATAACCTGCTCCTCCTTCAGACGGCTGCTCATTTCCTTCATAAACGCATAGACATTGGCATCTTCCTCTTCCCCGTGGTCGTAATGCTTTGGAAGGACGACCGGGTACTTTTCCTTCCACATGCGGCAGGTATCCGTCCAGGTCATGCCCGGGAGGCCGGCGCCTCCGGCGAAAACAGGCTGCCCGTTCCCGTACTCCTCATCGAGTACCCGTTCCAGCTGTTCCAGTAAATCCTTCACGTCCGCATGGACCGCCATGTCGATGTGAACGGATGGCTTCTTCAGTTCTTCCGGATCAATATCGTTGACTATGGTATAGGCAGCTCTCGCCCATGTACTGTAATTATATCCCACCTGGCGGATGCTTAAGCGGCTTCCGAGAGATAATACCAGGTCACTGTTCTGTATGGCAAAATTGCCCGCACGGTCTCCCATGCCGCCACCGCGGCCCGTATAGAGCGGGTGGTCATCCGGCATACAGTCCTCGCTGTCCCAGCCGGTCACAACAGGAACTCCAAGCTTTTCCACTACTCTGGAAAAGCCTTCAAAGGCATGTCCGATTCTGATTCCGTTTCCCGCGTTGATAACTGGCCGTTGGGATTTTTTAATCTTTTCAATGATTACCCTGGCCGTTTCCCGTGTTACGGCTGGCGGAAGCACCTGGCGCTTCTCGCCCTGCCCTGCATTGTCGGCCTCTGTCTTCGAACCGGAAGGCGCAGCCCATCCGTCCCCTCCTGCTTCATAATCCTCCTGTGAAAAACCGATCAGTTCTTCGGTTTCAATATAAGCTCCCTGAACATTGAGCGGAATGTCAAGCCACGCCGGACCCGGGCGGCCGGAATAGGCCAGATAGATGGCCTTCTCCAGGCAGTAGCGAATTCTCATGGGGTCGATGACCATCTCGCTGTACTTTGTCATACAGTCGATCGCCTTCGTGATGTCAAACTCCTGGTCTCCCATGGCTCTGATTCCCACTCCCGACCACCTTGCCGTCGTGTCATATCGAACCTGTCCGGATAATACCAGCATGGGTATGGAGTCCAGCCATCCCCCCACGACTCCGGTGATGGCATTGGTGCCCCCCGGACCTGTCGTAACACATACAGCCGCGATGCGGCCCTGAACCCTCGCATAGCACTCCGCTGCGATGGCACACGCCTGCTCGTGATGATTATAGAGGCAGGTAAGCCCTTCCTGATGCCCCAGTGCATCATTTAAGTGCATCGCTCCGCCTCCGGTTACGGTAAATACCTGTGTGATTCCAAATTCCACAAGTTTTTGGGAGATGTAATTGGATACTTTCATTCGCATGATGGATTCTCCTTACATATAAGATAATAATTTAAGATAATAATTGTCTGTCTAAGTACTCATAGTATACCACACCCCTTATAAAATGCATATTGAAGTTTTTCTTACTTTTTACCCCCTTTTCTTACCAGTCTACTACCTGGTCGACAATCTGCTGCTGTTCGGAGCTGGTCCTTCTCAAGTAAATCCTCGTTGTCTCGATGCTTTCATGCCCCATTAAATCGGCCAGAAGCGCGATGTCTGAGAATTTCTCCAGGAAATTATTCGCGAACCGGTGGCGGAAGGAATGGGGATAGACCACTTCCACGGGTATCCCGTAGCGGACAGCGAATTTCTTCAGCTGCCCGGCGATTCCCCTGGTGGTAATGCGGTCTCCCGAACGGTTTAAGAACAGAAAACCGCTCTCGATTCCACGGTATTTAATCCACTGCATAGCCTCTTCCCGCAGGGCGCTCGGTATGTAGATCCGCCGAATTTTTCCGCCTTTCGAGTAGAGATCTAAGTAGCCCGTCTGCACATGCTCCGCCTTAATCTGAACCAGTTCGCTCACCCTGGCTCCTGTGGCGGCCATGAAACGGATGACAAAATACCAGAACCATTCCCCATCTCTTCTCAAGCACTCCTTAAAATACATATAATCTGCGTCGCTGATTACATTTTCCAGATACGTCTTCTGTTGTACCTTGACAGAAGACAGTGCCAGTTTTTCCTTGCCGATTGCTTCCAGATAACAGTTTACTGCCCTTATCCGCAGATTCACGGTTTTCGGTTTGTAGTTTTCAAGCAGAAACAGCTTGTATTTTTGGAGATTGCTTTTCGTCACTTTTTCATACCGGCTGCAATACTGTTTAACCGCATATAGATAGGCTTTTATCGTATTGTCGGCCAGATTGCTTCTGCGGAGGAACCCCTCAAATTCTACATCCATCTCCATGTTCTGTTATCTCCTTCCATATCTGCCATCAACCCACACTTTCGCTACCCACCTAGCGTACGTTATAATCGCAGAGTAATGCAACTATGGATTTTCGGCCACGACAAATCAAAGCGAGAAAAAAGGAGAGAAATTTTTTATGAAAAAGAATTTAAAAATGATGGCTGTATTATCCGCTGCGGCAGTAATGACTGTAGCAGCTCCAGAGATGGGCTTAACCGCAGGTTCTTCCACTGCATACGCGAAAACAATCGGCTGGGTAGAGGAAAACGGTTCCTTCAAATATTATGAAGAGGACGATTACTTCTTAACAGACACCTGGAAGAAGCGCGGCGAAGACTGGTATTACTTAAACGAAGAAGGCGAAATCGCCACAAATGCACAGATTGATGAATATTACGTTGATGAAACCGGCAAACGGGTTATGGACCAGTGGATCTCCATTGAAAATGAAGACGCATGGGACTCCCCTGACGCTGCCGAGTACCACTGGTACTATTATGGAAAGAACGGCAAGGCCGTGATCTCCAGATGGCAGAAGATCGGCGAAAGCTGGTATTATTTCAACGAAGACGGACAGATGATGACAGGAAAGGTAGAAATCGATGATGCGACCTACTACCTGGGCGAGGCAAATGACGGCGTGATGAAGACTGGCTGGATTCAGCTGGAAAATGAGAGCGACGATCCTGAAATGACCCATTCCTGGTACTATTTTGACACAAACGGAAAAATGGTAGAAAATCAGGTTGATAAAAAGATCAGCGGCGACTACTATACCTTCGTAGACGGCGTGATGCAGACAGGCTGGTTCAAACTTCCAGTCAGCGAGCAGGAGGAAAATGCAACACCTTCCGACGCCACCGAAAATACAGCAGCAACCGTGGCCGGATATCAGTACTATGAGCCGGAAAATGGAAAACGCGTAACCGGATGGAGAACCATCGAGGGCGTCGAAGGCATCAGCCAGGAAGGCGAGCTCTATAACTTCTACTTCAAGAACGGAAAGCCGTACCATGCAGAAAGCGGACTTCAGTTATTTACTGTAGAGTCTAAAAAATACGCGTTTAATACAAAAGGTGAAATGCAGACAGGTTTAAAGGTTGTCAATCTGGAAGGCGGAGAAGTTGCCAACTTCTACTTCGCAGAGGACGGCGTTATGAGAACCGGCAAGCAGGTTATCTACAATGAAGATTTAGATGAGAATCAGACATGGTTCTTCTATACCGACGGTTCCAGAAAGGGCCAGGGCTTCCACGGTATTCGTGACAATACACTGTACGAGTATGGTTTAAGAAAAGATGCAGACTCTGATTTAAGACTGGCTCCGATGGCTTACGACGGAAACCAGTATCTGGTGAACACAAGCGGTTCCATCCAGAAAGCGTCCTCTTCCTCTAAATCCGCAGCAAAACCGGAGCTTGGAAATGGCTTTAAGGATTATAAAGATTCCAACGGCAAGACCTGGGTTGTTGACGTAAATGGTATCATTCAGTAAGATATAGAGGGTTAGATATAGAAAGTAACAAGAAAGAGTAATAAAAGTTTCATCCGTTCAAACCGGCAGGCTGCCTTCTATGGCAGCCTGTTTTTTATGGTACCGGTCTTATGGAAACTTTTGGCGGTTTCGTTTTTAAGATACTCACTGCCTGCCTTTAGAGCCTAAAATAGAATGATTGCATATTTTTCTCTGTATTTAGAGCAATCGTGTTAACAAATCATAAAATTTCGCGTTTTTTTACAAAAAGACGATATTTCGCGTTACAATTTCATTTATTTTGCGTTATAAATATAGAAGAGTACTGCCATTTTGACAGGAAAAGCAAAAAAGGAGGACGCTATGAGAGAGCTATCCGTGTACTATTGTTCGAAATGCGGGTATTATGGATATTACCAGCTTCCTAAAAATGCGGTATGCCCCAAATGCTCCGTGGACATGGTACCCTTGTCCATCAGTTTTCAGGACTTTATGGATTTAAGCTGTGAAGAGCGGGACGATTTACTGTCGAAACAGATTATTTCTGCTTCTTCTCCTTATGTCAAGCGCCTGATGGCGCCGCACAAGGCTTATAATAACCGGGAGTTCATCGCCCGCATGAGCGATCGCATCGTCGAACTGGAAGCCGAAAATAAAAAGCTGAACGAAACCGTTGAATGGATGCATCAGACAATCTGGGATCTGGTGCGTAAAAACAAAGGAATAGAACCAGCCGGCAAGTCATCTCTTCCATCAGTTGATGAAAACTCCACCGACGGCACCGGTAAATCCGAAAATCCGGAATAGTGATAAGAGTGAGTATTATTGGGAGTGCGGGGCACTCCCCTTACCCTCTGTCACGCAATCCTGTCAGAACTTATGTAATGTTCGATCAGTCTGTTAAGCGTCTGATTCAATTTCGATATCACCCTGCGCAGCTTAACATTTTCTTCCATTAACCTCATATTCTCCATTTCCATGAACCTCATCTTTTCAGTATCAGTCATGTGGAAAACCCTCCTTTTTTTGCTTTTCTTGTAACCACTATAAGACGTTTCCGGCCGTTTGAAAAGCAAAACAAATCGCAATATTCGACAAAACGGCCCCCCTGCAAAAAGTCCGGAAACACACGGTTAAGTCAAAAAAAATCAGCAGTACCATATGTATCCATTTTCTCCGAAAGGAAGTACCACATATATGAAAAATGATATCATTTACGATTTCGACAAAATTATCCGGATCGATCCAAATCCTCCTGCAAAAAATATACAGCAGGCCTGCTATGGAATGATTCCAAGAGCCTCCTACCGCCCCGGTGCCTTAAAAAACATTCTGGAAAACCGGTTTGAGAACAAACGAATCATACTCCACGCCGCCGGAGATGAACGGGTGATCAAAGAGGCGCTTTGGGTGCTGGGGGCGTGTGGGTATTTTGATGAGATTGTGATTGATGGGGAAGGGGAAGAGTGGTAGAGAGAGGTATGATGTGGTTTTTGGCAGATTAATTGATGTAGATGGTGATATGGTTTCTGATTGACTTTCTGATACATCTCCTGATAAAGTTTCTGAGCATTTTCTGATCGAATTCCTGATATCGTTTCCGATGTATTTTCTGATCGAATTCCTGAAATTATTTTTGATGCATTTAAAGCTATATTTATCCCAAGCATTTGTCCTCCAGCAGAGGACACCCCTGGGAATCATAAAAGGAGGCTTCCTAACTCGGCCGCCCATCTGCTCTGTAACTGACTCAAATTAGATCGTCAATTAAGATTCCTATATTTTGTTTCAACATGTATACATTATATTTCCAAAATAGCTCTCCCTCCTGCCTCCACACCTGTTCCACTGCTTCTCTGCTTATTTTTCATTGAATATCAATTATTTTCTTATTTTATATGGCCTGTCCGGTAATAGAACACAAAAAATATTGTTGTATTCATTACTGTCCCCGTCTCCTGCTCTCAACATGCAGCCTTTCCACAGCATGATCGAAAAATACTCATATAAATTTTCTAAGGCAGCTGCCATCTGTTTTTGTAGCAATGATTATCCGACAGATACGTCCAATCTGGTAATCAGTAAAACGACTGAAATGGCTATTGTTCTGACTATTATTCTAACTATTATTTTGACTATCATTTTGACTATCATTCTCTATCTTTTGCTCACGTTTCTAAACTTCACGCGGTGTGTAATTGTTTGTATTTTTCATTCAATTTTGTCCGTATATAACATACATATGAATGTCCGTCAGTTCCTTGCAATTTACTTTTTATTCAGATATTTTTAAGATGATAATAAAATACTCCCGTGCGGCTGACGTGAAGCCCTCCTTCCTATATTTCCAGAACGTTGTACTTAGCCGGCTTCACAGGAGCCACGGCACTGATACAAATCAGGTGTTCATTATCAATCTCCTCCTGCATCATAGTGTCACGTTCAACATTGTTTCTATAGATCATGAATGTTTTCATCTGCCTTCCAAAGTTGTTTTCATTTTGGTTTAGTTTTTTTATTCTGTTATTGACATAATCCAAAAAGTTTGATATTTTAGAACCAGAACATATGTTCGATATTAAGGAGGGAGACTTATGAATCATATAATCTATTGTCCGGTATGCCATCAACGCCTGTTTGACATAAAACCGCCGATCGCCGGAACCATTGAGATCAAGTGCCCGCGCTGTAAGAAAGTACAGCACATCCATTTAATCGAACCGGCTACTCTGAAATCAACTACAGAAAAAACTACCTAGCAAAGGAATGATTCATTACCAAATAGCAGGAGAAAACGAAAAGGCCCCAGTGCCGGACTCGTTTTCTCCTGTTTTATTTACACAAATAAGAAAGAAGGGGATCATCATAAACTATTACATCCGAATCGAACAGCAAAATATTCCTGTCAGTGAAGAAATCTATAAAATTTGGCAGCATGGAGAGCGAAAGGAACGTTATTTCAGGGAGGGGGATATTCGGAATGGCGTCTTCTCCTACGATGCTCTGGATGGAGAAGGTCTAAACGGAAGTGAGTTATTTGCAGACGAAGATCGAAATCCTGTAGAACATCAGGCTGAACGCGACCTCCTGATAAACGTGTTAAAACAGGCACTAAACACACTAAATAACGAAGACAAAGAACTGCTGGCACTCATTTACTGCCAGGAAGAGTCGCTGCGCAGCATAGCACAGAGTACAGGAGTTCCATTTACTACGCTGCAGTATCGCCATAAAAAAGTTATTAAAAAACTAAGATTATTCTTCCAACATAAATTTTTATTATTGTGATAATACTGTAACCCATCAGCATGTCGAGTTCACCATTTACCAGTTGTTCATACGAAGGCAAAACCACGCCGAAGAAAGAACAATGTACAATGTCAGATCATCGCTCACAGATTTATTAAAACAGACCTGGCCACTGGCTCTTGTCATAAAAAGAGACGCAAACATAGCAGCAGATGCCTCCCACGTATTCATGGCGACGCGGCTGGCAAGGTCTGTTTTCAGCCTACCTTAGCTGTTGATGTGACAGTGCGGCTTATAAGAGGCTTATAAGTATTAATTAAGCCCTTCTATGCCCATCTGAATAATTATGGTGAATCCCAAGCTTACTATTGGCTTTGGCGATAACGCGCTCCGCAAAGTCAAATCCAGCAAGACAGAAGCCATAAAAATCTTCTTCACTGTACTTGATAGCTGCACAGATTTAAAACACTACAATACCATATTCGAAATACTTAATCAGTTAAATATCATGAATCCTCAATCCGAATTCTATATGGAACACAAAACTACAGTGAAGCATAAATGGATTCCTTACGCCTGCATTTATATGTCGTATGCCTCTGATTCCAGTCTCCAGAATTCTTCTGGTTCCAGCTTCATAATTAAAGCAACTACCCGGTCAATAACAGCATACATCAGCCCCGCGCAGCCATACATATCCGTCAATAGGTTCATCTTACGCAGTATCATCATAGCAGCCGAAGATGGCCGAGTCTTCCACCATATAAACTTATCCTTCTTCCATGCTCTGCAGTATGTCATCGAAATTTTTGCCAAAAAAGTAAAGGCAGCCTTTCATTTATTTTCTTACATATTTCCTTACACCATTCCAGGCGTAACAAATAAAACAGCCTATGGACTTCCACCACGAAAATCCCATATACTGGTATACCTTAAAAGTCATTTTCGCAGATTTGAATTTGCTCCCCGACTTTCCCTGACTGCTTAAGCGATACTTCAGCAATGGCTCATTGATCGCACAGGCATATTGATATTTTTGCAATATTTTCAGCCAGGTTATATAGTCCTCATGGCTGTCTTCGTGCTCCATTGGAAATTCTTCTGCCACCTCCCGTTTCAATAATACAGAAGAACAATTAATCCAATTCTGTTTTAGCATCATACCATATGTGATCGTCTCCCTCACGGGAATTTCTCTTCCAGTAAGGTTTCCATTTATGTCAACCAATTCTCGTCCCGTTGAACAGAGGACTTTCTTCTCTCTTTTTATCAGAGCCAACTGTTTGCTTAATTTCTCCCTCTCCCACCAGTCATCAGAATCCAGAAATGCCACGTACTCCCCCATTGCCATGCGTACCCCCTCATTTCTCGTCCTGGCTACCCCCATATTTCTATCATTTTTAACATAACGGATCCGCTGATCAGAAAGATATTGTTGTATCACTCTTTCCGTCCCGTCCGTCGCACAATCATTAAGAATAATTAATTCTAACGAAACATTCTGTGCAAGAACTGACTCGATCGCCTTTGCTATGAACTTTTCACAATTATAAGCAGGCATAATTACTGAAACAACTGGCTTTTCCATGTTAATACCTTTCTATATTTATTCATGTTAAATTATATCATCCTGGAGGGGATGGGCTCAACTTAAATTTTTGTGGAGAATTTATGAAGGAATGGGTGGGAGATTCCTATAAGCGCGATTATGGGAAGTACCCACGGAAAGGGCTTTAAATGGCTGATCAAAGGCTTAAAACAGCTGATCCGGGCTGTATCAGGGTACTGCATTTTGTCTCCACGCTGGGGCACGGAAGCGGTGTCATGAGCGTCATTATAAATTACTACCGGCATATCGACCGGGAGAAGGTGCAGTTTGATTTTCTCCATTTTGTCGAGTGTGAGGATTCTTATGCGGATGAGATCAAAAGCCTGGGCGGGAAGATCTATTATGTGGAAAAGCCAGGCGGCTCCTTAAAGTCGCTGAAGCAGCTGAATTCGTTCTTTCAGGCACATGCGAAAGAATACGCGTGGCTGCATAATCATGAAGTGTATCTGACGTTTTTACTGCGACCTATATCTAAAAGATATGGATTGGAAAAATTCATTGTTCACTGCCATGCTACGAAATACTCGGACAAGCCGCTTCATGCGGTGAGAAATGGGATCCTGTGCCTGCCGATTCGGTTTATGAAAGTGGAGATGTTTGCCTGCTCAGAGGCCGCCGGGAAGTTTTTGTATGGTGAGAAAATGATGAAGGCCGGGAAAGTTTTTGTTATGCATAACGCTATTGACTGCGAAAAGTTTCGGTTCCGACCGGAAGTGAGGGAACGGTTCAGGAAAGAGATGGGGCTTGAGGGGAAGTTTGTGATTGGGCATGTGGGGAGATTTGAGAGGCAGAAGAATCATGAGTTTTTGATTCGGGTGTTTACAGAAGTCCATAAACAGATGCCGGAAAGCGTATTACTGATGGTGGGGGAAGGTTCCCTGGAACAATCAGTAAGACAAATAGTTCGAAAGCAGATTCTGGATAAAAGTGTTGTATTTCTTGGGCAGAGAACGGATGTAGCTGATCTGTTACAGGTGATGGATATTTTCCTTCTTCCTTCGAGATATGAAGGGCTGGGAATTGTACTTTTTGAAGCACAGGTCAATGGACTGAAATGTTACGCATCGAACTATGTTCCAAAAGAATCATCACTCGGAAATACGGTATATCTTCCATTAAAGAAAGCATATTTTTTTTGGGCGGACGTTATATGGAAAGATGCCTTAAGAATAAAGGAGAAATCCTCTTTGATAGGAAATGCAGCCAGAAGTAAAGCTTCCGATATGGCCATGAAGAAAATAAATGAAAAAGATAATACGCTTCAGCAAAAGGCAAAAAAATTGCAGGGCTATTATCTGGTTAATTGACGATGAGTGTACAAATATTGATGTCCACCTACAACGGTGAAAAATATATAAGAACCCAGTTAAACAGCATATTGGAACAGGATTACCGCGATATGGGAATTCTTATCCGCGATGATGGTTCTACTGATGCAACACGAGAAATAATAAAAGAATATGCAGAAAAGTATTCCAATATTACGTGGTATGCCGGGAAAAATATAGGGGTACAGAAAAGCTTTTTTGATTTGATAACAAAAGCAGATTTAGAAAAAGACTATTATGCCTTTGCTGACCAGGATGATAAATGGCTGCCCGGAAAAATCAGCAGGGCTGTTTCTATATTAGAAAAATATCCAAAAGATGTGCCGGTTTTATATTGCAGCGATAAAACAATTGTTAATGACAAATTAGAACCACTTAAAGTAACAGTAAGCCGAGTTATGAAACAGGCCACGTTTGGAAATGCACTTGTACAAGACATGTGTACAGGTTGCACAGCAGTAATGAGTAAGTCGTTGCTAAAAATAATCAGGTATAAGATTCCGGACTATGTAATTATGCATGATTGGTGGTTTTATCTTACTGCAACATGTTTTGGTGAAGTGTTTTATGATACTGAAAGTTATATATTATATCGCCAACATGGTAATAATACCTCCGGCGCAATGGTTAATAAAAAAGAATTATTTCAATATCGTTTAAAACAACTATGTTCAAGAAGAGGTCAAATTTATCGACAGGCAGAAGCATTTCAAAAAGTATTTAACGAAAATATGATACCAAAACCAAACAGAAAACTTCTTACATTATTACTTAAATCTAAACAAAAACAAAAATACAGACTTGTTGCGGCTGCTAATCCACTAATTTTTCGCCAAAAGTTTTTTGATAATATAGTACTTAAGGTGATTCTATTAACTGGGAAATTATAAGGAAAGAAAAATGAATTTAATTGAAAAAGCGACTGATATTATCATTCCAATTTATAATGCTTTTGATGACTTTGAAAGATGCTTAGACAGTATTATTCGTTACACTGATTTGAGCAAAAATAGATTAATACTTATTGATGATGCAAGTACCGATAACAGAATTCAGCCTTATCTTGAGAAAATAGGTACACAATTCTATGATAAAAACATTGTGGTATTACAACATGATAAAAACAAAGGCTTTTCGGGCAGCATTAATGATGGTATAAATTACGCGAATGACTCTGATGTATTAATTCTAAATTCAGATACAATAGTGACTAAAAACTGGCTGGCAAAGATTAAATCCTGTGCATACAGTGACTGCACGATTGCCACTGTAACTCCGTTGTCAAATAATGCAACTTTATGTTCAATTCCAGAGTTCTGTCAAGAAAATCAACTTCCGGAAGGATATACACTTAATGAATTTGCACAACTTATCGAAGAAAGAAGCCTTCATTTATACCCGGTAATTCCAGTAGGTAATGGGTTTTGCATGTTTATAAAGCGTGAAGTCATTGATAGTGTAGGCTTATTTGACGAAGAAACATTTCAACGCGGTTATGGAGAAGAAACGGATTTTTGTTATAGAGCAGAACAGATTGGTTATCATCATGTAATGTGTGATGATACATACATTTATCATAGTGGTTCTGTATCGTTTTTAAGCGAAGAAAAGAAAAAGTATATTTATGAACATGAACGGATTGTAAATGAACGTTATCCAATTCAAAACAAGAGAGTTGCTCAACACTGTTCAGAAAATCCGAATAGTAATATACAGGAAAATATAAAATTATGGCTGACGTTAAAAAATAAGAAAAAAAATATACTTTATCTAGTACAGTCAGATTTTAGAGCTGATTCAAATGATCACTTAGGTGGAACGCAAATTCATGTCAAAGATATGTGCCAGATATCTCGTGAGGAATATAATATATTTGTAGCAGCCCGCAATCTGGATTTTTTAAATTTAACGGCCTATATTGGTGGACAGGAATTTTTGTTTAAATTTTTCATTGGAATGCCGGAAGCATTCGAAAAATTTCGTGATAAAAAGTTTGCCTTATTATATAGAAATATCCTTACGACTTTTTCTATTGATCTTGTTCATATACATCACACAAAAAATTTAACATTAGAATTATATTATGAGGCTAATAAACGAAACATTCCAATTATAACTACATTACACGATTACTATACTATATGCCCTAAGATTACAATGGTAACCCCAAAAAACGAATTATGTATAGGAAAAGATACTGTAGTACAATGCCAGGATTGCCTGAGCGAGAAAGGAATTTATAGGGATACCAATTATATTGAGTTATGGAGAAATCATCAAAAAAATGCACTTGATTTTTCTTCAAAAATAGTAGTTCCATCAGATAGTACAAAAAAAATAATTATAAAATATTATCCGCAGTTCAGTTCAAAAGTAGTAGTAATTGAACATGGTATACCTGATTTGTACTTCGGTACTGTACAGCCGCATAATTCGAAAGAGTTTCATGTTGCATTTATAGGTGGTATTAATGCAGAAAAAGGAAGTCGTGTTTCTTATGAACTAATTAAGAATGGACCTTCTGATATTATGTGGTACTTATTTGGTGTATGGGGATATAACGAACTATCATTGCTTGATAAAAAAAATTACACAAAAACGGGTTTGTATGAAAGAGAAGAGCTTCCAGGCCTGTTAGACAGATACTGCATAGATATTGTCTGTATTCTGCCTATTTTATCCGAAACTTATTGTTACACTTTGTCAGAAGCTGTTGCAAGAGGTATTCCTGTAATTGCTACAGATATTGGAGCATTAGGCGATCGAGTTAAATCTATGAATTGTGGTTGGTTAGTATCTCCTCAAAACACCTACACGGAAACCTTAGATATAATTAAACGTATAAAAAATAAAGGTACGGAATATCAGAAAATGCAAAAACATTTAAGCCAAATTCATGTCAGGAATCTATCTGAGATGGGAAGTGACTATCTTAAACTATATGGAGACTATACGAAGGGGAAAGTATCTTCAGAAAATTTGCCTGGACAAAAGGAACTGTTATGGGCGCTTGACGGCTATCTTACTGCTCAAGGAAAACATATATGTTGGGAAGCAAATGGTGAGATAATGCAATCGCGTTTGGAATCAGTAAGCCGTCAGTTAACGGCTGTAACTAATTCTTTCACCTATAAATGTGTCAAAGAGTTAGAAAATATTCGTATTCCTGGAAAAAAACACATTAAAAAATTACTTTTCAATGTTTATAAAATAGTAAAGCATCAGTAAGGAGTCCAAATTACAGTGAAGAAATATCGTTCTTTAATTTTAATTATTTTCATCGGAATTTTATTGAATTTATTTTTCATATCTAATATAAAATATGATGAAATTGTACAGGTGAAATTTAGTATTGCTTTACAATCAGACAAAGCCAATGATATTCAGGTCTTTTATAGCAGTGACGGTAATTTTACAGAAGAAGCTTCTATAATTTTGTCATACAATGAGGTGGATCAGATACAAAAGTTGACCTATTTTGTTCCAGATACAACCAATTGGATTCGTATTGATTTTGGTTCGACAGAAGCAGCATTTAGTATCAATCAGATGCAGTTTTTCTTAAATAATAATTATATTGATGTGACCAATAGTATATTACAAAATTGTGACACGAATATGATAGATGAAGTTACTGCCGGGGCTACTTATAATTTTGTATCAACAGGTAACGATGCATTTTGTATCTTGAATGTAACAGATCTAAATATAAGTAAAATAACGAAAGAATATCGAGATTCAATAAATCAGAAGCATATCTTTGCGGTTTGTATGGTCTTGGATCTTTGTCTGCTAGGCATTTTGATAAAAAAGAAAAAGCTTAGCAGTTTATTAAAAGAATTTATAAGCAATCGGTCTTTAATTCTTGATTTGGCTATTAACGATTTTAAAACCAGATATGCGGGTTCTTATCTAGGTATAGTATGGGCGTTTGTACAGCCAGTAGTTACTATACTGGTATATTGGTTCGTATTCCAAGTTGGATTTCGATCAGGAACATTAAAAGAAGTTCCTTTTGTTTTATGGCTTGCTGCTGGCCTAGTACCATGGTTCTTCTTTAATGAGGCATTAAACAGCGCAACGAGTAGTTTGATTGATTATGGATATCTCGTAAAAAAAGTAGTATTTAATATTCGCATCATTCCATTTGTCAAGATACTTTCAGCATTATTTGTACATGCTTTTTTTGTGATTTTCATTTTGCTGCTTTATATTTTAAATAATATATTTCCGAGTATATATTGGCTGCAGATCGTATATTATTCTGGTTATATGATTATTTTGTGTCTTGGTATCACCTATGTTACAAGTGCTTTGATGATATTTTTTAGGGATTTATCACAAATTATTAATGTTTTTTTGCAGATTGGAATTTGGATGACCCCTATTATGTGGGATATTGCTGTTATTCCAATACAGCATCAATGGATTTTAAAATTAAACCCCATGTATTATGTAGTAGAAGGCTATAGAAATGCTTTGATTTATCACAATTGGTTCTGGAATGATCCAATTCAAACTGTATATGTTTGGATTATCGCAATCATTATGCTTCTGTTAGGTAATTATGTTTTTAATAAATTAAAGGAATATTTTGCAGATGCATTATAGAGGTATCAATATGAATGAAACGGCTATAAAAGTTGAAAATATAAGTAAAATGTACCGGCTTTTTAATAAACAATCAGATAAAGTGAAGCAGGCTCTTGGTTTAACACGCACACCGCTTTACCGTGAATATTATGCATTATCTAATATTGATTTTGAGGTCAAAAAAGGAGAATGTGTAGGCATTATCGGTACAAATGGAGCCGGTAAATCTACATTGCTCAAAATTATTACCGGAGTATTAAAACCTTCTACTGGTTCGGTGTTTATAAATGGGCGAGTTTCGGCTCTTTTGGAACTAGGTGCCGGATTTAATATGGAATATACTGGTTTGGAAAATGTATACATCAATGGTCGAATGACAGGTTTCAGTAAAAAAGAAGTTGATGAAAAACTAAAAGATATCTTAGAATTTGCTGATATCGGAGATTTTATATATCAGCCGGTAAAAACATATTCTAGCGGCATGTTTGTGCGTTTAGCATTCGCGGTGGCAATCAATATCGAACCAGAAATTTTAATCGTAGATGAGGCGTTATCCGTTGGAGATATCTTTTTTCAGGCAAAGTGTTTTAGAAAATTTGAGGAATTCAAAAAAAACGGAAAAACAATACTATTTGTAAGCCATGCTATGGGAAGTATTCAAAAATATTGTGATAGGGCTATTTTGCTTAATAAAGGACAAAAAATAGCCGAAGATACACCAAAAGTAATTATTGATCTGTATAACAAGCTTCTTGTAGAAGATCCGAATAAACAGATTCAGCCAACACAGGAAAAGCGATCTGAAACCAATTTGTTGACGCCTGGAAAACTCTGGAAAGAGCAAATGGTTGTAAATCATAAGGCACTGGAGTACGGAAATAAAGCAGCAGAAATTATAGATTTTTGTATATGTGATAAATATGGAAATATAACAAATAATATTGCTAAAGGTGATAGATTTTCTATTAAAATCAAGGTTGTTTTTCATACAAAAATCAAGAATCCAATCGTAGCTTTTACTATAAAAGATTTAAAAGGAACAGAGTTAACGGGTACAAATACCAAAATCGAAAATAAGGTTATTACTGTTCCAGCGCCGAATAAGATAGTTACCGTAACTTTCGAACAGGAGATGAATCTTCAAAGTTATGAGTACTTACTTGCGCTTGGCTGCACTGGTTTTGTAGGGGACGAATTGCTTGTATATCATAGATTATATGATATATGTCATATTATGGTGATGTCCAATAAAAATTCAGTTGGTATATATGATATGAATTCAACAGTTACACTTGAATAGTGAGGAGGTGTAATGGCTAATGGCTAAATTAAATTTAGAATATTATGATGGTAATAATTACTACTCAGATGGTCCGATTGAAGAATACTTGCTTCAATATGTAAAAGGCGAACCTGTTGAGATGAGCAATTTATCATTGCAGGACCGTTATGCAATGTTTTATCATCTCTCTCCTCTGCGAACCAATATATTAAGCTGGTATCCATTTCACAAAGATAGTTCTATTCTCGAAATAGGTTCCGGATGCGGTGCTATAACTGGTCTTTTATGTCAAAAAGCATGTCAAGTAACTTGTGTTGAGTTATCGTATAGACGCTCAGAAGTGAATTTAGAAAGAAATAAAAATAAAGATAATTTAGAAATTTATGTTGGTAATTTAAATAATATACAGATACCTGAATTATATGATTATATTGTTATCAATGGAGTCCTGGAATATGCTAATGGTTTTACCAACAGTGAAAATCCTTATGAAGATTTTTTGAAAAACGTACATCGATATCTAAAACCAACAGGAACACTGCTTCTGGCAATAGAAAATCGATTGGGTATTAAATATTTTTCTGGTTCCAGTGAAGATCATACGGATAACTATTTTTTGGGATTAAATCAATACAAGGGAAATTCCACTATCAGAACTTTTTCCAAAACCGAATTACTTTTTTTGTTAGAATCCAGCGGCTTCAAAAACAATATTTTTTATTATCCATATCCAGACTACAAGTTCCCTGTGGAAATTTTTTCTGAAGATACCATTAATAATGGTCAATATGGAAGGCGAATTTTTAGTTATGAAAAAGAACGTATTAAATTATATGATGAAAAAAAAGTAATGGATACTTTTTCTAGCGAAAAAATTATGGATAAGTTTGCAAATTCTTTTTTGGTGGAGGCCCATAAAACAAATGATATTCCAAATCAGCAGATTTATTATGCAAAATTGAACACTACGCGTAAATCAAAATTTAGAATTAGTACTGTAATATTCGAAAAATCCGGCAAAAAATTTGTAGCTAAATCAGCCCAAACCGCTGAGGCCGAAGTGCATTTAAACAATCTCAATAAATATGAAAAGAATAGTTGTGAGTGCGGAAATTATCTTCAGGGAACTTGGATAGAGAATAAACTAGTATATCCTTTTATCAATTCAAAATCATTAGATGCAGAAATTTTGGAATATATTCACCTAAAAGATTCAAAGTCTATTAAAAAATTGATTCATTCCCTTTTTGATTCTCTTATAAGTAATAGCAACTATGGGAAAATGATTTATAGCAAAGAATTCAAAGACTTTTTTGGTGAAACTGAAATTGATCGTAATTTCAATCTTCTTAAAGAGCAAAATATAGACCTCATTTGTGACAATGTATATCGTAAAAATGATTCCTATTTATTCATTGATCGCGAATGGGTATGTGGTTTTGCTGTACCAGCTGAATTTATTATATGGAGACTCATTAACGAGTTATTTAATAAATATAATGAGTTATATGATTTCATTAAATTAAATGGATTTTATTCTGAATTTAATATTGATGAGGAATGTTGCGCTGTATTTCAAAAATGGGCAGTTCACTTTGCTGAGGAATATGTTTCAGATCATAATCCCATTGCTTTTCATGGTAATGTGTATCCGCTTTCTTTAGATGAATGGATTAGAAATTATAAACTAACTAATCAGTTTTCAACTGTACTTTATATGGATACTGGGAAAGGTTATAACGAGGAAGAAAAAGTAACAGCTTCTGCTTTATTGTCAGGTCATACTTTTTCGGTACAATTTATTTTACCAAAACAATTGAATCTCAAAGCGTTAAGATGGGATCCTATCGAAAATGCTGCATGCAGATGCGAAATTACAGAATGTAGAATAAATAAAAAATCGATCCCATTCCATTCAGTAAATAATTCCGATGGAGACGAAACATTATTTCTCACTTTAGACCCTCAGGTTGAAATATTAATTGATTCATTGTTACCCTGTCAAACATTAACGATTAAAGGTGAAATTGAATTTCTGGATGCAAAAAAGATTCTTAACTATTACGTTGAATCCAAGGAACAGCTCGAATCTAAAATTTTTTACTATAATACTGAATTACAGAAACGATCCGACCTGCTTAAAGAAATAAAAAGAAATCTAATTGTTATTCATGCTGCGAATGAAAGTTATAGAAACGAGAATTATAGCCTTATTGATACAATAGAATTACTGAAAAAAGAAAATATATTGCTCCAAGAGAATAGCCAAAAATTAGAACTAGAGGTTGCAGATCTAAAAGAAAAAATCAATAACATTCAGACAAATATTTGTATACAAGCAAAGGTTGATAACGATAATACATCTTTTTCTGAAAAAGTTATCAAGTTCTTTAAGGGGAGAGAGTAATGAATGCTTTAAATTCCGTAGATATTATAGTACCGATCTACAATGCATATGACGACTTGACTAAATGTATTGCAAGTGTATACCAAATGACCGACCTAAGTTTACATCGGTTGATACTAATTGATGATAACAGCAGCGACCCTAGAGTGCTGCCTTATCTTACCTCCATCCAGGGAGGAAATATTATTGTTATTCATAATGATATAAATAAAGGTTTTTCTGCAAATGTTAATATGGGAATGCGCAACTCGGATCATGATGTAATATTGTTGAATTCAGATACCATTGTGACCTCGAACTGGATAGATAAAATTTATACCTGTGCTTATTCAGATGAACAAATTGCTACTGTTACACCATTATCCAACAGTGCAACACTTGCTTCTGTGCCTGTATTTGGAGTAGATAATCGTTTACCGGCTCATGTTACAATTGACAGAATGTCAAATATTATCGAAAGATGCAGTTTAAGGGAATACCCTCGTATTCCAGTAGCCGTAGGCTTCTGTATGTTTATAAAAAGAGTAGTAATTAACAGCATAGGCTTTTTTGATGAGGAAACCTTTGGCCGCGGATATGGTGAGGAAAATGATTTTTGTTATAGAGCTGAATTATACGGATACAAGCAGGTTCTATGTGACGATACGTTTATCTATCATAAGGGAACAGGTTCTTTTTTAAGTGAAGAAAAGGAAAAACTGATTCAGGAGCATATTGGAATTTTGGAAGACCGTTATCCAGAATTTATGAAAGCAACACATCTTTATTGCATGGAGAACCCACATCAGTTTATTAGAGATAATATTAATATTCACTTGAATTTTGAAAACGATAAGAGAAATCTTTTATATGTACTCCACGCAGATATAGATGAAGCTGGAGAGAATCATATTGGAGGAACACAATTTCATGTTCGCGATTTATGTATAGAGTTAGGAAGTCAATATAACATCTTTGTAATGACACCAACGGCAAATGCTATTCATTTAGTAGCTTATATCAATAATAAGAAATACCAGTGCAACTTCCCAATTAAAGATCACGGAATTCTGCAACCATTTAAGTCAAAAACTTATAAAGATATATATGAATTGATTTTAAATGCTTTTGAAATTGATATTATACATATTCATCATATACAAGGACAATCATTCGATATCTTTTATTCTGCCAATAGTCAAAATATACCTGTAATACTATCTATCCATGATTTTTATATGATTTGTCCTACTATATTTTTGTATAGTATTGATGGATTTTTATGCATTAATGGACATCAAGGCGATTGTAAAAAGTGTTTAAAACAAAAATTACATATAACTGATACTATAAATTATATTGATAAATGGAGAAAAGAAGTAAAGGAAATACTTCCATTTGTCCATAAAGTGATATTTCCTTCAAATAGTGCTGAAAAAATATTCGAACAATATTATCCAGATATAAAAAATAAATCATTAGTTATTCCTCATGGAATAACTTTAAAGTCACCGGAATTAGTGCCGCCCATTTTAAATGCTGAATTAGGAAGTGACAACATACAGTATTATATAGAGAAGGTTCAAATAAGTAAACCTAATGAAAATGAAATCAGTGGTTGGGCTTTTTTGAAAAATTGTGATAATAATTTGTACCATACATTTATTGAAGTGATTGATAGCCAAGGAACTGTCCATATATATAAAACCAGTAAAACAAATCGACTAGATGTAGATGAGTATTTTCATGGTAACGGGAAATACCTAAAAAGCGGTTTTCAATCCCATATAATGAAATGCGATTTACCATCGGGGGCACTATCTATGAAATTAATTATACAAAGTGACACTCAATATTTTAAAACGTCAGAAATAGTTAATACATATAGTGAAACTATCGATTTTGAAACTTCTTTTAATGTAGCATTTATAGGTGGATTATCTTACGTAAAAGGAAGCGATATTGCATATGATATGATTCGCAATAATAGTGATATTAATTGGTTTACTTTTGGAAATATAGATCCACAGGTACCACTAGCCCATTTGAGCAAAACAAATTTATTCAATATAGGAGAATATCAGCAAGACGAAATTGTAAATTTGCTAAACAAATACCATATAGATCTTATATGTATACTATCAAAATGTGCAGAAACTTTTTGTTATACCTTATCTGAAGCTCTATTGGCCCGAATACCTGTTATCGCACTGGATAATGGTGCTGTAGGAGAACGACTAAAGGAATCTCAGTGTGGTTGGACTATGCCCGCTAATTCATCGTCTGATACGTTAATGCAAAAAATTCATGAACTTATGTATTCTACCGAATATGAAAGTGTTAAATCTAAAATTGCTCAATTATCTGTTAAAACAAGCTCTGCTATGGCCAAAGAATACAATGAAATATACGCTGCAATAAAGAATCAAGTAACTTATAAAAATTATGCAAGTAATCTTATTTATAAATATTTAGAGAAATAAGATTAGAGGGGTACATTATGAAAAAAGCCAAAGATTTAAGAAAAATTATACTTCCATTTATACTTGTTTTGGAAATTACAGTCTTTCCAATTTTATTTTTATATTTAAAAAATATTTCCGAAACATCATTTGCCGATATTTATAAAACACTATTTCTTCATGCCCTTTTAGGAATTATTCTTTTTTTAATATTATGTACGATCCTCAAAAACATTAATAAAGGAGCGATAGTAGCAACGTTATTTAT
>OJZY01000069.1_pt1 | contig 64740 bp, 72 predicted proteins | sample 1613531 | NCBI WGS metagenome assembly OJZY01 (sample SAMN04436864, study PRJEB24849) | human gut metagenome | biome: human gut; feature: NICU; material: stool | host: Homo sapiens | place: USA: Saint Louis, MO | collected 2011-09-25 | reverse complement strand
CGGCGGGAACTGCTGGGTTAGCCGCTGGCGTTACGGTGAGACTTGTTGCGCTGCCGATGGTGGTAATCTGAAATACCTGCACAGGGCTGGTCATTGCAATAACGGTACAGCCGTTACGAATAAGAGAACCAGCAGCAGTGAAGTTTGTGCCGGTGCCGGTTGCGGTGTTTCCGTTAATGGCGATAGTGCCGGTGTTATAAAGCATATTTTCTCCAGGCAATAAAAAACCCCGCCGGAGCGGGGTTTGTTCAAAATTGAATGGGTTAGTGGCAGGTGGTGCTGGTGAACGTGTTGGCGCTCACCCATGACCAGTTAAAGGGATAACCGGCGCGGTACTGCGTCTGATTGTTTTGCTTGCGGACTCCGTAGATCTGGACGCTGCTTTCCTGTCCGCCGACCAGGGCTGTTCCGGTGCATACGGGTTGCTGCTTCTCAATAACGCCAGCGCAACCGGAGAGCAATACCGCTACCGCCAGGCAAAGAATCATATTTTTCATAGTGGTTATATCCCAGGGCATTCATGAAACTACACAATAACAATATGAATCAACGGGATATAATTGATTTGGTAGATCAATTATTCGAAATTGATCGTTCAAAACGATCAATCATAGTTGGCGCAGTTAATGGCCATAATCACGTTCCTCAGATTCGAATACGCAACGTTCTGAAGGTTGCCGCCGGGGGTTGTCTGCGGCCTGGCGAATATCCGCGTATTGCCTCCCTCAAGCTTTGCCATGCTCTTGTATATGGCCGAGTAGGGCTGCGGTTGACCGCCAGCCGATACAACCCCGGTAATTAGTCCCAGCATGGCAGGCATGCAGGCCCACTTCCCCGCCAGAGTTGTATTGATGTTGTATCCTGAGCTGGCATCCACCCCGGCGGTACCGAGGGTGACAACATCGCTCAGCGTGCGCGTTTCGTTTGTTAAAATCAGCGTCCCTGATGCATCCCACACAGCCAGCCCGTAGTCTGGCTTTGTCTGCGGGAAAATAGAGAAAAAATAAACGTACGCTGTGCCGGTTGCATTCGGTCTGAGAAAATCAATCGTGATGGTGTTACCGCTTATCGTCTGGGTGATTTCGACCTCAACCGTACAATGAACGAACGCGACAACAGGCTGACCTGCGGGGAATGTGTGCGTCACTTTGGTATTAAACCCCGATGTTCCCTGAAGTGCCGCTGTCTTTCGCGCCTGTAGAGCGATTGGCGAGCTGTTAGCGGTCACCCATACTTCCCCGCTCGTGGTCGTCAGTAAAACGCCATACTCCGCCATTTATGCCCTCTCGATCTGGAAAATGAGATAAGCCGCTGCCGCAGGCTCAGTCCCTGCTGAGTAGTCGGTATCGCCTACTGCTGACACTGTTGCTGTTCCCCCTGAAATGGTGATCTTCCTCCGACTCGTACCAAACTGATCGCCGTTCATGCTCTGAAAATAGGTCAGCCTGCAACCCGGTGGAAGCGCTACGGTGTAAGAGCCTGTTTTCTGGTTCTGGGCCAGCTGGAGATAGCCACAAACGCTGACAGGCTTAACGCCATAGTTGTTTACCTTGCCTGAGGCGTCCCATGTCTGAACTCCATATTCCGCCATCCAGTCCTCCTGAAAAAAAAGAGGCTCCGTAAGAGGCCTCCCGTTACCATGTTCCCGTGATTCTCCCGATCTGAACCCTCAACACATTGTTGGCATCCTTGACACTGATCGTTTGATTAGTCTGCTTCATCGCCCCTTCCCCAGCGGTTGAACCGTAGTTCTCAAGCGTGCCCGTTCTGAAGTTTATGGACAGCCCAGCCTGGTTCTGAACGTAATTAACCGAGCTGATTGTTTCAGCCAGTTTCGCTCGGGTGATAGTGGCATCACCTATTACCGTATCCCTGATAATTACCTGCCCGTTCTGGATAACGAACGGTAAGGTCACCGTGGCTCCGGCCTGGTGAGTGACGGCGAAGCGGTCAGCCAGGAAGATGACCTGCGACTGCATGCCGGACGGCGTATTCTCTACACCGATCCCCATCCCTGCCGCATAATACTGGCCATTGCTGGATAACCCGACCTTGATGCTGTACATCGCCTTCAGGTCGCCATTGACGTTCGCAATGGCCTGCGCGTTGGTGGTGATCGCTGAGGTATGTCCGTTGATGGTCGCCGTGATGCCGTTTATCTGCGTGGCGGTGGCCTGCTGGTAATCGGAGAAGGTCTGGTTCAGGCTGTTGATGGATGCCTTGTTGCCGTTCACGTCAGTCTGCAAACTCAGCAGCGAACGCGCCGTTGCCTCCCTGTCGCTTGCCATGACGTTATCAAGACGATCGATGCTGGCCTTGCTGTCACCGTACTGCGCGCTGAGTCTCACCCGCTGATCAACCTGCGCCAGCGTACTCGTTATTAGCGCGATAGCGTTATTCTGGATGCCGCCGCTGGCAGTATCGGTTCTTGCTCCCAGTTCCTCCAGACGGGATGCCATTGATGAAGTCGTGTCGGTGACAACCTGTCGCAACGTGGTGATATCAGCAGTATTTTGCGAGCTGACTTGCTCGGCCGCATCTGCCTTACCTGATGCAGCGTCAGCTTTACTCGAAGCCGAATCAGCTTTATCAGAAATGACCTGAGTACTCGCAGTGAGCTGGTCAACAGCAGTAGCCCTTGCCTGAGCTTCATCTGACAGAGCCTGCCTTACCTCGGTAACTCCTGCCTCGTTCTGCGCAGTTTTTGCCTCAAGACGGGTAACATCCGTTACGCGCGCCTCCGTTTCAGTAGCGATCACCTCCCGGAGCTGTTCGAATGTCGCAGAGTTAGCGCCCTGTTGGGCTGTCTGGCGCACGATAACATCGGCAATAGCCAGCGCGTTGCCGATGATTGCTTCTGCTGTCTGCTTATTCGAACCTACGGCGGCAGCCAGCCCATCGGCGTTCTCCTTAATTGCATCAGAAAGCTCGGCCAGTTTCTCGTTACTGTCTACAGCACTTTCAATCAGATCCTTAAATACCTCGGAATCTTTAATCTCCTCCAGGATCGCATCGGTGATATCGGATACATCAATGCTGGCCTGCCCGCGCACAAAGTCTGTATACCCTGATTCGTTTCCGCTTCGATCTACGAGCTGCGCCCGGTACCAGAAAGTCTGCCCTGCCTTAAGGCCCATCTGCTGATACTTGCGCTGCGGATAGGGTACGTCTGCCAGCAGCATCGCATCGTCTTCCGTCCCGGTCAGGCTGTACTGAATTTCCGTCTTCAGCGTGTCGTCGGTGTTCGCCGGGAATCCCCAGCTAAGCTCGATACCGAAAACCACATTATCAGAAGCGATGAAGCCGACCGGTTTCGGCGGATTGCCCACTTTACCCGTAAGATTTACTTCTGATGATGTCACCCATACTGATGAAACGTCGCTGGCGTTCACCGCCCTGACACGGACCAGATAGCGACCCGAGTAGATACCCTGCACTTCAAAGCCGAGAGAAGACGTTCGGGGCACACTAATCCAGTTGCCGCTGTCACGCCGCCATTCCGCCTCGTACGCAACTGCACCCTGAACAGAATCCCAGGCAACGCGCATAGTGGTAATCGCAATGTTCTGGTTAACCGTAGAGTAACTGTCTACGACAATATTTCCTGGGGGAGCCTGAACCCCCGGTGGAATGACACTGACTGGCCGCTCGTCCAGTCTTGCGCCGGTATCAACAGCGGAATAGATATCAGGGTTGTAAGTCGTCCCGGTGACCTCGAAAGTGCCGTCGTTGTTGTCCCGCGTTCCCGTAACACGGAAAAGCGCTATAAACAGATCGTCAGAGTCCACACCCCAGTTACATTCAGCCTCCGGCGTTTCGCTGTAGGGTGTGGTGACAGTGACTGTGTTTCCGTTAACGGCCTGGACGGTTCTGGCCTGAGCTGTGCCTGATGGAAGATTCAAAAACAGCCGGTTCCCGGCCTTCACATCAGCGGCGCGATCGAGGGTTATGTTGCGGCCGTTAACCCCACTCACCCTGCCGCCGATAGTTCTTCCGGCCAGCTCGTTAGCAGCCACGCCGATCACCTCCCCGACAGGTGGAACGTCCATGCCCGTGCTGAAGGTCACCACCTCGCCGATACCGTTAGTGAGCAGCGCCCAGCGCCCCCGCCGGTTTGCCTCTGACTGCCTGGTGCAGCCGATCGCAGTCATTTCGAGCTGACGATAATCGAAGCGCATGGCCAGATCGTTATCGTAAACAGGCTCAGGCGTGTCTTTATAGTGGTTGGCAGGGTCTGACCAGTTCACCAGCGCGGCAGTGTTTCGGGTGGTTTCACTCGGATCCGCAAAGGTAAATTTTCCTTCAACAACGCTGGCGTGGTTATAGATGTGCCACACATCCCGTGGCATATCAGCCAGGACATACATCTTATTGTCGCCCCAGTACGTCATGCCGCGAAATATACCCGCCAGATCACGAAGTACAGTCCAGGCGTCATTACGGTCCTGGATATAAACGTTGCAACGAAAACGAGGCTCCGTCCCACTTCCGCCCTTGCCATCTGGTACCAGTTGATCGCAATACTGGGCGATGCGATAAAGCTCCCATTTGTCTATCTGAGTCGCATCAATTCTTTGACCCAGCCCGAAGCGCTCGTTCAGAATGATGTCGTAATAAATCCAGGCAGGATTATCCGTCCATGCCCATTTAAATACGCCCTCCCATGTACCAGAATAAGTGCGGGTTTCGGGATCATAAGTATCAGGTACACGGATGATTCGCCCTTTCGGATTACACACAACCTGAGGAATGCCATTAGGGAACTGCGTTGCGTCAAACTCTACATACAGCAGCGCTGTGTTAACGTAGCGAAGTTTGGCGTCAATAATTTCAGTAACGGCCACAACGCGCATGGTGTCGACGATATTCACGCTCGTGGAATCCGGCGTGATTCTGCGAACCCGCAACTGCCATCCAGTCGAGGCTTTCGGAAGATTGACGCGGTGACTGCGCTCATAAAGCGACGTGGTTTTGTCATCAACAGCACCGTTAACCACCGTTTCATACGGCCCGCCATCGACCGACAGATCGATAGCATACTCTACGCGGGTGCCGACTTTATCGCCGTTGTTTTTCTGGAGTAAAAGAGTTGGCCATCCCAGGCGAATTCGCAGCGCAGAGAGCTGCGTGTTGGATACCGCGCGCACGTACGGCACAGCCTGTTTCAGCTCGTATGAAACCTGAAGTTCGTTTTCAATGCCGGGGAAGCCCTGAATGTAGTCCTGGTCCTGAGTACCGGAACGGAACTCATATTTCACATTATTGAAGTTATAACTTCCGTCGGCGTTCTGAAGAGGCGTGTAGGAAGATGAGTCACCAAGAAAAATGTTTTTACCATCAAGCCCGCCAGCGAACTCACCCTCTCCAAGCGCAATCAGCACCTTTGCCCTTGCAATGGACTGAATGCTGTCCGGTGCTTCAATGGGTGTTCGGGTCTGATTGCTGCCACCTTTACCGCGGCCTTTGATGATTGTCGTCGTCATATCGCGTCCATAAAAAAGCCACCGTCAGGTGGCTTGCAGTACGTGGTTTGGTTTATTGCTGATCTTCTGCATAAACCCCGGCGGATATAATGGCGCCGCCAATTTCCCGTTGCCCATAAAGCAGGGGAACGGGATTGCCAGATGCTGTCGTGTTAACGGGACCACCAAACGCATAGGAGGGTTTGTTATCAGGTTCCTGACGCATTCGCAGACCTGAAACCTGAGGAGAGAGCATCTGCACTACACCACCAACGGCCATAGAACCAGCTGCGGCATATAGTGCCATTTGTGTGCTTGCTGCCCATCCTATTGGGTTCCACCAGGTAAAGGCCGCAATTGCGGCGGCAGTAACAATTTGAAAGAGCCCCGCCCTTTTACTACCGCGTATGACAGGGATAATACGGAGCTCATCACCAGGCCCAAGAAGATCAAACTCTTCCTTGCCTATGTTTATTTGGTTTCGGAAGATGACAAAGTCCAGCCCTTTCGCTCTGGTCTCTCGCAGGTAGGCATCAAATCCGTCAATGGTGTTAGAAAGTGCCCTGAACACTTCGCTGGCCGACGTTAGTGCGCGGCGATGTGTCCTGCCAAATCGCTGAGCCATTGAGCCGCTGAGTTTGATAACGGTTTTTCTTTCCATTACATCAAATCCTTATAACGCAGAATTTTGATGGTACGGTCACGGTAATAGCCACCGTAGGGAATACGCTGGCTTAGCTGGCCATACATGTGATGCAGTAGCATGTTGCCATCAAGCAAAATCCCGGCATGGTTCGGGACGGTGGACTGAACCTGCATGATAACCATGTCACCTGGCTGAGCGGGACCGTCGTACTCACGAAAACCGCATTCCTGCCAGTTGTCCATATAGAGGTTTTCACCCTGCTCCCACCAGTGGCGATCTACGCTGTAGTTGGGCAGTTCAATGCCGTGTTCGATGCGGAAATAGTCCATGATGAGAGACCAGCAGTCTGCATATCCGAGAACAAACTGGCGCCCTGTGAGGGGTCGGTCTCCGCGAGGCATGACGGTGCGAATGTCGCCCTCCGGCCACGATGCAATAATCCACGGCAGTTCCGTGGCATCACACATCAGCATGTCGAGCTCGCTCGGTTGGGTTGTTGCCCCGTCGCCGGGGTGACTGTGGACGATCGCCACCACAGTTCCCTGCTCTTCGGCGGCCGCATAATCCTCATGATTGAGTTCAAATTGCTCAGTCGGCGACTCAGCATTATTTTTGCAGGGGATGTATTTCTCCACCCGCCCCTTCTGAATAACCACGCCACAGCACTCCTCGGGGAAGGATGCGGCGGCATGCGCCAGAATGGCGCTAACTGTTTTGTCGCGCATGATTATCCTCTCAGAAGTGAAGCCCCGGGGAACCCGCCATAATCCAGCTGCTCATTCTCTCCGAAACGAGGTTTGCAGCCCGTTGACAGCAGTCCGGAGCAAACATCCTGTGAAGGATCATCCACCCGGTTGCCGTCTTTATCGAACCAGCCGTTTTGCCCGGCGTAGGTGCAGCCATTCCCGGTTTTGTACCAGCCCCGCATGCACCACGTGCACATTGGCTGAATTTGCCGGGTCGGAATGAGTTGCCCGCGCAGATCGGCTGGACTGGAAAGCTCAAACTCTACGGTTTCATCGTCTGATCCTGATTTACGGTCGATGTAATAAACCTGTTTGCGCTCCTCGTTGGGATTCGCAGTCGGGTTCCCGTCAGGAAAATTTCTTACGTCCAGATAGTGGGCGAAGGTGTCATGGATGATCACCTTTGCTTTAGCCATCCCCTGAAATCTTCGGCACAGCGCGCCAATCGTGCCGCTGATGTTTGCAACGGTGAGAGACGGCCGTGAACTCTGGCCGTCACTGCTGACAGATATGCCGGTCAGTTCATACGGCCACGCGCCATACTCCTGCCCCTGCCACCACACCGACTTCGGCTCAAGTTTTGACTCGTCGCCGCCTGCGGCGATGATTTCCGCCTCGGTATGGGGGATTGTCTCGTTGTGAAAGCGAAGAATACCCGCACCGAACGCTGAGCCGTCCACCTCGATCAGGCGGACGCGCTTACCCGGTTCCAGTTTCTGGACATCAGATGAAATACTCATGGATGGTATGCCTGTATGAATGTGCTGCTGAGGGTGTATTTTTTGTTGCCGTGGGTAGATATCTGGAAGGATTCCGCGCGCCATAAACCTGAAGGCTCAAGCGGCGGCTTCCAGATAAATGACTTCCACCCTGTATGTCTGTTCAGAAAGTTTTTAATGGCCTGAATGTAAGCCTCGTCGCCGGTAAAGCTCACGCTCCACTGAGGTGTTACCGGGTTGATGCCGTCCCCGGCCACCTGTGTATAGCCATCGCCAAACTGCGCCTTTCGGGTACGAAAACTTGTATCAACCTGAGAGGCAACCTTTGGGCACCAGCTGAAGGTTTCGACTGCCATGGTTAAACTCCCTTGATTAATCGCCACAGAGGCGAGCCCGGCATGCTGGCCTGTTCGTTAATGACACCAGTGATGGCATCCTTAAGCTGCCTGCCTGCTGCTCCGGCAGTACCCTGACTGGACGCCTGTGGAGAACCGCCCTGAATATTGATATCGCCGAAGTTAACTGAAGGCACGCCGCCAGAGACCTGCGGCATCCCTACTGCGCGAACAGCAAGATCACCATTAGGTGCCCGCGTAAGCGGCATAATGGCTTCCGGACCAGCCTCGGCAAAAACCCCTGCGCCTTTGGCAAAAGCAAACAGCTGAGGCGTCTGAAAAACGCCATTGCTGTAAGCGCTCAGGGACGGAGAGTCGTAAACATTACCCTTCGCATTAAATGTGAAGTTCGCGCCAGCATTCTGAATAGCGGTACCGCTGCTGGCGGTTGCGGCTGACGAGGCACCAAAACTGAACAGTGATCCAATTGAGCTGACACCATTAGCAACAGCCATGTTCACCAGAACGTTCTGGATAATCTTCAGTACGCTCACGCCCCAGTCCTTCCAGCTGTCAACGTTGCCATTAAGCATGTCGGTGATCGTGGTGACCGCCCCCCCCATGGCCTGCTTCATGCCGTCAGCGGCCATGGAAGAATAGTCAGTAGCTTCGTCCACCCAGTTCGCATAACCCTCAGACAGTCCCGTCATCCAGTCGTCACGCTGCGCATCAGAAGCAGTGTAATATCCCTCCTGGTCGCGCAGGCGCTCTTCTAGGTAGCGCTTATTAAGTGCCAGCCCCTGCTGATAGAACGTCTCGTCGATTTCACCAGCCTGACGCTGGCGGAGAAGATCGGTATTCTTCTGCTCAAACTCCTTACGCAGATTGAACTGCTCCTGAAGTCTTTCACGGAACCTGGTTCCCTGCCCGTAGCCCAGCAGTTGCGCTTCATTGGCTGCGCGGGCGCTGGCGTTACTGTCAGCAAGGTTGGCTTCGTAATTTCGCAGTTGCTCACGCAATTTAACCTGGTCAATCAGCGCAGCATTCTGCAATACCGTCTTTTTCTGGGCTTCTGTCAGAGAAGCAAGTTCGCCCTGGCTGACCTGGTATTTAACCTTCGCCAGTTCAGTATTCTGGCCTTGCAGGGCAATCTGCTCTTTTTGCTGCTTGATAAGGCGCTTATACACATCCTCGGTTTTCTCGCCTTCGGTTTTACCGCCCTTCGCCTTAGGTTTGTTGGCCTCATTATTCCGCCATTCAGCAAGACCGTTATTAATAAACTCCTGACGGCCTGTCTGGAATTGCGGATCACTGGTTAACCCCAGGTCATCGGCTGCATAACTCAGTCGCAGGCGCTCTTTTGCTTCACCCTTCCGGCGTGACAACTCCAGATCCCGGCGGCTCTTTTCGAGGGCATCGGTTTGCTTTTTGTCGAGGTCGGCCTGAGGAAGTCTGAGCGGGACGTTAGCCAGCCCTTGCCGGGCCATTAATAGCTGATTTCCCAGACCCAGCAGACGGTTAAATTCAGTATGCTGACCATTCATCATGATCATCGATTGATATACCGCATTCTGTCGCCAGGCTTGTTCGCGTATTAAATCATTACGACGCCGCTCAATTTCTTCGAGAGCCTGCTGAATGCCGCGAGATTTATCTCGCATGTCATTCAATTTTCCCTCTTCAACAGCGAGTTGATCCGTAACAATAGCTATTGCTTTAAGGATATTTGCATCGTTCTCGCTGGTAATGCCCGGTTTTCCACGCGATGCATTCAAATCGTCGATCTGGTTCTTCAGCTCACCAACCTTTTTGGCTTGCTCATCAACCAAACGATTTTGTTCAACGAGAGCCTCAACGGTTTGCCCACGATTTTCATCCGTCTCGGTCAGAGACATTTGTGAGGTTTTTTGCCTAATTTCATCAATCTGACCAGCATACTCCTGGGCGGAACGACGTGCCTGCTCCTGATTCTGATACATCGTGTACCAGGCACCGGCCCCCAGCATCAACAGCCCAGGCAACCCGCCGACAAGACCCAGCAGGCCTGTAGCGCCTGTTTTTACAAGCCCCAGCACTGATGTTGCAGAGTTTAGTGCCTGCTGAGAGGCTGCAACGGCTCTGTTTGACTGTACCAGTGCCGCATTTGCTGTAATCATTGCCCGGCGCTTGGATATGGCATTTTGAGTGGCAGTAGCCTCAGCATTAGTATTCTTTGCCAGCACAAGTTCTGACTGGGCAAGCTGGTAAGCCCGCTCAGCAGCAATAGCATCGGCAGCGGCCTTGCGCTGTGATTGTGTGGCTGTACTTGCCCTTGCGGCGGCGAGCGCTATTTCATTTTTCCTCGCTTCAACCAACTGCGCCGTCTGGCTTCCAAGATCGCCAATCATGCCGCCAATAAATCTTGAACCTCCGATGGCCGCCAGCACGCCAGCAGCAGAGGCAACGGTATTGATATTATCTGAAATCGCATTCAATGCCCCGGTTAGCGCGCTTGTCGCCCCAGTGGCTTCATTTGCACCACCTACCCACGCCAGAAATGCGTTTTCAATTTTGGTCGTTGCTGATGCAACGGTCTGTGGCATCGCGCTATATTCATCCTGTAACGCCCCAAGCTGGCTGATTAAAGCCGGAACAACTTTATCGGCGGTAAGTTGTCCCTGATCGGCCATAGCCTTTAAGTCTTTCCTGGCGACACCCATGCCGGATGCCAGTGCACGAATAACGCGATCACCGTTTTCATTGACGGAGTTAAATTCCTCGCCTCGAAGAACACCCTGTGCTAACGCCTGACTAAACTGTGTGATTACTGAGCTGGCTTCAGACGTGCTTGCGCCTGACAGCTTAAGTCCTGTCGATATAGCTTCGGTTACTTTCAGAACCTCTTCTGAACTGTAGCCATACTCACGCATGGAGGCGGCTGAACGGGCAAACAGGCTGGCGTTATCTGAAAATGCGGTTCCGGTTCGCTGGCTAATATCCATCAGTGCACGCTGTGACTCTTTGAAGTCATCGGAGGATTTTGATGCCTGCTTTAACCGGGCGTTAACTGAACTCCACTCATCAGCCAAAGAAATAAGGTGCCCGGTGGCATATGCTCCTGCAAATGCCCCAGCAAGACCAACAGCAGACGCCTTTGCAGAATTAAGCTGCCCCGTTAAATCAGCTAAAGCCCTCTGAGTTTCTCTTGACGCTGCCGCTGCCTGGCGGCCACCATTTTGCATGGTTCGGTAATAATCCTGCCCCATGCGTGAGGCGCGGGAAATTTCCGACTGGAACGATTGGGAGTTAGCAGAGATTTTGATTATCAGTTCGCGAAGAGTTGCCATGCTTTCACCAAATAAAAAAGCTCGCACACAGCGAGCTTCGTATTGAATAAAATTGCCCTACCTGCAAAGCGTCTTATAGACCTCAAGAAATGCCTTGTCGTCCTCTTTAATCACCACTGCTGAACCATTACTTGTTAATTTCCCATCGATAATCTCGACATAGACGTAAAATTTATTACGATAACTTGTGCCATCATTATTTTTTTTGTAAGTCACATCACCACAAACGTATGCTGCATTATCACCATACTTAAAATATTCAGCGTTAAACTTAGCATCATCTGGGTTATTTAATTTCTCTCTGACGATGTTTTCGCCATTTTTAATAAAATCATTTTTCTCAGGCTTACACGCGCTGATAAAAAACAAACACATGACGGCTATAATTAACTTTTTCATTTTTGCACCTTGATTGCATTATTCATGCTAATGCTAAACCCAGGTACTAGATTTGTCACTGAGTTGCAGCTGTAAGTGCCGCCTCAAGCCCTGCAAACGGGTCCTTCGGTTCTGATTGCTCATCGCCACCCCATCGCAGGATCGCATCGTCCAGCGGTACTTTTGCCCCCTGCGAACCGTAGATGGCAGAGACGAGCTGGGCTGCCTGAATGTCGCCACGGATATCGCCAACCGGACTTTGCCTGTCGAACTCAATCCACATCAGAAGCTCGCTTGCAGTCATGCTCTGCCGTAGTTCTGAAAGCGTGCGCCCCATCCGGAGCGCAAGCGACATCAGAAACTTTACGCCGGGGGTTGAGACTTTTCCCGCGCTTCGTCCGCGTTGTTGATCAGGTCAAGCGCCTGCTTGAGCAGGCGTGAATGGACGGGGCCGTAGATTTCACGCACCTGCTCTTCTTCGTCTACGCTGAATACCGGTTGCTTATCGGTGTCGCACAGGACGTCAATGAAGAGCACCACGTCAGCGCAAAGATTACGGTGTGCCTTTTCCGATACCGACACATTTTCATCATCAGCACCCGCTTTCACCACCTCCTGCCAGCGCAGCCAGGCTTCTCCAGACGGCTCACGGAGAACCACTTTGACGCCTTCCCACTCAGGAACGGCGACCGTCTTATGACGAAATCCCGACATCTTAGCCAGGGCGAGATTTTTAATATTCTTCATGCGACCTCTCAGGAGCCAGACTCGATGTTTTCAGGCTTACCTTTCAGGCGCAGGGAGAACGTTGCCGCCACTACGCCGTTGGTACCTGAAGACCAGGTGTGCTGGCGGATTTCAGCCAGGAACTTAAAGCCCTTGCCGGACGGGAAGATAACCTGGAAAGCGTAGGTCGTATCGTTGTCATAGGCCTCACGCAAGGCGTCCTGCGCCGGATTCTTGTAGAAGTTGCCGGACAGAGAGATTTCTGACGGAGAAGGCAGGCCGTTGATGTTCTCCTGCTCGGTAGAGCAAAGTGTTGTTACGTCGATATCCTGCTTCTGACCACCGGTGAACTGAATTTCTTTGATGGTGCAACTCAGATCGAGGAAGGTTGCGGAATCCATCGTTTCTTTGGTGGCTGGCAGGGAGGAAATAAGGATCTTCGTCAGCTGCGATTTTTCATAAAGTGCAGACATAGCTGTCTCCTGGAAAAAGAAAACCCGCCATCAGGCGGGTTCGTTGGGTGAATTAATTGTCAGGGGGTAACTTTAAAATCCAGGGTGACACGGTAGAGCCGATAATCTGGCTCGTACCCGGGGATTTTTACCACCTCTGTAGGGGTTAACGGCTCAAGCGAAGCGAGCACCAAATCTCTCAGGGATCGTGATTCAGCGATCGAAGTGGAATACACATCGACCTGAACGGAAACCCTGCTCTCTGCCTGGCCACACAGTACGTCAGCGGAAACATCATCGACGATGGAAAAGATAATCCAGGGTGGAGAGACAGACGGTTTCCCGTCACTACCTAATGGCGCAACATAGGGGTATACCCGTCCTTCTGCCAGGGAAGAAAGCAAGGCGTAGATATTATCTTCATTCACTTGCTCAATACCTCATCAATAGCCTGATTCATCCTGGCAATGGCGACGCTGGCGGCCTCTTCCTCGCGAGTATCGTAAGCGGGTCGCACAAACGGATGTGCAGGCATGTTCGCGGTGCCCAGCTCAACGAATCGCCAGTAAAAGGCGTTTCTCGGGTTATTCGCCTTCATCGTGTTATCGCTGTTTCCGGTGCGCAGGTTAACGCCACGAATATGGACGCCGGAAGAAATCTCCCCGCGGCGGCGGCTTTTTTGGGTAACAACCACCACGTTTTTTTTCAGTTTTCCGGTGCGTACCGGTGCACGTGCGATCACTTCGTCCTTAAGCACCTCCGCACCGGCGCGCGTGGCATCACGAAGAACCTTATTGTTTTCAGCGCGGCTAAGCGCCTCCAGATCCTTTGCGATGTCATTCAGGCCGGAAAAATCGAGGCTCGTCTCAATCATTTTTCGATCCCCTGCTTACAAAGAATTTCGAGCTGAATGCCGCGAGAATCAGGTATCGGCGGACCAATGATATTTAAAATGACACCCTTGAACGGGCCAGTCACAACCCTGAGTCTTGACGCAGCAGTTATATCGTTACGAAATCGAGTCCATACCCTGATAGTGGCTACAGCCGTTTCTGCACCTGCCGCTACAAGCTCACGCCCGCTGATACCTTTAACTTCTGCCCATGTAGTCGCGCCGTCATACCATGTTTCAACAGGCTGACCAGAAGGGTCTCTGGATGTTGTGATGTTCTGAATTACCACCCTGTCTCTCAGTCTTCCGGCCTGCATACCCCCTCCTACAGTCCATAAATACGGTATGGCTGCAATAGCGCTTCCACAGCAAAAGGTACGGCTGAAGTTATGTTCCCGATGTTTACCGCTTCCCTGTTTGCATACCAGTGACCGATAAGCAGTAGCATGGCTGCCTTCACATCATCATTGAGCAGTATCGGGTCCGGGTCGTCAGCGTAGCCAGGGCTGCTTTCCTTTTCATAGAGCGTTCGGCGTGTCCATGTCTGGACGTACCGGGCCGCTGCACCTGTGTAAATCTCCAGCAGAGCATCATCACCCGTAAAGTCGGTATCAATGCGGCAATGCTGTTTCACCACATTCTGATCAAGCATTTGTTTGCCCCGAAAAAAAGCGGCCCGAAGGCCGCAATAGTTATCAGCTACCCGCGCCGGTGCTGAATGAACCGTAAACGAACGCCTCAGGGCGTTTCACAGCCAGCGCCAGTCGTTCTTCGCAGCGAATGGAGATCATGTTTTTCTCGAAGTCGTCGGCGTTTTCGGTGGAGATAACCACGTTGGCATCTTCACGATCGAACAGTTGAGCTGCGGCATTGAATGCGCCTGTCAGGAATTTGCCCTGGAAAGCTGCTGCCTCAGTTGCTACCACCGGAAGCCCCCAAAGCGTAGGGCCAGTCAGAGATGCCGGGTTAGCCAGGATATAGCGGCCCAGACTGTCTTTCGTGAGCTCAATTTTCGCCCAGTCGATGAAGTGCAGAACGTGGCCAGATGCAGGGAAACGAGCCAGTTGAGCCTGAAGCATTGCCAGGCGCAGATCATCAATCCCGTTCTGGCTCTCAACAGAAAATGCCGGGTCGAATGCTGAGGCCTGAGGAACGATGCCGTGCAGGTGCACACCAGTTCCGTCGCCGAACAAGATTTCCTGTTCCTCAACATATTTCAGGCCGTAACGCATCTCAGCGTCAACCGTAGACTGGAGTTGAGCGAAATCGTCAAGGATCTGCTTGGATGCCTTAAACATGTGCGCGATGGTTGTCACCGGCGTGATTTTAGTTGCGAATTCAATATCGCTGTAAGGTTTGGCAGTCCCCTCTGCAACGACTTTCGCTGCATTGGTAAAGCCCGTTTGCTGCACCCAGAAAATAGCCGGTGAAGATGTGCGGCCAGGCGCAATCAGATCACGAATGAAGAGACGCTGTTTTGGTGCAGTGTCGATGCCAGGCAGTCGCTGTGGTTCAACCACGCCATCTGCAACATCTGTAGAAAGCAAGGCCGCGTGAACTGGGACGCTTACGCGCTTATTGCCTTCAACGCTCGCGGCAAAGGCCTTCAGCGCCTCGCTATTAATCACCACCTGTCCAACAGTTTCGGTAACTTTAGCAGCGTTGTTCAATGGCATTTGGGCAACATGCTGTTCCAGCTCACCAAGGCTGGCCTTAAGGGTTTTTTCAGCTTCCTTAAGAGCGTTGAGCTCTGTCGCCATTTTATCTACAACATCTTTGGTCTGAGCTGAGAGCTGACCATTCTTTTTCGCTTCGGTCAGTGCCTCTTCTGCTTTCGCGTTGAATTTGCTGGTTGCATCTTCAATGCTGGCAGTGACTTTTTTCAGAATTTCGTTTACTTCAGACATAAATGGTCCTTATTTGACTAACGCCGCAAGAGCGTTTTCAAGTGAATTGAGGGTTTCAGGTTTGATATCTTCGGCAGCGCCCGGCGTACCGTCGTTGGTGGTGACAGCGCCAGGCATGCCACCGGATAAGGCTTTAATGAGTTTTCTGCGCTCAGAGCGCGGGGTGTTGGTTTTAGCCAGCAGCGCATCAAGTTTGCGAAGCGCGGCCGCAGGTGATTCATCGCCATCACTGACCGCATCAGCAGAAAGCAGGCTGTCTGCCAGTCCCTTCGCCACAGCGTCACTGCCACCGATATAACTCTCGGCGTCCATCAGTTTCTGAACAGCTGCCATATCAAGGCCGGAACGCGCCGCGTAGATGTCTGCCATAGCGTTATCGAAGGGCTCCAGAGACTGTGACAGTTCCGCAAAGTCATGGCGGTTACCCATCGCGTAGACCCAGCAGTTGTGGATCATCAGGAAGGCACCACGACCGATCTGAATATCATCCCCGGCCATCGCAATGACTGAGGCGGCGCTGGCGGCAATACCGAGCACCTTCACCGTCACACGGCCTTCGTATTCTCGCAAAAGGTTGTAGATTGCCAGGCCTTCGAACATGTCACCGCCAGGGGAGTTGATATTGACCGTGACGTCGGCGCCATTCATCGCCCGTAGTGCACCGGCGATACGTTTGGCTGTTACGCCTTCACCCCAGTAGTCCTGCCCGATCACATCAAAAACAGAAATACTGTTGTCGTCGGTGGCCGCAGCTTTGATCCCGCCGTCCCAGCGGTCCAGTGCGGACGGTAATGTTTCACAGGTAACGCGCGCGCAGGGGCGACCCGCCGGTGCTACCGGAAGTTGTTTTTTGCTCATCAGGAAAGTGCTCCTAAGCGGCCTGTTTCAGCGGAGATTGTTCAAAGGAAATGTCAGGGAATATGTGGTTATGCAGCTCTCTCAGGGCCAGAGCCTGAACAGCAGGATTGCTGCTTTCGAGATTTTTCAGTTGCGTCAGGTTGAGCTGAACGGTGTAAATGTCACCCCCTTCAATCGGTGGCATATTTTCAAGACGGCGCACGTCATTACGGGACATCCACCCATTCTGGAGCGCACTGGTATAGTACGCAGCACGGCCCGCGCTGTCGGCGCGCAGCAGTCCTTCTACGGAGAACTCCGCGAAAACCTCATCATCGCTGTCCAGCAGGCACCGTCCAATTTCCTGTTCGATGTTCACCAGCAGGGGTCGCAGGGTGTGCGTCAGGAACTGGAGGTTCATGCCCTCCAGACTGGATGCCCAGCTACTTTGCTTCGTGGTGTGACCGACCATGAAAGGCGGAACGCGAAACCAGCGGCAGATCTCCTCAATGCTAAAGGCGCGGCTTTCGAGCATCTGAGCATCTTCCGGGTTCATGGTTACGCCCTGGTACGTCAAGCCTCCCTCAAGAACCATGATTTTCCCGGCGTTTTTTGAGCCTGTAAACGCCGCCATGTAACCGCGAAGTTTTTCACGTTGAGTATCATCCAGAGCTTTATCAGAAGAGAGAAACCCTGAACTTTGCAGGCCCTGTTCGAATATCTTCGCCGCGGACTCTTCAACCGCCATTGCAGAACCGATCACATCCCGGCCTGTTTTCATCGGCATCATGCCGCAAACACCGTCAAGACCGAACCCGCGAATGTGCATGATGTTTTTGACGGGAATGACGCGCTCGTTACCGTTTTCAGTGTATTTGTATTCCAGCGCCCCGGTCGTGAGACGTTTAACCACCATGTTCTGCGGCAGCAAAGGCACCAGCGAAACCAGGCGGTTTGCGATGAATTTCTTCTCAATGAAGGCGTTCCCGCGCAGGCAAATACTGGCGACCACCATCAACATAAAGCGTGATGGTGTCATTTCTGAATTGGGTCGGCGGCACAGTATCGAATAGGCCGGATGATCGGTTGCCGCTTTACGCGAACCGTCAGGCTGTCGAACGTATATTTTCAGCGGAAGGGTTGAAATAGACTCGCTTAACAGTCTTACGCATGCCCACACAGCCGATAGCTGGATGGCTTTATCGGCCGTTACCACCTTTCCGCTGCTGCTGGTACCAAACCATTCCTCCCAGAATGTGCCGGTAGTCAGGCTGATAGGCACACCAAGCCAGTTAAGCAGAGCACTTTTAACCCTGCCTGGCCGTTTGTTTTTTTTCATCAGAAACCTACCATGATGGGATTATTGAAGAATCCGGAGAGATCCTGCTGGTCGTTGCCACCGTTAACCAGAACGCGGCTCATTGCTGTGAACAAGGCCGCAGGGCCATCAATTTTGGCCTCAGGTGTGGACTTATTCGGGAATATGTTCTCGTTCCGGTCCGGTTTGACGGTTACGTTGGACATCATCCAGTTCATCACCGGGTGATCGCTGTGATGGAATCGGCCACCGTATACCAGCGCTTCGACCTCTTTCATCGCCTCAGAGAAATTGCGAACCGTCTGCGGCACTTCCACCAGCGGCAACCCTTCTTCTGCCAGCGCTAGGCTGAACTGCGTCGCACTCCACGGGTCGAAGCCAATTTCTTTCAGGCTCTCGCCAGCAACCCACAGCTGTAGCTCTTCCTTAATCTGAGCATGGTCGATTACATCCCCGTCGGTAAGGATCAGCTTGTCCATCCCGGCCCACTTACGATAGAGCTCTGCCATCTGGCGTGAACATTTCTCAAGGCGTCCTTCCGGTAGCCAGAATTTGAAATCCGCATGAACGTGGCCATCTGGCGCGCGCCAGACTTTCGCGGCCGCACAGATATCAATTTTGTTTGAAAGGTCAACGCCCACCCAGGAGGGATAGGTTTTAAGTTCGTGCTGCGGGGCGATAAACTCGCATTTTTCCCATTTCATCATGTCCATCCAGGCTGACTCAGCGGTAACCCAGATATTCATGTGCTTGGTGAAAAAGTTAATTCTGGCCGAAACCTGCTCTTTCGCCTTTTTAGCCAGGCGGCGCAGGTCATCCCAGCGCTTACAGATACCCAGCCCCGGATTCGCCTTCTGCCAGACTTTTTCATCAAAGGGATCGTCACCTTCATCTAAGGTGTAGATGATGGCAAAAAACGTATCGTCTTTTACCAGCCCACGCAGCACCTTGATGGCGTAATCACGCAATTCGTAGCAGATGCCTTCTTTGTTGAACCCGGCTGTGGTGATACCGAAAAGCAGCGATTGCAGACGCGCGCCGGTTGCCGTCTCCAGAACGTCCCAGACGTCACGCGTTTTGTGAGCATGCAGCTCGTCGACAATGGCGCAGTGGATGTTCAGGCCGTCGAGGTTGTTCGCATCTGATGATAATGGCTCGAATTTGGAGGCGGCTTGCTCCTGGTAGATAGCGAGCTTGTTGAATTCGAAGATCCGCCCAAGAGTGGCTTTCGCCTTCTTGACCATATTTTTCGCGTCTTCAAAAACAATTCGCGCCTGGTCACGAGTGGTTGCAGCGGAATAAACCTCCGCCCCGCCCTCGCCGTCTGCGCCAGCCATATAAAGCCCCACGCCAGAGCAAAGCGTTGATTTGGCATTTTTACGGGCCACCTCAACATCTGCTGTACGAAAACGCCGAACCATCACCGGCCGACCGCTGCCGTCATTACGCAGGACGGTTTCCCCCGTCTCTTCGTTCACCAGCGGGATAACAAAACCAAAAATATTAATAAGGATGAAAACATGCCAGTCCATCAGCTCAATAGGCTGCCCTGCCAGTGCGCCTTTTACGTGAGGTACAAAATTATAGAAATTCAGAATGTGCTGCGCGCGCGGTTCACTGAAGAAAATACCGCGCTCTTCGCCGTGTGCCAGATCGTCAAGAAAACGCTGACAGGCAAGGCGCACATACTCACAGGCAATAATTTCCCCCGCCACCACCCTCTCGGCGTAGCGGATGCCTTCTGCAACCTTAGCCATTAATCCCTCGCTTTCATAAACTCGGCCAGCGGGTCAACCGCATCAGGACCTTTTGCATTCACTTTCGTGCGGCTGGCTGGCGTCATGCCGAACTCACCAAGCATGGCGCGCAGACGTTTCCAGGCATCAGCTTTCATGATGGCTGCGGGGTGAGCCTTGATCAGCACATCCCCGTTCTGCGTTTCGGTCCGGTAGGTGTAGCCCTCAACTTCAAGCGTGTCGCAGTGATGCCGGTATTCGGTATAAGCCTCAACCAGCAGCTCAAGGGCTCTGGCGTCCAGCTGAGACATCACACCGATAGCATCAAGCTCGTCGGCCATCCGTTTAAACCAGTATTTCCCCTGCTTGTCGAAATGCTTCGGCGTTGGGGGTACCCCTGAAGGGGGTTTTGGTTCGTTCTCATTGATCGGGCGTTTAGATGGGTTACCCCTCACCAAACGTAGATGGGTCGGGGTTTTCGGTGGTCCAGACATAATCGAAAACTCCTATTAATCATCGAATGGGGGACCCCATAAAAAAGTTTTCTAACCTGCGGCGATGTGAAAAGAGGTTAGGCGGCGGTCCTTTAGGGTGATTCCCCTGAGGTTTTTACCCACCCTCCCCCTTTCTCATTTCAAATGAGAAATGATGTCATTTGAGTCTCTCGACTGCTGTCTTCGCTCTGTGGCAGGGCTTGCAGAGGCTTTCGAGGTTGGACAGGTCATCGGTACCCCCATTTGCTTTGGCGATGATGTGGTCCACCGTCTCAGCGGGTGTATACCTTCCATTTCGCAGGCATTCCTGACAAAGGTGTTTATCTCTGCCGAGAACGATTGGGCGCAGCCTGTCCCACTTACTGCCATAGCCTCGCTGATGCCTGCTCTGTCCCCGCTGATGCTGCTGCCAGCCTTCGTTAAGGTGCCTGTGACAATAGCCTGAGCGGTCAGTGGTCGTGCCTGGGCAGCCACGCTTGCGGCATGCTCTCGGTATTAACGCAGGCATCAGGCTAACCTCCACGCCCGGCGGCGTTCTGTACGTGGCGCTGAGTCAGGGTGACGCTCAACCGGTTCGCCGTCAGCATGGTCCACCAGCGAATAACACGGATAGATCACTGAGCCACCCCATGCATCACCCACAGCGTAATCGGCGGGCTTGCTGTTATCCCAGCGGGATAGCACGCGCTGCACATGCTTAGGCGGGACGCTATAGCAAACGCCATGAATGAGTCTCGACAGCGTGATGTAATCAGCGCGTGTCTTATCAGCCACGATTAGCCGCTCAGCAATCTGCATTTGATACTGTGGAGGCCGCCCGGTACCGAGATAAAAGCTCAGCATGTCGTCAGGGAAACGAGCCAGCCAGTCAGTTACCTTTTCGGTGAATCCCTGCACCGGCAGCGCGTCATCCTCAATTACGACAACCCGGCATGTTTGTTCTGCTGCCCACTCAAGCGCGCGGCGATGATTCCAGTTCGCGCCGTGGTTATCGTCATCAACCAGCAGATGAGCATGCAGCAGTGCAGCAAGACGTTGTGCAGGCCCTAAGCGGGTATGATGGCCGACCACCACAAACTTAATCTCTTCAGCCACCAGCGAATCTCCAATAAAAAAGCCGCACGATGGCGGCTACTGTCTGAATATCAGGGTGTTGCTCCGCTTTAACCCTGGTTAAGGTAAGCACTCAGCCCGTCAGTGGTGGGACACTGGCGCACTCATATAAAGAGGGATGGCTGATAACCTCTGGATTAGGAAATATAAATGGACCAACAAACAGCTTCTCTTCTGCACAAAATCGCTACACTTGAACAGCAGATGGCAAAACAAGGTGCAGCCGCAAACTTTGTAATCACTCACATGATTAAGCTTCTCGATGAACAATCGGGCGATAGTCAGTTTTCATCCAAACTCAGAGAGACCCTTTCAGAATCTCTGGATAAACTCAATCACAGTCAGTCAGCACCTATCAAGTCTGCCATCAACGAGTTGCTTCAGCCGTCTGTCCAAATAATGTTCCAACCGAAACCAGAGAAGTTCATTAAGTAATTGTAAGCGCGGCCTTCAGGCCGCTTTATTAATTTCTTCATTTACAACACTGATGACCTTTGCAGCAGTTTTTATGGCTTCACCTTCATAATATTCGACCGTACCTCCCTCAATTCGAGCAATAAAAACCTCCATACTGAAGATGTTTAACATTGGTACCGCCATCGCCCGTACGCTCACGGTAGCATTAATAACTTCGCCGTTAGCGATGAAAGACGAAACTACTAACTCGTGATTTTGCATCATTCTTAACCCCCGTAAGAATTATTTATGTTTAAACCAAGCGCTTTCTATACCGATGCCCTCAGTTTTGAACACCGTGTGAACCAGAGGGCCGGTGACCAGCCTGTCAGCGAATGACTGCGCAACAATGCCGAACGCCACCATGTCACCCACCGCGGCGCCAGCCTGTTCTTTCTTCCAGAAACGATAACTCTCGATCCGGTAGTAAAGACGGATGATGCCGTGAGCGAACGCCATTACATCAGCGCGAGTACCACCCAGCAGCCCAGCGTTAAGCATCACATCGTTGCGGTGTTCTTCAATAAACTCCTGATAGATGCGCTCCGGATGATTCTGCTTTGCCCAGGTATCGGCGTAGGTCTTTGGTTCTGAACCGACATACACCTTTCCGGCTTCCATTTCTTCCCACGGCGCGCGAAGCATTTCGACATCGGTACCATCGGTACACCAGACGAACCGGTATTCAGGGTGTTCTCGCAGGTGCTGCCAGATGTGCAACCAGCGACGAAAGTAGACATTCATCTTCACGTCAGGAACGCGACATAGCTCAACATCTGCCGGGGCTGCATGCAGCTCATCCACCAGCGCTATGCGGCCACAATTCCGAAGTGATGAGGCCCATTTAGCCAGCATGTCAGGCGAGGCCGCCATTTTTGTGCCGCGCTGCGGGTCAGGCTGACTGGTCAGTAGCGTTGTGATAACCACATCGCGCTGCTGGCGGTATTCAACGTAACCAGTAAACCCGGCATCACGCCGTTCGTTGTGGATCTTCACGTTACGTTCAACCAGCGCCTGTCGGTCGGGACGCGGCACCGAACGCTCTACCGCTTCATGCTCGTCGAGAGAATGAATCAGCTTTTCTGAACCGACCACATCACCGTAAGCCCACGTAGTTAGTCCTGCGTTATGGATGCGCAAGGCGAGATCGCTGTGCTCGTACATGCCGCGACCGTATACCCGATCGAAACCACCAACCTTCTCGATAGCGCTACGGTGGTAATAGAGCATCACTCCGCGCTGCCCGGTGTACGCCACATGCTGATCGTCACGGTAAAGCACCGAAAGGTCATTGAGCTTATTCTGGCCAGCAAGATCGAGGAACTGGTAAGCCAGGTGCAGTTCGGGTGATTCGATGTATGGCAAGTGCCAGTTATCAGCGATGGCATACGCATCGTCGTCCCACAAAAATAAATGTTCGCATCCTGAGTCCATAAGGCATTCAAGGCTGGAATTTTTCGATGCGACAATTCCTCGTGACTTATCATGTCGGATTAAATTGCACCACTCCGGCACTTTTGCAGGAGGGTTGGACCCGTCATCAATGACGAATACCACTGCGCCGGGAGGTAAATGTTTTCGATGTTGCTCAAGTGAATTGGCGAGTACCTGCGGCCTGTTATGCGTAGTTATCGCGATCCCGATTTTATTGTGAGAAACGCTATCGACGCGGACATAAGGAACCCCATCAACAATGACGTCCATTATTTCCCCTCAAATTCGTATCGTGCTTTTTCAACCGCAGCCGTTGCTTCGGATAATGTCTCAAATTCCTTTCGAAAAATGACATCGCCGTTTCGCGTAAGTGTTGCCCTGTACTTTCCGCTCTCCCTGACAGATACGCCCATCACCCCAGTGGAACTCACCGGCTTTATTCGGTTCCAGACGTTTACTGTGTGGGTCACCACCCTGAGGTGTTTTGGGTTAACACACTTTCGGTTATGGCAGAGGTGATCAAGTTCAAAGCCATCAGGAACATTCTTGACCAATATCTCATAACTGGCTTTGTGGGCCAGGGTCATCATCCCTTTGTGTTTAAACATTCCATATCCGTCTGGATTTATGTATGCAAGCCAGTTCCAGCATCCGGTTGAATCATCAACCATATACTTGCTGCTCAATCTATCGAGCGGTGATTTTGCTTCGAGGGAGCCGGTTTTATAGAGTCGCAGATAATGCATCTGGCACATGCTTTTGCAATGCGCTGGCCGTTCACATGAATTAACGGAACAGGTTTTTCCTGCATTTCTAACAAGTCCGCTCATCGGAGTTACCTTTTAGTGATGAACCTTGTCGCACAGGAGATCCAGCCCTCAGAAGGCTCCGACGCCAGCCGGTTCCTCAAGGGTCATCCTGAAAGGTTCTGAGTGGTTTTTGCGCGTGCGATGCGCAAAAAAAAGCCCCGCTATTGCGAGGCTCTGGTTTGTTTCTGGCAGTTAGCCTGCCACGCTTTGTTATGCGCCAGGATGTCGCGCTTCGTCTGCCTGTCCAGTACATCCCAGTCGTGCGCTGTGCAGTAGATGGGTTTAACCCAGTCGCAAGACGTATCGGCTACCTCAACCCTTACGGGTCCAGTTGTCCCGCAGCTCGCGATCAACATCGTCGCCAGGCATATGGTTAACAGTCTGCTGTACATTGCTGGCCTCTTTCGTAGCTTCTACCCGGCGTTCGGCTGCTGCGACCGTTGCCGCTGCGTTATCTTCGGTGCGCTGCTGGTCGGCTTTCACTTCAGCTTTGCTGGTGCCGCGAATATGGCCCAGGCCAAAAGCGCCGGCGATAGCGGAAATAACCAATGCGACCAGCCCAATTATCGTTTCGATCCCCACATTCACCTCACACCAGAACGGATTTCGCCAGGTTAAATAGTGCGCGGCGTTTATCCAACCCGTTTCTGCCCCCATTGATAATAAGCGTCACGCGTTCCACGTCGCCGGAATGAAGAAGGCAACCGCGGGAGGCATAGAACCATGCAGCAGAGCGCGCGGCGTATTCATCCTGTTCAAGCAGCTCCGGATGGGTAACAAGGTCCAGTTTCAACGCGTGACCACAACTGCGATAGTTACTCAGGCCGGTAACCTGTTTCAGCCCGCGACCGCGGTATTTCCATCCATCACCGGCAGCCTGATTGCCCAGGTGTTCTTTTCCCCACTCACCGCCGTAAACCAGATTGGCGATCGCTTTCTGGTTTGCCGGTTGCGTTGCCGTTCTGCCAAGTGCGACGGCCTGCTGTTGCGTGATACGGTGGCTACCGAACGTCGGTACCAGGTTTTCAACCGCGTAATTCAGGTTCTCCACCAGCCGGGTAAATCTGGTGCTTTCATGCCCCATCTGGGCAATAAACATGGCCTGGTCAAGCGGTGCGGTGATGCCGTATTCCTTCATGGCGGCGTCGATATGCGGAAACCAGCGCGCAGCTAATCCGGCGCTGATACCAGCCGCCTTCTGAAATTGTGATTGGTTCATTAGTGCCTCAGACGATCAACCAGCCGCGCCATATTTCCACGAACCTTCAGGATGGCGGCGAAGATAAGAATGTTTGCGACCACCACCAGCCAACTGGAATCACGATAAAGGCCGAAGATGAACTGCAAGGGGATCGCGGCGTAAACCAGCACGGTTATATACGCCAGGACAGAAATAAAGGGGCGATGCCGGGCGCCATGTCGCTGGTAAAACATCAGCACGATAACTATGGCCGCACAGATAAACGCATTAAAGAATGCTGACGGGTCAATTGCCATTTCCCCCTCCCCCGCGTAGCCGCGAGAAAAACTTGAACACGTTGTTCAAATCCTGGTTGTTAAGATAAGTGAGGATTTTTATACACAGGGCAGACAGAATCACTGCGCCCAGTGCATCCAGCGGTTTTTCATAGTGCGAAGCTGCATTTAGCAGTGAGCCAATAAGTCCTGCCCCGAGCACCCCAACGATAAACGACGTCAGGAAATATGCTGCCAGTCGGGCGCGGGACAGGTTTGTGGCTGTCGCGACGTAGAACACCGCACCACCAAACGCCCCGAACACCACACCAAAATCTGTATGAGTAAAGACGCCGTACAGGACTGAACCCAGCAGGCCGCCGCCGAGAACAGCGCCGGTGCCGGTTAATGGATCGGACATTTTGCCCCCTCTTATTGCTGTTGATCCTCTCAGAAGGTTGAGGGGAAACAAAAAAGGCCACCGTGAGGTGGCCTATATATGATTGAAATTTTTGATTTGGTAAGGCTTGATCAGACCGGCAATGCCTTCGGCTTGCCCATGTGATATGTAACAAGGCTGCTTTTGCTGCCATCTTCCCAGACTGTAGAGCTCTCGGTGATCATCAAAATCACCCAGCCTTTAGAAAGGCCCAAATTGACTTGCTCCACATCCTCTACCGTCCGTACTTCCTGAATTTTACTCAACAAGTTTTCATCTGCGCTCATCAACTGACCCTCAGTTAAAAAACACAACATAACAAACGCAATGAAGAAAAACCTTGCTGGAAATAAAAAAACCCGCAACGTGGCGGGCTTTTAGAGGTTAATTATCTACAGGCGCTATACTCCATAATCAGAAGCATACAGGACAGTTTTATGCAAAGTCAACACTAACGTGCAAAAAAGTGTCGCCATTTGTTCCGATCATATTAATAAGTTGTCGCCTTCTCAAACTCTACTGCCGCGTGACGCTCCCCCTGGCGCAGCGTGTCCACCAGCATTTCATAAAAGGGTTTCCAGTTGCGTGACCATGAGGACTGATGGAGGTCCGGGAGACGCTTCAGAATGGCACGGTGTACCGTCGCCGAGGAGATAGCAGAGAAGCCATTACCAGAGCAACGTTCACACGTTTTGAAAACCGGTGCGCCACGTTCTTTGGTCGCTTTGCGATCCAGCACTTCACCTTTACCGCCGCACCTGCACCGGGCGCTGATCGTTCCCTTGCCTTCGCAAACATCACAGACCGCCGGTACAACCTCTGTTACCTCCGTCCACTGCTCCCAGTCAGATGGTCGAACAGCACGAGAGCGGCAGGCCCAGTATGGCGCTTTACCCCATGGGTAAGAAACTTTGCGGGTAATCTGCTCGCGGGTTGTTCGCCCGGTACCGCAACAGCTGTGACACGTCGCGCTGGTGGCGGCCGAACGGGAGTAATCAGCAAAGGCAAACTGCGCCAGCATCTGCATGCACCATCCGAACTGCCCACCAGCTGCTTTGCGAACATTCTTCGGTGCGACATCCATCGCATATCGCGCCAGCGCCTGAACTGCGAGCTGTTCATCCGTTTTGCTGATTCCCGCTTTACCGAAGAACGCCGCCAGGCCGAAGCGCGCACGGCTGCTGGTGGTACCAATCGCCGCCATTACGTCTGTTCCTGTAAGGCGGTCCGGAGAAGTTCCCTTCACGTCGTCGCTGATCTGCATTCCCTGAGGGCTAAAGTGTTTTAGTGATGCTTCAAGTTCCATATCTCAAACCCTCGTTACGTTGCTGGCTTCCCACTCGAGATCAAGCTCGCTTTGCGGCTTACCGACCAGGTAGTTAAATGGTTTTTTCTCGCCTTCCAGGAACTGGTGAGAGCGAGAGTCGAAATTAGCTCCGATGTCACCGATCCACCCTTCCCCTTCTCGTTGCTTCAACAAACGAATCATTGAAGCGGGGAGATTGATCGCGGCCTGTTCGTCTTTGTCGAGGCTCTCATAACCCATACGATCCGCTTTTCTCTGCGCCAGCTCACGGGGAATGTTGCGCCAGACGGCCATAACGTTGTCGGGCATGTCGGTTAAGGCGCCAGTGCCTTTTACGTCCATCTTTCCTGTTGGAGCGGAGTCGTTTGTTTTTCTGGCGTGGGTAACCAGCAGGACGTGACAGTTATGCTCGTTCTTGAAGTCGCACAGCGTATCGATGAAGTCCTTCTGACCTGTGTAGTCTTCTTCGTCTAAGCCACATTTAGCCAGGTTATCTATGACGAACAGCTCAATGCCATAGCGACGCCGGGCATAGGCAAAAATCTCAAGAAGCCGGTCTGCTTTGGCAGTTCCGGTAAGTTTGAATACCCAAAGGCGGTCAGAAAACCATTCGTTGGTCATAATGATTTCTTCACGTTTCGGTGAGGAAGTGCAGATGGTTTGCCGCGTGAGTCGGGCAAGCATTTTGCCTGGTTTAAGCTCCAGAGAAGCAATACACGTCCTGACGCCCTGACTCATCGCATCAATCGCGATATGTCCAACGAGCTCTGTTTTTCCATGCCCATTAACGCCATTAACGAGGGTCAGTTCACCGGCACGGAACTTAAAGTTGTTGTTCAGCGAAGCCCATGGGCTTGTAAACAGACCGGTATCCCGATGTTCGAATGCCTCGATAGTTTCCTGAAGCAAGTCCCCTGCTGAGCAAAGCTCATCGGGATCGAAGAATTTGGCGCGCTCCATGTATTCCAGAATGGAGTCGCTGTCCATGCCGTTCATCAGGCAATCGTTGATATCTTTGTGGGGAAGTTCAACCATGCGGCAACGATGTTCCCCAAGACGTCTGGCGATTTCTTTTGCAGCTTCACGGCCTACATTGTCGTTGTCCAGGCACAGCCAAATTTCCTGGAAGCGATCGAGGTTATGGTATTCATATTCAATCCACTGCTGTTTGGCCCCTTTGCCACCGCCAAAGGGAACAGACAGGGCATCATAGCCAAGCTGCGTAAAGGTCATGCAATCAATCTCACCTTCGCACAGAACTACCAGGCGGGTGTTTTTATCCAGAGCCTGCCAGCCAAACAGACATGGTTCGCAATCAGCTTCAGCCATAATCAGTTTTTTGCCGTTTGGCCTTTCGGTTCCAATACGTTTTACCTGTAGCAGTTCACCATTCCGGATGTACGGGAATGCCACTGCTGGTACCTCGCGGCTTTCGTCGTGATACCAGACCACCGCGTCTGTTACCTTAAAGCGATCGGCTGTTTCACGGGTAATTCCACGTGAAGCAAGGTAGTCATAGCATTTGCTGGCCGATTTAACGCCCTTTTTCGTCGGACGAGAGAACAGTTTTTTCTTCGCTTCGAAGTGGTGGTCGTCATCTTTCAGGCCAAGAAACTCTTTCGCCTCTCGCATTGCATCATGCAGCTGGCAGTTACGAACCAACACCCAGAGATCCAGCAGGTCACCGCTGTCACCGCTGGCAAAGTCAGCCCATGATTTTTTACCGCCGATATTGACCTTGAGGCTTTTGCCTGAGTCACCGTTCGTATTGCCAGCACACCACTCCTTCCCCTCCAGATGTCCTTTCGGAAGGAGAAACTTAGCGACGCGTTCAGCGTTATCCCATAGTTTTTCTGATAGTTCAGCTGGGCTCATAACTCACAAACTCCGTAAATCGAATTTAACAAAAAACCATCTCACAAATCCCTCGCACAGAACGCCGTGGTTATATCCGGCCACCAGCACACGCTTGAGGAGTATTTTCATGGGCGATACCCGCCACGGTTCATGCGATCGATCGCTGACTGATTGATAAACACCTCGGCAGAGCCGTCATCAGACTTTGCGTACCACTCGTAGCGAGACTGGTCTTGTCGGGTAGGGACTTTGTTTTCCTGGGTCTCTACCAGCCACGGTTCATCGAAATGTTTATCCGGCCCGAAGAACGTCGCCGCCTGCTTGACGAACGAAGTACCGATCTTTCCCTCAGAGGCCATGAAAGCTGCGTAGCGCTTAACCCCTTCCAGCATCGTCTCTGGTTTTACGCCCTGTTTAATACGTGCGTTCCAGGCTTTGAATGCGCTTAGCTTGTTATTTCCACCGCTACGTTTTGGGTATGCCTGCCAGGCTTCTTCAAATGCAGGAGAATAATCAGTTGAAGATTTCACTTTCGGTGTGTCGGCTTCAGCCGATGCACCAAGATATTTATTCTCTGTATTAATCTTCTGTGTAGTCTCCTGGTAATCTACTGTATGAATGGATGCGGAATTTCCACATGACTGCTCGTTGGTTTTCCCCATACCTGCATGCTGGTTTTCCGCATCACTGTTTGCGGAAATTCCGCATCCTTGTTTGTTGGTTTTCCCCATACCTGCATGCTGGTTTTCGCCAAGTAGAAGTTCTTCCAAGCGCTCCTGGTTTACTCTGAAATATAATTTTGCTGGGATGCCACGTTTTGCTTCTTCCAGTACGCCACAGGAAACCAGCTTTTTACGCGCTCCCTCTTGTTCGTAACGCGTTAATCCAGTCTCTTCTTCGAGATCTGTCTGGGTTTTGTAGAACCAATTCCCTTCCATGCGGTTCTGCCAATAGACAATCTGTGACAATAGCAATGCACCTGTAATACCCACGCCAAGGCGAACGAAGGACCGTTGAAAGGCTATTGGACGATCAACGAGCTGTAAGAAATTGCTCACTCCACAACCCTCCTGAAATAATTTTGAAACTTCCAGACAGGCTGCATGCATTCATGCGGATAATTCTGCCTGGTGAAGTACACCTGCTGTTTATCCCGATTCCAGCCGGTGACATGCACAATCACACCGCGCGGATCGCGATAATCGATATCCAATGGCTTAACTTGGTTTTCGGTAGTGATCGAGTGCGACATATCACACCTCATTGCCCGGGGGAGGGAATGTATCTGGAAGGTCTGGGCGGATCTGGTAGGCTTTAACTTCGCCACCAGTAGCTTTAACAATGGACATGACATGATCAGCCTTAACCCGGCTACCATTAAGCCAGCGAAATACAGCCGGTTGAGTAACCCCGCACGCCCTTGCTAATGCAGCTTGGCCGCCGAGAATATCGATAGCTCTCTTGACATGTTGATTGATCATAAAAATACCAAAAGTTATTGAACATAGGGAAAGAGTATAGCCTTGAATAACTTTATGCAATAACTTATCGTATTTGCCACTTAATAACTTTTTGTATAGGCTTATTGGTATGAACACATTCTCAGATCGTCTTCAAAAAGCGATGGTTGACGCAGGCCTTACACAGGCAGAATTAGCGATGAAAGTTGGGGTTTCGCAACCAGCTATCTGGCGTCTTGTTGCAGGCAAAACCAACACAACACGTAAGTTGGTTGAGATTGCTAATGCGCTGGGTGTGAGCCCTGAATGGCTATCAACTGGAAAAAATCATGTGCCTCATAGACAGGGCTATGTGATAGAGACCATGCCCGAAAGGGAGGTAAAGGATAACGCTGGCATATTCAGGGTCGAGGTTCTTGACCTTTCAGTGAGTGCAGGACCTGGCACGTTCATGCTTTCAGAATATGTGGAGGTTTTACACGCTATTGAGTTCACGACTCAACATGCAAAATCCCTCTTCGGGAATCGTAGTGAAGATGTCGTAAAAGTAATGACCGTCAATGGCGACAGCATGGCCAGCACGTTCAATTCCGGTGATCGTGTCTTCGTAGACATTTCCGTCCGACACTTTCTAACGGATGGTGTGTATGTGTTTGTTTTTGGTAAAACATTTCACCTAAAACGTCTCCAGATGCAGGGAAACAGGCTGGCAGTCTTATCGGATAATCCGGCATATGAGAAATGGTATATCACGGAAGAAAACCAAGATGACCTTTACGTGATGGGTAAAGCCATAATGCATGAATCAATCAATTACAATAGGCTCTAACCTTCAACACCCCACCTTTTGAAGCCGCTTTTAAGCGGCTTTTTCTTTGTCTGTAGCTGTAAGCATGCAGTTTAATAACAAAATTTAATCAAAAAAATCAATGCATTAAACTAAATCGCAAAAGAAAAATAAGTTTTGTTATTGCAATAAGTTATTGCATGACTTAGAGTTCATTCATCGGCAAACAACGGAGCCAATGAAATGAATACTCAAATCACCGTAGCCAAAACCATCGGCAAAAGAATATTAAATCAAAGATCTTCGCTTCGACTGTCTCAGGATTTTTTGGCTGATCATCTTGGTTTAACAACCGAAACCATTAACAACTGGGAAACGGAAAAAACTGTTCCGTTTGCTGACCAGTTAATCCAATTGGCTAACATTCTTCATTCTGATGTTCTGTGGCTCATTTCAGGAAACGAGCAGTGTGGTGAATTTACAGAGCCAACAAGCATTATAACTTCCAATCAACTTAATTCATGGTCTGCGGATATTGGCAATTGCAGAATGGCTTTATCCAACGCTATGGATTGTATGCCTCCGGAATTGTCGGCTATCGGTACGCTAACTATCGTTTATGAAAAATTAGACGACTTGCAAGAAACCATCTGCAAGCAAGCCGACAAGATTTAAAATTAATTAACATTATTTAATTAACACCTTTCTTGGTGGGGCCAAACTCACCCTGAGGAAATGAAAATGCAAAATTCCGTCGCAGTTAATCAGCCAGTTAAAACGCCTCAAATGCTGTTCGGATCTGACAACATCAATGACTTTGGCAACCGCGTACAAAGCTGCCGGATGGAAGGTGATTCAATGCAGCCGACCATCGAACCATGTGAGGTTGTGGCTTTCGTTGATTGCGGTGGACGTGCGCTTACCTCTGGCATTTATGTTTACACAATGGATGCTTTTGGTCGCCCATGTCTTTTCATTAAGAGAATTGAGCCATTAGCTGATGGCTCATTAAAAATCATTTCTGATAACCATCATTACGAAACTTTCACCCTTAATACCGATGAACAGAAAGAAATCAAAATTCACGGTCGGGTGGTGGCTTCTTTGGCTGTGAGGCGCTTCGTATGACTTTCATCATTGATAAATCGGCATATAGAACAGCATGCCTTTATGCGGCCTGCGGTTACGAGGTAATCGCTCGTCTTTATCTTAAAAAAGCATATGGTCGGTAATTATGAGCTTATTAAAAAGGCAAGACATTCAGGTTGTGAACATCAAAGCCGAGCAACTGGCTGGTTTATCGCAAACATTATTTGAATATCACGACAAACTGGACCATTTCCAACTTAAAACTATTTGCTCTCTTGTTTATGACATTGCTGGCGAAATTCATGATTGGACCGAAAAAGAAGAGGAAATTGTTATGAGCTTAGAGGAGGAGGCTCGCCGCAATGGATAAATTAATCGAGACATATCGCCGCCGAATTTTAAAAGCAGCGTTATTACGCCACCAGCGTAAAACAGGCAGTAACTGCCTTGTTATTAAGCTCAATAAAGGCGGCATTAACACGGTCGAGTTAACAGAGATTCTTCTCGATGGATTATTGAGAAAATTCGAAAGGCTTGCGATCAGTGAGTACGGGAATGTCGAAGGCGTAAAAGCTATCAAGGGAATTTACAGCAGCGCTGTTGATGTTAATGGCAGCGGTGAATTCCTTACGGATTGCGGGAAGGAATTAATCGACGAGCTCATTTCTGAGCTGGTTGAGTTCATCAAAAAACAAAAAGTGGAGGCTCCGAAAACGGAGGGTAATGAAATGGGGGGATCTGATGGCACTTACAGCGATACGAATTCCTGAATCAGATTATCTCAACGAGTGCTTTTATTACGAACAAAAAACTGGAGAGTTGTTTTGGAAACATCGTCCCTTAAAACACTTTTCATCATCAAGTATACAAAAACAATTAAATACAAGATTTGCAGGTAAACCTGCTGGCGCGTTTATTAAAACAAAAACAGGAGCATATCGTATCGTGCGGTTAGATGGTGTCATTTACTATGCCCATCGCCTGATATTTAAAATGGTTAATGGTGTTGAGCCCGAAGTAGTCGATCACATTGATGGGAACACCACTAATAACAGAATAGAAAACCTGCGTTCATGTACAAACCAAGACAATAGTAAGAATGCGCGCTTATCTAAAACCAACACATCCGGCCATACAGGGGTGAGCTGGTCACATCACAAGAAAAAATGGTGGGCAAATATTGTTATAAACGCGAAGCAAATATATCTGGGATCTTTCACGGATTTCAATAAAGCAGTCGAGGCAAGACGAAACGCAGAAATTAAATATGGATTTCATGATAACCACGGAAAAAACAGAACACGATTCACGGGAGAGACCGGAAATGAACGATAAACGCACCGTAAGCATGATTGACCTGGCATTACAGAAACACGATACGCCAGTTGGCCCACTGTACGTGGCGGTACGCCACAGACGTATCAAAAAATGCTTCACGCGAGATACGGCGATCCGCTATCTGGCTTTCTTCATGACCACCGAGGCTTTTGAGCGTTCTGGTTTTCCGCAGCGTCACCCGAGGGTGCGTATTGATCGCGATGATATGGAGGTATGGCGAGATGGGGAAACAAAAGCGGAGTATCTGGCCGCCCACCAGCGTTGTGTTCGCCGTCTGCGTCGTATCCTGGCGCGCAAGCGAGAAATGGAGAAATGGTGTGCAAAATGGGACGCGATGCACGAGCGCTACGTCAAAGAACGTGACGAACTCAAAGCAACAAAGCCTGCCGGGGTACGCTGAATGAAAATCCAATACCAAGACTATGGCGCTGTAGCAAATATCGTTATCTCCAGCACCGTATTCGAGTACCGGAAGCATAACAGGGTAGTTGAAAACACTCTGTTTCTGGTGCCAGCCGTAGTGAGTTCACGGCACGGAACTTTCATCCTGAAAACGGTTATTTCTGGTAAAAGCCGTGATGCATTACGCGCTTACAGAACTGCAATCAGGGAGGCGGCACGATGAATACAGCTTTTGAAATATGGGTTCGTAAGCGATACGGAAACCGCTACGACCTGACACGGGATATTCAGGGGCTTTATTGCCGGGAAGTGGTTAAGCGGATGTTTGAAGTGTGGTGCCACTGCCGTGGCCTGGATGTAGTGTGAGGTGATTATGAGCGACGTTGTTCTTCTGGTACCGAATGACTGGGTTAGCGAAAAGGTTCTGATTGCGGTTACCGGGCTCAAGCCCGGAACCATCCTCCGGGCCAGAAAAGAATGCTGGATGGTTGGGCGGGAATATGTGCACGTTTCACCGGACGGAAATCCGAAACCTTCCAGCGAGTGCATGTACAACCGTAAAGCGGTCGATGCGTGGGTGGCCTCAATGAAAAACAAACAGCCTGGGTGATCTGAGGCCATGAAAAAGGTAATCTCATATCGCTCTTGGGCGTCTGGAGGAATCAATGGATAGAGTTACATATCCAACAGGCGTCGAAAACCACGGTGGCACATTGCGCATCTGGTTTAATTTCAAAGGTAAGCGTGTCAGGGAGAGCCTCGGTGTCCCTGACACCGCTAAGAACAGGAAGATCGCCGGGGAACTGCGGACATCGGTATGTTTTGCCATCAGAACAGGCACATTTGAGTACGCGGCACAGTTTCCGGACTCCCCTAACCTCAAGACTTTTGGGGTGGGGAAGAAAGAAATTACAGTGTCAGAGCTTGCCGAAAAGTGGCTGGATCTGAAGAGAATGGAAATCTGCGCGAACGCACTCAACCGTTATGAGTCGGTCACAAGGAATATGGTGCCAAGGATCGGGGGTAATCGGCTGGTGTCGGCGGTGACGAAAGAGGAATTACTGTATATCAGGAAAGATTTACTGACCGGTCACCAGATGCCAATGAAGGGGAAGGTCCCGGCAAAGGGAAGAAGTGTTGTCACCGTAAATTATTACATGACAACTATTGCCGGAATGTTTCAGTTTGCCGCAGATCACGGTTACTTAGAGGCGAACCCATTCGACGGGATCAAGCCTCTCAAAAAAGCCAGGGCAGAGCCAGATCCGCTAACTCGTGACGAATTTATTCGCCTGATTGATGCATGCCGGCATCAGCAGACGAAAAACCTGTGGTCACTAGCAGTATACACAGGGGTCCGTCATGGGGAGCTGACCTCCCTGGCCTGGGAGGATATCGATCTTGAAGCTGGAACAATAACAATCAGGCGCAATTATACAAAACTGGGTGAATTCACTCTACCGAAAACTGAGGCCAGTACCAACAGAGTGATACACCTCATTCAGCCTGCGATCAGCGTCCTGAGGAATCAGGCGGAAATGACCAGGTTTGGAAAAAAGCATCAAATCGATGTTCAGCTGCGCGAATACGGCAGAACTGAGAGCCACGAGTGTACATTTGTTTTCAACCCTCAACTGGTCAGAAGATGTCAGCAGGTGGGGATCATCTACAAAGTCGACTCGATAGGTGATTTATGGGACGCAGCGATGAAGCGAGCAGGGATAAGGCACAGGAAAGCATATCAGTCGCGTCACACGTATGCATGCTGGTCACTGTCAGCTGGTGCTAACCCCAGCTTCATTGCCAGTCAGATGGGCCATGCGAGCGCCCAGATGGTCTTCAACGTATACGGTGCGTGGATGGCAGACAGCAGTAGCGAGCAGATCGCAATGCTGAATCAGAGGCTCGCGGATTTTGCCCCACAGATGCCCCAAAGCATACATAGCAGCGCCAGAGCATTATTAAAATCAGTAAGTTAGTTAATAACGCCCGACATGTTAACTGCGTGGAGGGCAATACCACGCTGTACGCCCTGCCCCGCGCGGAGATTGTTGAACGCTGGCGCGAGCAAACCACCGACGACTTCCGCTTTTGCTTTAAATTCCCGGCGACCATCTCCCACAACGCCGCGCTGCGCAACTGCGATGATTTAACCCACGAGTTTTTCACCCGCATGTCGCCTCTGGCCAACCGTATTGGCCAGTACTGGCTCCAGCTTCCCGCCACGTTTGGCCCGCGCGACCTGCCTGCCCTCTGGCAGTTTCTCGACGCCCTGCCACAGGGCTTCACCTACGGCGTAGAAGTGAGGCATCCGGAATTCTTTGCCAAGGGCGACGCGGAGAAAGCGCTCAATCGCGGCCTGCATGAACGATCGGTCAACCGCGTGATCCTCGACAGCCGCCCCGTACACAGCGCAATCCCGCACAGCGAAGCCGTTGTTGATGCCCAGCGCAAAAAACCGAAAGTGCCCGTCCACGCGATCGTAACGGCGCAGAACCCGATGGTCCGGTTTATCGGCAGCGATAACATGCAGCAAAATGAGGAGATGTTCGCCGTCTGGCTGCAAACGCTGGCGAAATGGGAGCACACCACCACGCCGTACCTTTTTTTACATACGCCGGATATCGCGCAGGCGCCTGAACTGGTCGATGCTCTCTGGCAGGCCTTGCAGCAGGCGGTTCCGTCGGTTGGCCCCGCGCCGTCCATCCCACAACAATCTTCTCTTTTCTGAAATCACCCCCTATCATAGAGACGTGCCATCTGCCAAAAACAGGGAGTTAGTATGGTCAGCGCGCTGTATGCGGTGTTAGGTGCATTACTGCTGATTAAATTTTCATTTGATGTTGTGCGCCTGAGAATGCAGTACCGCGTCTCGTACGGCGACGGGGGCTTTTCTGAGCTGCAAAGCGCAATCCGGATCCACGGCAACGCGGTCGAGTACATTCCCGTCGCGTTAATTTTACTGCTGTTAATGGAGATGGATGGCGCTGAAACCTGGATGGTGCACGTCTGTGGGCTGCTGCTGATAGCAGGGCGTTTGATGCATTATTATGGTTTTCACCACCGCCTGATCCGCTGGCGTCGTTCCGGCATGAGCGCGACCTGGTGCTCGCTTTTGCTGATGGTGCTGGCTAACCTTTGGTATATGCCGTGGGAGTTGGTTTTCTCCTTCCATTAGCGCACAATATGCCCCTTTATTTTTCCCGGATTTTTACGTTATGTCAGATCGCGACACGCTTTTTTCCGCGCCTATCGCCAGCCTGGGCGACTGGACCTTTGATGAACGGGTAGCCGAAGTCTTCCCGGATATGATCCAGCGCTCTGTTCCCGGTTATTCCAATATTATCTCCATGATCGGCATGCTGGCGGAGCGTTTTGTTCAACCCGGCACGCAGGTCTATGACCTGGGCTGTTCGCTGGGAGCGGCAACGCTGTCCATTCGTCGTAACGTTCATCACGAAGGCTGCAAGATTGTGGCTGTCGATAACTCACCGGCCATGGTTGAACGCTGCCGTCGCCACATTGACGCGTATAAAGCCCCTACGCCTGTGCATGTGGTAGAAGGCGATATCCGCGATATCGACATCCAGAACGCCTCGATGGTGGTACTGAACTTTACCCTTCAGTTCCTGGTGCCGGACGATCGTCAGCGGTTGCTGGATAAAATTTATCAGGGCCTGAACCCGGGCGGCGCGCTGGTGTTGTCTGAGAAATTCAGCTTTGAAGACGCCAGCGTGGGCGAACTGCTGTTCAACATGCACCATGATTTCAAGCGTGCAAATGGCTACAGCGAGCTGGAGATCAGCCAGAAGCGCAGCATGCTTGAAAACGTCATGCTGACGGATTCCGTAGAAACCCACAAAGCGCGCCTGCGTAAGGCCGGATTTGAACACAGCGAACTGTGGTTCCAGTGCTTTAACTTTGGTTCTCTGGTGGCGCTGAAAGCCGGGGACGTAGCATGATCGAGTTCGGTAATTTCTATCAGCTGATTGCCAAAAACCACCTTTCCCACTGGCTGGAAACCCTGCCAGCGCAAATTGCTACCTGGCAGCGCGATCAGCAGCATGGTCTGTTGAAGCAGTGGTCCAACGCCGTGGAGTTTCTGCCTGAACTGACGCCTCATCGTCTGGATTTACTGCACAGCGTGACGGCTGAGAGCGAAGAGCCGCTCCCGGCCGGGCAGCTCAACCGCATCGAAACGCTGATGCGTAACCTGATGCCGTGGCGCAAAGGGCCGTTCTCGCTGTACGGTGTAAATATCAACACCGAGTGGCGCTCCGACTGGAAGTGGGATCGCGTTCTGCCGCATTTATCCGACCTGACCGGGCGCACTATTCTGGACGTGGGCTGCGGTAGCGGCTATCACATGTGGCGCATGATTGGCGCAGGCGCGCATCTGGTCGTCGGTATCGATCCGATGCAGCTGTTCCTGTGCCAGTTTGAAGCGGTGCGTAAGCTGCTGGGTAACGACCAGCGTGCGCACCTGCTGCCGCTGGGTATCGAGCAACTCCCTGCCCTGAAAGCGTTTGATACCGTTTTCTCAATGGGCGTGCTGTACCACCGTCGTTCCCCGCTGGAGCATCTCTGGCAGTTGAAAGATCAGCTGGTCAGCGGCGGCGAACTGGTGCTGGAAACGCTGGTCATCGAAGGCGATGAACATGCCGTTCTGGTGCCGGGCGATCGCTATGCGCAGATGCGCAACGTTTACTTCATCCCTTCCGCGCTGGCGCTGAAAAACTGGCTGGAGAAATGTGGGTTTGTCGATGTACGCATCGCCGATGTGTGCGTGACGTCAGTTGAGGAACAGCGCCGCACCGACTGGATGATCACCGAATCGCTGGAGCAATTCCTCGACCCGGACGATCACAGTAAAACCATCGAAGGCTATCCGGCCCCGATGCGTGCGGTATTGATTGCGACCAAGCCGTAGCCTTTAGCCGGGTGGCGGCTGCGCCTTACCCGGCCTACGCGTGATTTCGTAGGCCCGGTAAGCGTAGCGCCACCGGGCAAAAAAGAAAAAAAGGCCCCTGTGTAATTTGCAGGGGCCTGGTACAAGCAAGCATCATATTGGGCGACATGATGCGCGGTAAAAATCGGTACGTTGCTACACGTGATGACGTTCAATCAACGATTTCATTACCGCAACCGACTCTCCATCCACACCGTAGCGCGAGTACTCATCCGCTTCAGCATCCGTCGACATTGACAACCCTGTATTGCGATAACGCATGGGTGAAGGTATCCATTTACCCGCCGAGCTGTGCAGCTCTTCCACCCCTGCGTTTAAAAACAGTTCCAGATTGCTGGCGCGTACTCCTGCGCCCGCCATGATTATTGGAACACCGGAATGTGCTTTTAGTTCCGTAATTAATTTCAGTCCTTTTTCAGCCGAGGACTGCTGGCCCGACGTCAGAACGCGCGCAACGCCCAGTTCTGCCAGCGTATCAAAGGCTTGTATCGGATCCTGACACATATCGAACGCACGATGAAAAGTGACCGCCATCCCCCGGGCGGCGCGCATGACCTGACGCATACGCGGAAGATCGATGTTGCCGTCTTCGTCCAGCACACCGATCACCAGCCCCGGAAAACCGGAATCACGGACAAGGGCGATATCCTCAAGCATGGCACTGAACTCACCCGCCGTATAACAAAAATCACCGCCGCGCGGGCGAATAATCGGGTGCACCGGAATGGTGATGGCCTGACGGGCTGATTTCAGCACACCAAAGGACGGGGTTAATCCTCCTTCTTTCGGTGCCGCGCAAAGCTCGATGCGATCGGCCCCGTGCCGTTGCGCAGTGACGGCACACTCCACGCTGTAACAACAAATTTCCAGCAGCGCCATGACATCCTCCTTAAATTTCACTCAACGTACCATCGTGGCACGTTGCCCGACTGGTGTCTGGATCGACGCTCACAATGCTTACGCTTCGCTGGCGACGATCTGCTCGATAGTCCAGGGATGGAATTTCACCGTCACGTTGCCGTCCGTTACGGCAAGCGTAGGGTTCGGTAAGCGTTCGCGCTCCCCTTTTGGCGAGCTGGTTTTGACGAAAATACCCGGCTGGCTTAACCCCTCGTCGGAAAGCAGCGCCAGCGCACGGGCGTTCAGCGTCTCGGGCTCCCCAGGCAGAACAATTTCGATATGCTCCCAGCCTTCGTGCGGATAACGCTTCTCTCCTGGCCAGGGCAGTTCCACAACGGTGAATTGCCAGTGCGCCACCGTAACCGGCGCGTGAAGTTTGAACAGGCAGATCGGGCGACCGTTAATGATATTCTCCGACAGCAGTTCTCCGCACTGCTCAAAGCCACGCCGCCAGCGTTCGGCGGTGGCGTTCTGGTGGCAGCGCAAAGAGATGTGATCGGCCTCAAGCGGCGCGATATCCAGCCCGAGACGGGTGGCAAGTTCTGTGAACGCCTGGGTGAAGCGCGGTAAATCTGCGGAAATATCATGCAGTTCGTCAATGGTGTGCCAGTTCGCCATAGGTCAGTCTCGTTTCGTGTCGCAAAGCCGCTAATTTACTCTGTTGCCCTCTGTCGACCAACCGCAGAATCACGGTTTTTTCGACTGCATGATTATGCATACCGTCTTCGCCTGGATTCTGAGCGATCTTCGCCCCCCGCAGGGCTGACGCCCGAAGGCATTTGCAGTATACTCCCGCCCTAAATTCTTAAACTGGCGTGGGTGTTTTTTACCCGCATCAAAAACGTAAGGTATCCAGGTGAATATTCAGGCTCTTCTCTCAGAAAAAGTCAGTCAGGCACTGATTGCCGCAGGTGCGCCTGCGGATTGCGAACCACAGGTTCGTCAGTCAGCGAAAGTACAGTTTGGCGACTATCAGGCTAATGGCGTGATGGCAGTGGCTAAAAAACTGGGCATGCCGCCGCGACAGCTCGCTGAGCAGGTACTGACGCATCTGGATCTCACCGGCATCGCCAGCAAAACCGAAATCGCCGGTCCGGGCTTTATCAACATTTTCCTTGAGCCTGCGTTCCTGGCAAGCCACGTTGACGCGGCGCTGAAATCTGACCGTCTGGGCGTGGCTCAGCCAGAAGCCCAGACCGTGGTGGTTGACTACTCCGCGCCAAACGTGGCGAAAGAGATGCACGTCGGTCACCTGCGCTCCACCATCATCGGTGACGCGGCGGTGCGTACCCTGGAGTTCCTTGGTCACAAGGTGATCCGCGCTAACCACGTAGGCGACTGGGGCACGCAGTTCGGCATGCTGATCGCGTATCTGGAAAAGCAGCAGCAGGAAAACGCAGGCGAAATGGCGCTGGCAGACCTGGAAGGTTTCTACCGTGAAGCCAAAAAGCACTATGACGAAGATGAAGCCTTCGCCGAGCGCGCGCGCAGCTACGTGGTAAAACTTCAAGGTGGCGACCCGTACTTCCTCGAGATGTGGCGCAAGCTGGTGGACATTACCATGTCCCAGAACCAGCTTACCTATAACCGTCTGAACGTGACCCTGACCCGTGACGACGTGATGGGTGAAAGCCTGTATAACCCGATGCTGCCAGGCATTGTGGCGGACCTGAAAGCTAAACATCTGGCGGTGGAAAGCGAAGGCGCAACGGTAGTGTTCCTTGATGAGTATAAAAACAAGGAAGGCGAACCGATGGGCGTGATCGTCCAGAAAAAGGATGGCGGCTATCTCTACACCACCACCGACATCGCCTGTGCGAAATACCGTTACGAAACCCTGCATGCGGACCGCGTGCTGTATTACATCGACTCCCGCCAGCACCAGCACCTGATGCAGGCGTGGACGATCGTGCGTAAAGCGGGTTATGTGCCGGATTCCGTGCCGCTGGAACACCACATGTTCGGCATGATGCTGGGTAAAGACGGTAAGCCGTTCAAAACCCGTGCGGGCGGCACCGTGAAGCTTTCCGATCTGCTGGATGAAGCGCTGGAGCGCGCCCGTCGCCTGGTGGCCGAGAAGAACCCGGATATGCCTGCTGACGAGCTGGAGAAACTGGCTAACGCGGTGGGGATCGGCGCGGTGAAATACGCGGATCTCTCCAAGAACCGTACCACCGACTATATCTTCGACTGGGACAACATGCTGGCGTTTGAAGGCAACACGGCGCCATACATGCAGTACGCTTATACCCGCGTACTCTCCGTCTTCCGTAAAGCCAATATCGACGAAAGCGTGCTGGCGAACGCCACGGTGTCTATTACCGAAGACCGTGAAGCACAGCTGGCTGCCCGCCTGCTTCAGTTCGAAGAGACGCTCTCCGTGGTCGCACGCGACGGTACGCCGCACGTTATGTGTGCATACCTGTACGATCTGGCCGGTCTGTTCTCTGGCTTCTATGAACACTGCCCTATCCTCTCTGCCGAGAGCGAAGCGGTGCGCCACAGCCGCCTGAAGCTGGCGCAGCTGACGGCGAAGACCCTGAAGCTGGGTCTGGATACCCTGGGTATCGAAACCGTAGAACGTATGTAAAAAAGAAACCCGGCGAGCGCCGGGTTTTTTATTATCAGAAATATTTCCGCAAATATTCCGTCAGACACAGAATCGCCATGGCCTGTCCATACGGCATTGAGGTCAGCGGTATCTGGCGGTAAAACGCCAGATCGCTGCCCATCCCCGTCCCGAAGGACGTTTGCAGCAGCTCCCCTTCCGGCGAGATGTTTTGCACGATGCCGCGAATCGCTTTCTCCGCCACCTCTGCGTACTCTGCGCCGACATAACGCTTGCGCACGGCTTTCAGAATGCCGTAGGCAAACCCTGCCGTGGCCGACGCCTCCAGATAAGAATCAGGATCGTCCAGCAGCGTATGCCACAATCCGCTCTCGTCCTGACATTTTGCCAGCGCGGCGATCTGCGCGTTCAGTACCTGCACCAGATAGCGACGAACGGCGTTGTTTTCCGGCAGATCCACCAGCTCGAGGAAATCCGGGATCACGATGGTCAGCCAGCTGTTGCCGCGCGCCCAGCGAGCCCGGGCAAAGTTGTGATTGCCGTCGTAATTCCAGCCGTGGAACCACAGCCCGGTCTCCCGATCCATCAGATTCTGTACGTGGAGCAGGAACTGATAGATCGCCTCCTCGACGTACTCCGGCTTGTTCAGCAGCTTGCCGATTTTCGCCAGCGGCAGCACCGTCATCATCAGCGTGTCATCCCACATCTGCTGATGGTTCTCTTCCGCCAGGGTGATGTGCTGCATGCCGCCATGTTCGGTGCGCGGCATCTCATTCATCGCCCATTCCGCCCAGCTTTCCAGCCACGGCAGCCAGGCCGGGTTTTTGGTCTCTTCGTAGCGATACGCCAGCGTCAGGAACGGCGACATGGTATTCACGTTTTTGGTGGTTGCGCCTTCAGCGAAACGGTCAGCAAACCAGCTGTCGATAATCTCGCGCATGCCTTCGTCACCGGTCTGGCAGTAATACTGCCAGATACCGTATAAACCGACGCCGTGGGTCCATTCCCATCCGGCCCAGCCTTTGGTGTCGATCACGCGCCCGTCGTCCAGCCGCAGCAAAAACTCCCCCGTTTTGTCGTGGATATTGACCAGGTTATGCGTCACCTTTTGAATCAGCGATTTCAGCTCATCCCTGGCGATAAAGCGCTCAGGCTGACGCAGTAACGGGCTATGTTTGACAGGCCAAACTTTCATCATCTTAACCTCTGTTGTATGTCGAATTCAGTACCGCGCGATCCTTCAGCGAAGGGGCCGCCGGCTTATTGCGATTCAGATAACCGATGTTGTTGTTGCCCCACAGGGATTCATACGGCATACCGGCCAGCATCTCCACGGTGGCGCGGGCCTGCGGGGTCACCGCCTCTGGCATCGCATGGCCGGACTCGCGCATTTTCGCGGTCTCTTCACGCAGGGTGCTGTGGGTCTGCAAATTGAGTTTGAAGCGCAGGGAGACAAGGAAGCCGCAGAACAGCACCAGAATAGTGCCAACGCTCAGGATCATCAGAATGGTGTGGCTCACTTCCGCAGGCTGCACTTTTTGCCCGCTGACAAAGCCCGACATCTGCATCACGATCCCCACCAGCATTACCGCACCGGCCTGAGACGCTTTACGGGTCAGCGTCATGATGCCAGCGAAGATCCCTTCGCGACGCTGACCGGTGATCACTTCGTCCACGTCAGCAATATAGGTGTAGGTATTCCACGGTACGTAGTTGATACCTCCGCGGCCAAGACCGGCAACCGCAGAGATCAGCAGCAGCAGAGCGTAAACGTCGCTCAGGCCCGCGTAATAAAGCACCGCGTAAGAGAGCGAAGCCAGACCAAACAGCACGACCACCATGCGGTAAGACGGCGCAGGTCCGAAGCGAATGCACAGCGGGATCATGCCGATCACGGCGAGGAACTGGAAAATGGCCATCGTGCCCAGCAGGTTGGACGCCATTGAGGCCTCCTGCATCAACACAAATACCACGTAATAGGTGAACACCGCATTAAAGACGTCCTGGGCGATGTAGCCGCCAAGGTACATCCCCAGATGCTGGCGGAAAATCTTGATACGCAGCGTCGAACTTAATTCGACAAAAAGACGGTTCAGGCTCTGGCCCAGGGTCAGCTTTTTCTTCTCTTCTTCGGCACGCAGGGCCGCTTCAGACCACTCTTCCCGCGGACGCTCCCAGGTGAAGAACCAGACGAAAGTAAGCATCAGCGCGCAGAGTACGGAGAAGACCAGGCTTGCATAGAAGAAGGAGATCGCGTTGTCTTTGCCGAAATGCGTGAGCAGGATCCCCGGGAGGAAGGAGGCCAGAATGGCGGACATCTGCGCCATAGAGATACGCGCCCCGGAGAATTTGGTTTTCTGTTTGAAATCGTCCGTCATCTCCGGCACCAGCGTTTCGTACGGCACCAGGATCATGGTGTAGACGATATCAAAGATCAGATAGGTCAGCAGGTAGTACCAGAAACTCATGTCCCCTACCCACATCAGCGAGTAGCTGAAAACGCAGGGAATACCGAGCAGGATGAAAAACTTACGACGGCCAAAACGCTTGCCCAGCCAGGTGGTGCCAAAGTTATCGGTTAAAAAGCCCATTAACGGGCTGACAACCGCATCCAGCACCCTTGCGGCGGCGAAGATAAAGGTTGCTTCAATCGGTGTGAGTCCACAGAAGGTGGTATAAAAATACAAAAGCCAGGCGGCCGTCAGGGCGGTGGTTCCCGCCCCGAGGAAGTCCCCTGACCCGTAAGCAAGATAATTTGCGAGTCCAATTTTACGTGTTTTCATTGCCGTCAACCCTAATCAGTTTTGGGAGACTCCCTGTAAGCAAACCTCGTCCGGGAGTTTTTACACGGCTACAGTAAAAGTATCGACCTGTTGATACCTTTCTGTTTCTGCCATCACAAAGGGGTGAATGGCAAAAATGCAAAGAGTGTCAATACGCGTGTCACTGATTTATAAAACAGCGTTTCTTTTGTATCAAAAGGGAAGGTCAATTTTGCGAGCCAGCCTTCAGAAATGCCTGAAGACTGGCGAAAAGGCGGGCAATTAGCGGTAGTTGACGAGCACCTCGTTGCGCTGAACTTTCAGCGCCGGGATCAGACGTCCACCGCCTGGCACTTCCCAGATAAAGCGTAAAGGCTCCTGAGCAGACACCCCGTTGAAGGCCTGGGTGGTGCCACTTTGTCCCTCGATTTCCGCGCAGCGGGTCAGCGAGCACAGCCGCACCCGTAACCCGGCCGGTGTGGGTCCCGTCAGGGTGTAATTCCAGGCCACCAGCGTCATCTGCCCGGACACGGGCTCAGAGGCGGACAGCGGACGGGAGGAGATCGACTCCCCCCGATGGTTGAGCGTTAAGCCGATACTGCTGGCCTGCCATGCCCCCTCGCCTGCGGCCTGCGCCGCCAGCGGGAAAAGTAAGATCCACAGCCACTTACGCATTATTTCCCTCCTATGGTCGCCGTCATGCGAATATTGCGGTTATCGGACAGCTCCATATTCGACAGCACCACCAGCTGGTTCAGGCTCCGGCGCAGGAAGCGCGACAGCAACGGACGCAGCGCGTGATTCACCAGCAGCACCGGCGGCGCGCCCAGCATCTCCTGACGCGCCAGCGCCTCCTGGGTTTGCGCCAGTAATCTGTCCGCCAGACCCGGCTCCAGCCCGCCACCGCCCTGCAACGCCTGAAGCAGCAGACGTTCCAGCGGCGTGTCCAGGCCAATGACCTGCACTTCGCCGCTTCCCGGGAACCATTGCTGGGTAATGGCGCGTCCGAGCGCCACGCGCACCACCGCCGTCAGTTCGTGCGGATCGCTTTGCAGCGGCGCATGTTCGGCCAGCGTTTCAAGGATGGTACGCATATCGCGAATGGGCACCTTCTCATCGAGCAGATTTTGCAGCACTTTGTGCAGGGTGGTTAAGGTCAGCACGCCCGGCACCAAATCTTCGGTCAGCTTCGGCATCTCCTGCGTTACGCGGTCGAGCAGCTGCTGCGCCTCCTGACGACCAAACAGTTCCGCAGAGAACTGGCCAATCAGGTGGTTGAGGTGCGTCGCCACCACGGTACTGGCCTCAACGACCGTGTAACCCTGGATCTGCGCCTGCTCTTTCAGGGCGCTCTCAATCCAGATTGCCGCCAGACCAAAGGCCGGGTCGGTCGTCTGCTCACCCGGCATCGTGCCTGCGGCGGTGCCCGGATTAATCGCCAGCCAGCGGCCGGGGTACGCATCACCGCTGCCGATTTCCACCCCTTTCATCAGGATGCGGTAGCGCGCGGGCGGGAGATCCATATTGTCCCGGATGTGGACCACCGGCGGCAGGAAGCCCATATCCTGGGCGAATTTTTTACGAATGCTGCGGATACGGCCAAGCAGCTCACCATCCTGCTGGAAATCCACCATCGGGATCAGGCGGTACCCCACTTCCATCCCCAGCGAATCTTCGAGCTGTACGTCGTTCCAGGTGGCCTCCACCGCCTGGGTGTTCTCAGGCATTTTGACCGGCGCTGGCTCTGCTTTAGGCTGCGTTTCACGGCCACGCATCCACCAGGCAAGGCCCAGCAGCGCGGCGGTGAACAGCAGGAATACCAGGTTTGGCATGCCAGGCACCATACCGAGCAGGCCCAGCACCGCCGCAGAGAGCAGCATAACGCGCGGGTTGCTGAAGAGCTGCCCCACCATCTGCTCGCCCACGTCCTGATCGGTGCTGACGCGGGTCACAATCACGCCCGCCGCGGTGGAGATCACCAGCGCCGGGATCTGCGCCACCAGACCATCACCAATGGTCAGCAGCGTATAGCTTTCCGCTGCGTGGCCCATGTCCATGCCGTGTTGCAGCACGCCGACAAGCAGGCCGCCGACGACGTTAATCACCATGATCAGGATGCCCGCGATGGCGTCACCGCGCACAAACTTACTCGCACCGTCCATGGAGCCGTAGAAATCTGCCTCCTGGGTCACTTCGGCACGGCGTTTTTTCGCTTCATCTTCCGCGATCAGCCCGGCATTCAGGTCCGCGTCGATGGCCATCTGCTTGCCCGGCATCCCGTCGAGCACGAAGCGCGCGCCCACTTCTGCGATTCGCCCCGCCCCTTTAGTGATAACCATGAAGTTGATAATCACCAGAATGACGAACACCACGATACCGATGGCGAAGTTGCCGCCCACCAGGAAGTGACCGAAGGCTTCGACCACCTTGCCCGCCGCCGCCGCGCCGGTGTGCCCTTCCATCAGGATGATACGCGTGGAGGCAACGTTCAGCGCCAGGCGCAGCAGCGTGGTGAACAGCAGGATCGTTGGAAACGCGGCGAACTCCAGCGTGCGCTGGGTGAACATCGCCACCAGCAACACCATGATGGACAACGCAATGTTGAAGGTGAAAAGCAGGTCGAGGATAAATGCCGGTAACGGCAGCACCATCATCGACAGAATTAGCAGGATCAGAATCGGTCCGGCAAGGATCTGCCATTGCGTCGATTTCAGGTTGCCGGGCAGGCGCAACATTGCCACCAGATTAGCCATCAGTGTCCTTCTCGTTCAAAAAATCCAGTGCTTCAGGCACCGGAAGGTTCTCAGGTTTTACAGGTCGTTGACCGCCCGCTAAACGCCAGCGTTTCAGTTGCCACACCCAGGCCAGCACTTCTGCGACAGCGGCGTAGAGCTGGCCCGGGATCTGTTGTCCAATTTCCGCGTGGCGATACAGCGCACGGGCCAGCGGCGGTGCTTCGAGGATCGGCACACGGTTTTCCGTCGCGATTTCGCGAATGCGCAGCGCAATCAGCCCGGCCCCTTTCGCCACCACTTTCGGCGCGCTCATTTTGTTTTCGTCGTACTGAAGCGCCACGGAGTAGTGGGTCGGGTTGGTGACGATGACGTCGGCTTTCGGCACATCTTCCATCATGCGCCGACGCGCGGCGGCACGCTGCATCTGGCGGATACGGCCCTTAACGTGCGGGTCGCCTTCCATCTGTTTATATTCATCGCGGATGTCCTGACGCGACATTCGCAGCTTTTTGATATGGGAAAAGATCTGGAAGATAACGTCGAACGCCACCATCGGAATAATGCTCAGTACCACCAGCAGCGAGCATAACCCGACCAGGTTCAGGGCATTTTTCATCGCCGTCATCGGGGATTCGCTGATCAGGCGCATCATCTCTGGCCAGTGGTGCCACAGAAAAAACCCGGCGGTACTGCCCATAAGAAGCGATTTCAGGATCGCTTTAAGAAGCTCAGCCCCGGTTTGCGCGGAAAACATTTTCGCAATACCGGGTAACGGGTTGAGCTTGGAAAATTTCGGTTGCAGCGGTTTTCCGCTGAACACCAGGCCACCGAGCATGACCGGTGAAACAAGGGCCACGATGACCACGCCCGCGATCAGCGGCAGCAAGGCGATCATCGCGCTTTTCACAAGGTTGATGATTTGAATGAGGATCAGATTGGGGTCATTGACCATGCTGTGATCAAAACGTAAGCCAGCCGAGAGCATTCCCGCCAGTCTGCGGGCGAGCAGCTCCCCGCCCCACCAGATTATGCAGACGCCCACCACCAGGATCAGCAGGGATGTCAGCTCTCGGGATCGGGGGATCTGCCCATCCTCACGGGCTTTTTCAAGTCGGTGGGGTGTGGGGGCTTCTGTTTTGTCGTCGTTCTCTTCTGCCACTGTGCCTGCTCGCAGCCCATTAATTCACGGGTATCATGCCTAAGAATTACTTTGGCAATCGCGTAAACAAACCAATAAAAAGGGCCGATTTAATCCCTTAACACCCATTACGCCTGCCTCTGGTTTCGTTTCTTGCGTAGCGCATTCCAGTTTTAAAATTTTCATTCTGGACCGTCTGGTAACCCCTGGTTGGGTTTGATAGCTTTTCTTAAAGGCCTCAATAAAAAGGATGTTTTATGAAGTGGAGTAAGTTGTTAAATAGCAGCAGACGCAAAGATAAAGAGAAAAATCCGGGTTCAAAAAAGTCCGACCTCGCTGCCGGTAGGCAAGAGATTGAACGAGACTTTGACCGCTTACTCTTCGCAGCGCCAACCCGTCGTTTAGCTGATAAAACGCAGGTTTTCCCACTGGATCTGAATGACAGCGTACGTACCCGATTGACCCATTCCCACGAAGTGGCGAATTTTGCCAGAGGCATCGGGATGCGTCTTGCCTTTGAAATGAAACAAGAAATATTTGGAAGCGACTGTAACCACTTAATACTGGAACGCGATGTCCCCGCTCTGTTGGCAACGATTGGACTGGCACATGATTTGGGTAATCCTCCTTTCGGGCATCAGGGAGAGGCAGCGATGGCGGCGTGGTTTCGTCGCAATTTGGCTCCCCTGGTTGCGCATGAATTCGATGAAGAAAGCGGCAGGATATTCAATGATTTCATGAACTTCGATGGCAATTCTCAAACGCTGCGCCTTGTGACCAGACTTCAAATTATCAATGATAATTATGGTTTGAATCTTACGTATGCGTCACTTGCGGCCATGATTAAATACCCTCAGTCCTCCTACATCAAAAACAAGAAATGGAGTAAACATGGATATCTGTTCTCGGAAGAAAAAGTGGTACATGATATTTGGCAGGAAACAGGCCTTTCTGAAGGACTCAGACATCCCTTTACCTATTTAATGGAAGCGTGTGATGACATAGCGTATTCAATTCTTGATGCGGAAGACACCATAAAAAAAGGGCTAGCATCCTATCAGGATCTGATTAGTTTTCTGACAAGCTGGAAAAACGGAACAGATCAAACAATTAATCAGTTGGTAAAAAAAGTACAGGATAAGAATCAGGAATGGGACGACCGAAAACAAGAGCTTTCCCCCGCCGAAATCAATGATATGAGTATGCAAATGTTCCGTGTGCACGGAACAAATGTACTCATCACGAGTGTTGTTGAGGCTTTTCGACGGTGCCATAAACAACTTTGCAATACCGAGTGCGCTATTAAGGATCTGATAAGTATCAGTGATGGAAATGAACTTTGTTCAGCGTTGAAAAAATTTGATCAAACCCGTGGCTATCGTCATCGAACCGTACTTGAGCTGGAGCTGAAAGGCTCAAACTACATACAGGGGCTCATGGACATGCTCTGGGTAGGTATAAAGGGTCGTAAAAGCGGTGGAAAGGAATGGGATACACCATTTGGTCGTTATGCGTATGGCCGAATCTCTGAAAACTACCGCCGAGTGTTTGATGATAAAGAAAACAACTTACCCCCGCTTTATAAAGAAGCGCAGTTGCTCGCTGATGCTGTTTCAGGAATGACAGACAGTTATTTGATACGCCTTCACGATGAGCTAAAATCGCTTTATGAATATGAAAGTCGTCTCCAGCCATCAACGCCTTAAGCTAAGAATCGAAGATTTCTTTGACGTTAGCGAAGAGCGAAAGCAAGCCAGAGCGCTCATCGACGCTCTGGCTGAGCGCTCGCACGCGTGGATTTTTGGCGGGATGATTCGCGATATCGGTCTTTTTGGGCGTGGAGGCTTTACTTCGGATATCGATCTGGTCATTGATCTGTCACGAGAAGAGCTGATTAACGCGCTGAACAGACACAACATCGAATGTTTCAGCGTAAATAAGCTGGGCGGGATCCGCTTCCATTACATGAGTCTGGATTTTGATATCTGGAGCATCAATGATACCTGGGCCTTTAAGAACAGGATTGTTGAGTTTAAAGATACCTATAGCTTATTGAATACAACGCTGATGTCATGGGATTCAATTCTTTACGATGTGAAGAAGAAACATCTCATTAGTCCTGATAACTATCTCCATGACTTGCATCACCGTCGGCTTGAACTCGTATTACAGAAAACACCTAACGAAGTGGGTTCTGTAATCAAGATCTTGCGCACAATCTATAACAAGCGAGTCCAGATCCTGGGGCCACAGTTGACCGATTTTTTGTTACAGGCTCTGCATGAACACAGCTTTGACCAGCTAAGGCAGTATGAATACGGTAGTTATCGCTCTTCTTCCTTTAGCGTCGAGGATCTGCGTCGTCTCAAAGAAGACCTCTGTCATTTCCGAACCGGATTCGATATTAAAATTCGAATTTAAACCATAGAAAACACCACCTCAATGAGGTGGTGTTTTTACATTAAAAACCAAGACTGTCCAGCAGATCGTCCACCTGATCCTGGCTTGCCACCACGCCTGCTTTGCTGGTGTCAAGCTGTGGACCATTGAGCAGGCTTTCGTTCTCGCGTTTCGGACGGGCAGCCGGTTCCGGTATGTTCTCCAGCAGCACCATCAGCAGCTGACGTTCAATCTCCTGAATCACATCCATCATGCGCTTGATCACCTGGCCGGTGAGGTCCTGGAAATCCTGCGCCATCATGATGTCCAGCAGCTGGGCATTGGTGAAGCTGGTGTGGCCCGGCACGTCACCCAGGTACTGACGGGTATCCGTTACCAGTTCGCGGGCATCCGCCAGCTCAATAGGGTTCTCAAACCACTCATCCCAGCGTTTGCTCAGCGCTTTCGCCCCCTTCTCCATCGCATCCTGGTGCGGCTGCGAGGCTTCAACGCTGTTCAGCGCACGCTCGGCCGCCTGCGCGGTCATCTGCACGACGTAGTCCAGACGGTCGCGCGCGTCAGGGATGGCTTCCGCCGCTTCGGCGATAGCCTGGTCCAGCCCCAGCTCACGCAGGCTGTCGCGCAGCATGCGGGTCAGGCTACCAATGCGGGCAATAATGTCGCTCGGCGAATGTTCTTCAACGGGTTTCATAGCAGGTTGCAACATATCCATCACCTCACATGCCGAGTTTCTCGAAGATCTTCCCGAGCTTCTCTTCCAGAGTCGCCGCGGTGAATGGCTTCACCACGTAGCCGCTTGCGCCCGCCTGTGCAGCGGCAATAATGTTCTCTTTCTTCGCTTCTGCGGTCACCATCAGCACCGGCAGAGAGGCCATGCCCGCATCCGCGCGGATGGTTTTCAGCAGTTCGAGACCGTCCATGTTCGGCATGTTCCAGTCGGAAATCACAAAACCAAACCCGCCAGCCTGGAGTTTGTTCAGCGCATCCACCCCGTCTTCTGCTTCTTCAACATTGTTGAAGCCCAGCTCTTTCAGCAGGTTGCGCACAATGCGACGCATGGTGGAAAAGTCATCCACAACCAAAAACTTAAGCTCTTTATCCGCCATAAAATAATACTCCTGAGTCAAATACGTATTGCCTGTCCGGCACTGATTTTCGCCAGCATCTGCTGGCTTACCTGGCTAAGATCGACCACTTCGCTTACGCCACCCATATTGATGGCCTCGCGCGGCATGCCGAACACCACACAACTTGCTTCATTCTGCGCAATCGTCCAGGCGCCAGCCTGGTGCATCGCAAGCATTCCGGCGGCGCCGTCGTTGCCCATCCCCGTCAGGATCACCCCAACGGCGTTGCGCCCCGCATGTTTCGCCACCGAATGAAACAGCACATCCACCGACGGACGGTGCCGGTTAACCGGCGGCCCGTCATGAATTTTGATTTGATAGTTCGCCCCGCTGCGCGCCAGCTCCATGTGCTTGTCACCCGGGGCGATATAGGCGTGACCCGGCAGCACGCGCTCGCCGTCTTCCGCCTCTTTCACGCTGATCTGGCACAGCTTATTCAGGCGCTCCGCGAACGAGCGGGTAAAGCCCGGCGGCATATGTTGCGTAATCAGGATACCCGGGCTTGAGAGCGGCAATGGCTGGAGTACATGGCGAATTGCCTCTGTTCCTCCGGTTGATGCGCCAATGACCAGCAACTTTTCCGAGCTGAGTAACGGCCCCGCCTTCAGGGTTGCCGGGGCTGCCGTCGGTTTATGCGCGGCAAGCTTCGCCCGGGACGCGGTGCGGATCTTCTCGGCGATCATCTCGCTGTACGCCAGCATCCCCTCGCGAATGCCGAGCTGCGGCTTGGTGACAAAATCCACCGCCCCCAGCTCCAGCGCGCGCAGGGTGATTTCTGAACCTTTACCGGTCAGAGATGACACCATCACCACCGGCATCGGGCGCAGGCGCATTAATTTTTCCAGGAAATCGATGCCATCCATGCGCGGCATTTCAACATCCAGCGTCAGCACGTCGGGGTTATATTTTTTGATTAAATCCCGCGCGACCAGCGGATCGGGCGCTGTCGCCACCATCTCCATATCGCTGTGGCTATTGATGATTTCGGTCATGATCTGACGCATCAGCGCCGAATCATCGACAGACAATACCCTGATTTTACTCATGCTTTTTCCTTACTCAGCGCATATACCGTTTGCCCACGCAGGCTAAACTCACGCACGAGGTTGCTGAAGTTTTCCGAGTGCCCGGCAAACAGTAAACCGTCAGGCTTGAGCAACGGAACAAAGCGACGCAATATGTCCTGTTGCGTCGTTTTATCAAAATAAATCATCACGTTACGGCAAAAAATGGCGTCGAATGGCCCCGGCACGTTGTACTGCTTATCCAGTAAATTAACGGGGGCAAATTCCACGCAGTTCGCCAGCTCCTGGCGTACGCGCACCAGTCCTTCATGCGGGCCGGTACCGCGCATGAAGTAACGCTGTAGCTGCTGGGGAGACAGCGTTTTCAGCTCATCCTGGCGATAAACGCCGTTACGGGCTTTTTCCAGCACTTCCGTGTCGATGTCGCTGGCGTACACTTTCCAGCGGCCCGGCGCCATGCCCAGGGTGTCCGCCAGGGTGATGGCCAGCGAGTACGGCTCTTCCCCGGTAGAGGCCGCCGCGCTCCAGACGCGATACTCTCCGCTACGGCGACGGGCGTGTTCCGCCAGCACCGGGAAGTGATGCGCCTCGCGGAAAAACGCGGTCAGGTTGGTGGTTAATGAGTTGATAAATGCCTGCCATTCGGCGCTGTTCTGGTTCGCTTCGAGCATGCTCAGATAGCGGCCAAAATCGTCCAGCCCCAGCGTGCGCAAGCGCCGCACCAGCCGGTTGTAGACCATGTCTCGCTTATGGTCCGCAAGCACGATCCCCGCACGCTGGTAGATTAACTGACATATCCGACGAAAATGCGCGTCGGACAGCGCGAGGCGCTGTGTCATCTGCAACAATAATGACGTTTGCCCTGAGGGCATGGGTGATGTCATAGCGCCTTCTCAATCACATTCAGGATACAACGGGCACGGCCTGTGACCGTCCGACTTCTGTTACTGCTTCAACGTGCTCTTTCACATTAAATACGGCGACTAACCCGGTAAGGTGATCCGCCTGGTTTGCCAGCTGATCGGTCGCCGCCGCCGCCTCTTCCACCAGTGAGGCGTTCTGCTGCGTAACCTGATCCATCTGTGTAACGGCCTGCGCCACCTGCTCAATACCACGGCGTTGTTCATCAGACGCCGAGGCAATCTCGCCCATAATGTCGTTAACCCGCGTCACGGAGGTGACAATCTCGTGCATGGTCTGCGCGGCGGTATCCACCAGCGCGGAGCCCTGCTGAACGCGGGAGACCGACTCTTCTATCAGCCCTTTGATCTCTTTCGCCGCATTGGCGCTGCGGCTGGCGAGGTTACGGACTTCACCGGCAACCACCGCAAACCCGCGCCCCTGCTCCCCGGCACGCGCCGCTTCAACGGCCGCGTTCAGCGCCAGAATATTGGTCTGGAACGCGATACCGTCGATGACGCTGATAATGTCGCCAATTTTCTGCGAGCTGGCGGCAATCTCCTGCATCGTGCTGGCGACGTGAGAAGCCTGATCGCCCCCACGTTTCGCCGTCATCGCCGCCTGTTTTGACAAGTCGGACGCCTGACGCGCGTTATCGGCGTTCTGGCTTACCGTCGCGGTCAGCTGCTCCATGCTGGCCGCCGTCTGCGCCAGCGATGCCGCCTGCTGTTCGGTGCGTGATGAGAGATCGTTATTGCCTGCCGCAATCTCGGAGATCCCGGTATGCATGGCGTAACTGCCCTGGCGAACGTTGCTTACCGTTTCCCGCAGCGACCCCTGCATCGCCTTCAGGCTGGCGAAAATCGCTGATATTTCATTCCTGCCATACACGGCCACCGGACGCGCCAGGTCGCCCTTCGCAATACTGTCGAAGTGGCTGCTGACGATGGCCAGCGGCTGGACGATCATTTTGCGCGACCACCACAGCGAGCCGCCGGTCAGCAGGGCGGCCAGGATCACCATGGTCAGGAATATCGCCCCTGACATGCGGTAGCTGGTACGGCTGTCCGCACCGGCACGCGCCACAAACTGGTTAATATCCTGCTGCCACGCGTTAAAGCTGCCGTCAAACGCCGCCTGAGACGCCTGCACCGGCGCGGTCAGGAAATCTGAAAGCTGGTTGTTCTCCAGCCACGTCGCCTGATGGTCGAGATCGCCGTACCACACATCAAAGGTTTTTTTCATGGCGACTTTCAGCGCTTTCTCTTTCTCACTGACCGCCTTCTGCGCCGTAAAGGCCTTAAACTGCGCGTCGGCCTGCTTCAGGCTGCTGCGGGCCACGACCATCAGCGCCTTAATATCCTCCGGCGGATAGCTCAGCGCGGTTAACGTCCCTGCTTTGTTCAGCGCAGTGCTTGCCTGCAACAGCACGGCACGCGTTTGTGCCAGTGCGGAGCGCTGCTGATTACTCGTCTCAACTTCCTGCAAATTCTGATAGCCATCGCGAAACGCCCAGAAAGACAACCCGTTACTGCCAACCTGCAAAACCCCACACAGGATCAGAATCAAAAACAGTGTGGTCGAGATACGAATACGATTTAACATCCACGCTCCCATCAAGCGGCAAGCAGCCGCGGTTTAATTGTCAGTCAAAATGTTTCCCAGTTTTCATCTTGTCCGGTCACCGCTGCGCGCGTACGTGTTGTCACGGGCGCCGGGGTTGCTTCGCTGTACGCCGACCGCGAGCTGACCGTATTTGTCGTTTTTGAAGTAAGACGGAACGCCGAGACGGCCATTTTCAGGCGGCTCGCCTGGTCCTCCAGCGCAGCGGCCGCGGCAGCGGACTCCTGCACCAGGGCGGCGTTTTGCTGCGTCACACGATCCATTTCCGATACCGCCAGGGCGACCTGGTCAATACCACGACTCTGCTCATCCGATGCAGAGGCGATTTCACCCATGATGTCCGTCACGCGCGTCACGGCATTCACGATGTCATTCATGGTTTCACCCGCACTTTCCACCAGCACCGAGCCGGTATCCACGCGTGAAACAGAGTCTTCAATCAGGGCTTTGATCTCTTTCGCCGCATTGGCGCTGCGGCTGGCGAGGTTACGTACTTCGCCAGCGACCACGGCAAACCCGCGCCCCTGCTCGCCCGCACGCGCCGCTTCAACGGCCGCGTTCAGCGCCAGGATGTTGGTCTGGAAAGCGATGCCGTCGATAACGCTGATGATGTCGGCGATTTTCTTCGAGCTGTCGGCAATGTCATGCATGGTTTTCACCACGCCGTCGACCACCCGCCCTCCGCGCTGGGCGGTGTCGGACGCGCTTTCTGCAAGCTGCGACGCCTGGCGGGCGTTGTCGGCATTCTGCTTCACGGTCGCGGTGAGCTGCTCCATGCTGGCCGCCGTCTCTTCCAGAGCGGACGCCTGCTGTTCGGTACGGGACGAGAGATCGTTGTTGCCCATCGCGATTTCACTCGTGCCGGTATAGATGGCATCCGCCCCCTCGCGCACGTTGGCGACGGTATCAATCAGCGAACGCTGCATATGGTCGACGCTGGTTGCCAGCTCGGTGATCTCATTGCGGCCAGAAACGGTCAGCGTTTTCGTGAGATCGCCCCGGCCAATATCACGAATATGGGCAATGACGCGGCCAAGCGGGTTAAGCAGGATATGACGAATGCCGTACCACACGGCCACCAGCACGATGACCAGCGCGAGGGCGAGAACCGCCATCTGCCATTTCGCGAAACGGTAGTCGTTCTGGCTTTGCGTAAAGGCGGAGTGATAAAGCTCGCCGCTGGCTTTGGCGTACTCGCCGAGCGCCGCGCCGAGGGCGTTCTGCATTCCCTGGGTCGGCTGCGCGAAATAGGCGTCCATATTGCCCTGCTCCAGGAACTGCACCAGCTCCGTGAGGCCAGCGAAGTAGGCCTGATATTTTTCATCTATGTTCGCGCTCGCCTGCGCCATTGCCGGCTGAGGGGCGATTTTTTTGAAGGCGTCGTAATGTTTCGCCGCGTCTGCCAGCGTGGCGCGCGCATTCTTCAGCAGTTCCGTTTTTGCGCTGCTCTGTTGGTTATTCGGGTCCATCATCATGCGGGCAGACGAGCGGCTCAGGTTGATACGCGTCTGCAACATCAGATCCCAGGTCGTGGTCAGTTCGCTTTGCTGCATTCGCAAATCGTTCGAGGCCGCGAAGCTGTCCTGGTTCTGTTTTAACGACGAGAAAAAGAGGCCGCCAGAAATAAGCTGAAGAAGTGCGAAAATGACCAGCACCATCATAAGCATTGTGACAACGCGGATACGGTTCAACATACAACACCTTCTCATAGATTTATTAACGGTGTTATCGGCACAGGCCACAAGAACTTTACATTTGCGAAAGGGAAAAGCGCGGGAGTCAGAATGCGACGTCGACAATCAGCGTGTCGGTGTAGGTTCCGGCAGGCGGCGTGGCCTGGCTGGTCAGAACTTTGGCGGTGTAGTTGTAGGTACGTAAAAGCCCGTCCGTACTGACCTGCGATGAGCTGGCGCTGGCCCAGCGCTCGCTGCCGCTGCCGCCCCAGCGGTTGCTGGTCGCCTCTTTATAGATGTCGTAACTCATGAAGTTGCTGCCGCTGACCATACGACGCACGTTGTTCAGGGCGTTTGCCCCATTATTAATGCCTATGGTGTAGGTGCTGCCCTTGGTGCAGGTGACGGCGACCGACTGTGAAACGGTGGGAAAATTTTGCACCAGCGGCGCGCTGTTAAAATTCACGTCCGGCGTGGTCATGGTGCTGCAATCGTTGGTGACGGTCATGTTGAGGAGGATAGAGGTGGTTGCCGTGCCGGTTTGCGGGGTCAGGCACGCTCCGACCGCGCCAACGGCGCACACGTTGTAGTTAATGCTGAACGTTAACAGCACCTGATACGGCCCGGCGGTGACGTTCTGCCCCATTACGGTCCGGAAATAAAGGGGAATGTTGTAGCGCCTTGAACCCAGCAGCCCGAGCAGCGTGTTTCCGCTCCAGGTATAGGCTTTGCTGATTTGTACTTCACTGTTTCCGCCGCAGCCGGACGCCCCGCACAGGCGCACAGGGATGACATCGGTAATAGCCGCGTTGTCCGTACGCTTCATGGTCGCCCGGCTATTCGCGAAGACGGATGCCGAGGTGTAATTCAGCGTCACCGAGTCGTTGGTTAACAGGTTGAGAACGGTATCGCAGGTCACCACCAGTGTGCCCGTCGTTTCCACTTCCCCGGTACCGCTGAGTGCGAACGAGGTGACGCTGCCAAACGAGGCATTCACCGTACTGACGGTGCAGGCCGCCCAGCTGCCGCCGGAGCACAGCAGCAGGAGCGCGATTAACAGGCGTCTCACGGCGCCTCCCGACAGGTCAGCGGACCGTAGGTTTGCAGCTTATGTTCAGGGTTTGCGCCAACGGTCAGCGTTGCCGTACAGCGTTTACCCTCCGGGGTGATGACCTCGAGCGGATTCACGTCGTTGAGGTTTTCCAGCCAGGCGAGGCCGTCGTAGCCGACAACCGCGCTGCTGCGGGACGCGCGTCTGACCTGGCTTCCCACCGGGATCGCATTGCCCTGCGCATCGTGCAGGATCACGCTGGCAACCCGCTCCTGCTCCATCGGGAAATCCACCAGATAACCGTTATGCCGACGAATCGCCACCCGACGCTCGGTCTCTTTCAGCCGGGTATCCGCGGGTAAGTTCAGGGTATCGATGCGGTAACTTGCCGGGTAATAGGCGGAAACGCCGCTCACCAGCAGATAGCCTTTGTTATTGGTTTTACCGACCGGCTGGTTTTCGTAGCTGACGGGAACATCCGGATGACCGTCGGTGCTGATCACCACAAACGCATCGTTGATTTTGTTCGCCGCAAACAGTTCACCGTCCATCAGCACGACAGAACCCATCGCCTCGCCCCACCAGGTCATCATGCCCTTCTCACCATAGCCGCCGCCCTGTAGCTCCACGTTGTTATTCCGCCAGCCGAGCGTGGCCTGCTGATAGTTACTCGACCGCGACTGGTTGGCCCAGGCCATGTTCCAGCTAAAGCCGCCGTCTGAAGGCATCGAGTGGTTGTAGTTAATGCGTTGAGTGCTGCCTGCGTCAGGGGTGTTTTCAAAGGTGACGGCGGCGCTGTCACGTTCGCCGAGGGGGACCTGCAACGACAGCGCAACCGTCCAGTCGCCTCGCTGCTGGTCACGGCTGGCAGCCAGATAAATACTGCTTGAGCCCCACAGATTACGGCTCCAGGAGAGGTTGAGCAGCTCAGTTTTCTGGCTGTCAAAACTCTCAACCCCGATCCACGCCGCGCCGATATTGCCGTATCCGCCGAGGTTAAAGGTTAAGGAATACTGGTCGGTATTGCGGCTCAGGCTGGCAACGGGGTTATCATTTTCATCATAAACGGTGGGCTGATCGTACAGAGCGAGGTTGCCGAAGCCACGGTCGCGTCGGGTATGCTGGGTCGCTACGCTAAACTCGCTGGTGTTGTACTGATAGCCCCAGTTTATCTGGCCGCCGCTATCGCCGCGCATGCGGCTTTGGGTCCACGAGGTATTTACCACGCCAAAACGCCCGAGCTTCAACACCGTGCCCGCACCCCCGAGCGCCAGCGACTCCGCCCCTTCCGCATGCCCCTCCAGCGTCAGCCAGTCGGTCACCCCGTAGCGGTACGATCCGCTGCCCGCCGCCGGGCCATAGTCATAATTCTCAATACCGTAGTTACGCCGCAGGCTGCCCAGCGTCACGGCGCCGTCGCTTAACCCCTGCTTAAGCAGATCGCTGCTGACATAAAACGGCAGCGTGGTACTCACCTGACGTCCCAGCGCATCCGTGGTAACCAGTACCGCATCCCCGGCACCGTTGATATACGGCAGATTGGTGAGGGTAAACGGCCCCGGCTGAAGGCGGGTGGAGCCGGAACGGTAGCCATTAATAAAGAGATCGACCGAGGTCGGGACGGCCGCCTCGCCGGAAAACGCGGGCAGTGGCCAGGTCACCAGATCCGGACGCAGGGAGAAGTCGCGCCCGTAGCTGATCCCGCCCATGCGCACGCTGGTGCTCCAGCTCAGCGCATCGCTGATGACGTCCCCGGCGGACCAGGTGGTGGCATCCTCTTCGTTGGTGATCAGTAAGGTAGAGTCATAACGCACATACCCTTCCTGCTGCCCGCTGTTACCGGTGAAATTCTGCCGGGCGTAACCCGTCGATGAAAATGAATAATCCTCATTGAAATAGCGGAACTCGTGCCATACCGATGCCTGGCCGCCCGTGTGTTCGGAATGGTTGGTATAAACGTCGTAATTGAGCAGCGCGCCGCGGCCATAGTGCGGTTTGCTTTGCGTGCTCTGCTCACTGAAAGGCGTGACCCGCGCCGCGACCCAGTCCCGGGGGACCGTCAGCAACAGGCGCTGGGCCGTGCTGTCGTACTCTGCGCGTACCGACGTAAGCGTCGAGAGATTCACCTCTCCGGCTGGCACATGCGCGGGCGGCAGCCCGGCGCGGAGCAAATCCGCGCCCGAAATAAACCAGGCGCCCTCGCGCTGCGTCACCGGCACCACCAGACCCGTGTCATAGTGGTTCAGCACCAGGGCGAGCTGGAATACTGCTTCGCCGTTCATCGTCCGTGCATCCGGCGGCGGCGGTAAACTGTCGTCGCCGGTTTCGGCAAAGGCGCTGGTACTGACGCAAAGCAGGATCATCATCGCTGGTTTCAGTTGACGGGCGTCGATTGCCATTGCGTATCCCTGGCATTAATTTGCGCGCTCATCCGGTTCGGCTGATAAATCCCTGCCGGAAGCGGCCAGCTTCGGGTGCTGCCTGGCAGCACATAACCCAGCAGCCCCTCGGCAACCGTGCGTTTTTGCCCGCCCTGCTCAACCGCAACCTGGCTGAGCCGGACGTGTACATCCCCCTGATTGCGGACCTGAAGCGCGGGTTTCCCCCCCTCCTGAACGACCCGCCAGCTCAGCTGTTGAGTGTTCGCCAGCGCGTGGTGCGCCCCTTCGTTGAGGGTGGGGATCCCCTGCCCATAAACAAATAAGGGAATCGAATAGCGCATTTGCAGTTTGAGGCCCATGGACGGTTCCGCTTTGGCATCCGGCTGGGGAATTTCATCCACAATAATGCGGTAAGCCTGCTCAACCCCCGACGGGATCGTCCCCTGCTTGATGAGGCGAATAAGCTGTTTACTGCCTTTGGCGATGGTCACGATCGGCGGGCTGGCAACCACATCCTGCTGGGCGGTGTAACGCTCATATCCTCCCTCCTGCTTCCAGCGCACAATACGCACCTGCATTGTCGTGGCGCTGTTGCCCTGATTCTGGATCCACAATTCAGTTGCTCTGGCCTCTGCCGACAGCCACGGATCGATGGGCCACAGAAGAATGGTTGCCGCTGCCTGCGCCTGGCCCACTGCCAGAGCCGTTGCCCCCAACAGACCCACCAGGCCTGAACGCCTGAAAAATGGCTTCATCGATGTTCTCCCTTTCCTACCATGACAAGGTCACGGTGAGTTGATCTGAATATGTTCCCGGCAGGCTAAACCCCGTCAGGAGCGCGACGCCAAAAAGAGGCAGCGCGATGTTATTGCTGTTGGTATAGGTAATCGGTATGGCCTGGTTAACCCCAATTTCACTGTTCGCCGCCAGAGAGCTGCTGCTGTAGAGCCGGTAACCAACAACTTCGGTCCCGCCTGAACGCGTCATCCGTCGCACCGAGCTGTAATTCTGGCCGCCGTCAATGCTCATGCTCAGCGCCACGCCCGGCGTGCAGGCGATGGACAACGCGCCGTCGGCGACAAAGCTGGTGCTGACCGGCGTGTTGTCCACGCCATTGCGGGTTCCAAAATCCAGCGTCCCAAAGCGCCCGCCCGTGCCGGTACTCACCGAGCAGCCTGGTACTACCGTCGCGCTCACCCTGAAGGACTGGGAGGTCACCGCCCCGGCGTCGCAGATCATCATCAGCCCGACGATCAGGGCCAAAAAAGGGTGCACGACGCCCTCTGCGCTTTCGCACAGACATAAACACAATGCCTTCATGGCTGAATCAGTAGGTGACGCTGACGTTAATCGTGTCGGTATAGGTTCCCGGTACAACCGTTACGCTATTGCCGCCGCCCGTTATGCGCCCGTAGAGGGTATAGCTGTTCACCCCGCCCGCTGTGGAAGCTACGGGCAACGCGGCGTTGTTAGCGATCACGTTGTTGTACCCGCTGTCGCTATAGAGGCTATATGCCACGCCCTGTGCCGCATTGGCGGTGTTCACCAGATAGCGGGCGGGTGTGCCAGGGGTGCCGACAACGGTTCCGGGTGCGGTCGCGTTGGTGTTGCCGGTGATCGCCACCGTGTAACTGGCAGTGGTACATTGAATGGTAAAGGTGTTTCCGCCGCTGGCTCCGGTTAACTGGGTAGTCAGGGTGGAGAATGTCGCAGGATGGGTCCCGAAATCGAGTGTCCCGAAGTTAATGCCGTTTTGCGTTGGCGAGCCGTTGATCAAACAACCGTTCGTCAGCGTCAGCGTCGCCCCGATAGTACCGCTACTGGTGACTGCCAGCGCCTGACCGACAGTCGCCGCCGACAGCAGTGTACCCGCGCAGATAAAAAGAAGTTTTCTTTTCATTTACCACCCTCCAGAAGAAATAATGGTTCGCTTGCCCTATTTTATTCATACTGTTCAATATGTTAGCCCCGCTTAAACATTCCCCGGCGCGGTTACTGAGAATTTAGTTTATGGTTCACGCTTCAACCACTTTCAACGGAGAGGAGACACCCGCCCTTGAATTAACACACTATTAACAAATATTACAAAGAGTTAGCAAAATAAAACGGGCATTATTCTTGCTTAGGCTGAGGATATATCGCCTGTAATGTGATCTGAATCACAATATATCGTCATGATAAAAACAACGAATTTCATAAAAATTAAAAACAAGTTGTAACTCACGCAGCTTTACTTCAATTTATGCCTCGAATATTTTCCTGCGCTTAAATAAAAATTTTGTATGCATCGACGCAGGAAACTCTTTTAGCGCATAGAGGATCTTTTTGTGGCAAGTGCAAACAAACTCACGCTCTTCATCGTGATTTTCATGCTGGCGGGTATTCTTTCAGGTGCGGCGATCCATGAGTATGCTTCGTCCGACGCGATACAGGCCTGGTCGGAGAACATTACGCTGCTGACCGATATTTTCCTGCGGCTGATTAAGATGGTGATTGCCCCGCTGGTATTCAGCACCCTGACGGTGGGCATTATGAAGCTGGGTGAAACGTCGACGATTGGGCGCGTCGGGGGTAAAGCGATGGTGTGGTTTATCAGCTCATCCGTACTTTCCATTCTGGTGGGGCTGTTTATTGTTACCCTTGAACAACCCGGCAGCGGTCTGAACCTGAGCATTCCGACAGAGACGGTTGATACCGGCCTGGCCGTTAGCGGGATGTCGCTGAAAGCCTTCCTGTCACACACCATTCCAACCAGCATTGCCGGCGCGATGGCGAACAATGAGATCCTGCAAATTGTGGTCTTCTCGATGTTCTTCGGCATTGGCGGCGCGTCATTAGGTCAAAAATTCAACGCCCCGCTGGTGGCGGCGCTGGATGTGGTCTCCCACATTATGCTGAAAGTGACGGGCTACGTGATGTACGTTGCGCCGCTGGCCATTTTTGCCGCGATTTCGTCCGTGATTGCCACTCAGGGTCTGGGCATTTTGCTGAACTACGCCTCGTTTATTGGGGGTTACTATGTGGCAATCCTTCTGACCTGTCTGGTATTGCTGGCGGTAGGTTACATGGTGCTGAAAAAAGAGATTTTCCGTCTGGTGGCAATGCTGAAAGATCCGGTGCTGGTCGCGTTTACCACCAGCAGCTCAGAAGCGGCATACCCGAAAACGCTGGAGCAGTTAGCGCGCTTCGGCTGTTCACGTAATATCGCCTCTTTCGTCCTGCCGATTGGCTACTCGTTTAACCTGGTCGGCTCTATGGTGTACTGCTCGTTCGCCTCGATGTTTATCGCCCAGGCGTACAACATTCACCTGAGTTTCACCGAGGTGACGGTGCTGATGTTAACGCTGATGCTGGCTTCAAAAGGGATTGCGGGCGTACCGCGCTCGTCGCTGGTGGTGCTGGCGGCGACCATTCCGAGCTTTAACATTCCGGTGGCCGGGATCCTGCTGCTGATGGGGATTGACCATTTCCTGGATATGGGACGGTCCGCCATTAACGTGCTGGGGAACGGGACGGATTAACCCAGCCGTAGGTTTTAACCATCCCCAACAGGCCCATCAGCAGACCC
>OJZY01000063.1_pt1 | contig 70196 bp, 67 predicted proteins | sample 1613531 | NCBI WGS metagenome assembly OJZY01 (sample SAMN04436864, study PRJEB24849) | human gut metagenome | biome: human gut; feature: NICU; material: stool | host: Homo sapiens | place: USA: Saint Louis, MO | collected 2011-09-25 | reverse complement strand
GACCGAAGGTCGTACCGTTATTCGTAGCGATACCCAGCGTGAGCTGGAAGAGACCATCCGTCCGTACAACATGGGTATCACCCTGCTGGACGTCAACTTCCAGGCTGCACGTCCGCCTGAAGAGGTGAAAGCCGCGTTTGACGATGCGATTGCCGCGCGTGAAAACGAACAGCAGTACATCCGTGAAGCGGAAGCGTACACCAACGAAGTTCAGCCGCGTGCAAACGGTCAGGCGCAGCGTATTCTGGAAGAAGCGCGTGCGTATAAGACCCAGACCATCCTGGAAGCACAGGGTGAAGTGGCTCGCTTCGCGAAGATCCTGCCGGAATATAAAGCCGCGCCGGAAATTACCCGTGAGCGTCTCTATATCGAGACCATGGAAAAAGTGCTGAGCCATACGCGTAAAGTGCTGGTTAACGACAACAAAGGCGGAAACCTGATGGTCCTGCCGCTGGATCAGATGCTGAAAGGCAGCTCTGCACCGGCAGCAAAAGACAACAGCGGTGCGAACAACCTGCTGCGTCTGCCACCGGCCTCGTCTGGCAGCGCCAGCGCGAACACAACGCCTTCTTCGAACGATGGTGACATTATGGACCAACGCCGTGCTAACGCGCAGCGTAACGACTACCAGCGTCAGGGGGAATAAGGATGCGTAAGTCAGTTATTGCGATCATCATCATCGTACTGGTCGTGCTCTACACCTCCATCTTTGTGGTGAAAGAGGGCGAACGTGGGATCAAGTTCCAGTTCAGCAGCGTCGTGCGTGACGGCGACAAGCGTCCGGTGATTTATGAGCCGGGTCTGCACTTCAAGATCCCGTTCATTCAGTCAGTGAAAACGCTCGATGCGCGTATCCAGACCATGGATAACCAGGCCGATCGTTTCGTGACCAAAGAGAAGAAAGACCTGATCGTCGATTCCTATATCAAATGGCGCATCAGCGATTTCAGCCGCTACTTCCTGGCAACCGGGGGTGGCGACGTTTCTCAGGCAGAAGTGCTGCTGAAACGTAAGTTCTCTGACCGTCTGCGTTCCGAAATTGGTCGTCTGGATGTGAAAGACATCGTGACCGACTCCCGTGGTCGTCTGACGCTGGAAGTGCGTGATGCGCTGAACTCCGGCTCTGCGGGCACCGAAGATGAAGTTGAAACCCCGGCGGCAGACGATGCCATTGCCAAAGCGGCTGAACGTGTTCAGGCTGAAACCAACGGTAAAGTGCCAGTGATCAACCCGAACAGTATGGCTGCTCTGGGCATCGAAGTGGTTGATGTGCGCATCAAGCAGATCAACCTGCCAGCGGAAGTGTCCGAGGCGATCTACAACCGTATGCGCGCCGAGCGTGAAGCGGTAGCCCGTCGTCACCGTTCACAGGGTCAGGAAGAAGCGGAAAAACTGCGTGCGGCAGCGGACTATGAAGTCACCAAGACGCTGGCGGAATCTGAGCGCCAGGGTCGTATCCTGCGCGGTGAAGGTGATGCCGAAGCGGCGAAACTGTTTGCTGATGCATTCAGCCAGGATCCGGACTTCTATGCCTTCATCCGTAGTCTTCGCGCTTACGAGAATAGCTTCAAGAGCAACCAGGATGTAATGGTGCTCAGTCCGGACAGCGATTTCTTCCGTTATATGAAGACGCCGACCAACGCAACGCGATAAACTCAGGCTCGTTTGAGTATTCAAACCACCGCTCTTCACGGAGCGGTGGTTTTCTTTTATAAGGATGAAAAATGAACTCCACGATCTGGCTCGCACTGGCCCTGGTTTTGGTGCTGGAAGGCCTCGGCCCGATGCTCTATCCGCGCGCATGGCGCCGGATGATCGCGACAATGAGCCAACTCCCGGATAATATTTTGCGTCGTTTTGGCGGTGGTCTTGTGGTTGCCGGTATCGTTATCTACTACATGTTGAGGAAAACGATTGGCTGATCAAAAACTAACCGCAATTGGCATATTTTAGGGTCAAAAAGTGCTGTATATCTGAAAAAGCGATGGTAGAATCCATTTTTAAGCAAACGGTGATTTTGAAAAAATGGGTAACAACGTCGTCGTACTGGGCACCCAATGGGGTGACGAAGGTAAAGGGAAGATTGTTGATCTTCTGACTGAACGGGCTAAATATGTTGTACGCTACCAGGGCGGTCACAACGCAGGCCATACTCTCGTAATCAACGGTGAAAAAACCGTCCTCCATCTTATTCCATCAGGCATTCTTCGCGAAAACGTCACCAGCATCATCGGTAACGGCGTTGTGCTGTCTCCAGCTGCGCTGATGAAAGAGATGAAAGGTCTGGAAGACCGTGGTATCCCTGTTCGTGAGCGTCTGCTGCTCTCCGAAGCCTGCCCGCTGATCCTGGATTATCACGTGGCGCTGGACGTGGCGCGTGAAAAAGCGCGTGGCGCGAAAGCGATCGGCACCACCGGTCGTGGTATCGGCCCGGCTTACGAAGATAAAGTGGCTCGTCGCGGTCTGCGCGTGGGCGACCTCTTCGACAAAGCGACCTTCGCTGAAAAACTGAAAGAAGTGATGGAATATCACAACTTCCAGCTGGTGAACTTCTACAAAGCCGAAGCCGTTGACTACCAGAAAGTGCTGGATGACGTCATGGCGATTGCTGATATTCTGACCGGTATGGTTGTTGATGTGTCCGATCTGCTGGACCAGGCGCGCAAGCGTGGCGATTTCGTCATGTTTGAAGGTGCGCAGGGTACGCTGCTGGACATCGACCACGGTACCTATCCGTACGTAACGTCCTCTAACACCACCGCGGGTGGCGTGGCAACCGGCTCCGGCCTGGGCCCGCGTTATGTCGATTACGTTCTGGGCATCATCAAAGCGTACTCCACTCGCGTGGGTGCGGGTCCATTCCCGACCGAACTGTTTGATGAGACCGGCGAGTTCCTCTGCAAGCAGGGTAACGAGTTTGGCGCGACCACCGGTCGTCGTCGTCGTACCGGCTGGCTGGACGCCGTTGCCGTACGTCGCGCAGTGCAGATCAACTCCCTGTCTGGCTTCTGCCTGACCAAGCTGGACGTACTGGACGGCCTGAAAGAAGTGAAAATCTGCGTAGGCTACCGTATGCCAGATGGCCGCGAAGTGACCACCACTCCGCTGGCTGCTGACGACTGGGAAGGCATTGAGCCAATCTACGAAACCATGCCGGGCTGGTCTGAGACCACCTTCGGTGTGAAAGAGCGTAGTGGCCTGCCAAAAGCCGCGCTGGACTACATCAAGCGCATTGAAGAACTGACCGAAGTGCCGATCGATATTATTTCTACCGGCCCGGATCGTACTGAAACGATGATCCTGCGCGACCCGTTCGACGCATAATCTTCGTGACTGCTGGCCTGCGGGGAAACCCGTAGGCCGGATAAGCGCAGCGCCATCCGGCGACCGCTCCTGGATCTCCGCTTTTTCGCCCCGTCTGTCAAATAAATTAGCCGCTAACTATCTGGCTGGTTTATCATCATTAATGAATATCTCTGCGGTTTGACCGCGTTTTCCCTTTTTCCTGAGGTTGATGTGCAGTTAACAAGTTTCACCGATTACGGCTTACGCGCGCTGATTTACATGGCGTCGTTACCCGATGGGAAGATGACCAGCATCTCTGAAGTCACAGAGGTGTACGGTGTGTCCCGTAATCATATGGTCAAAATAATCAATCAACTTAGTCGTGCCGGATACGTTGCTGCCGTCCGCGGGAAGAATGGAGGGATCCGTCTCGGTAAACCGGCGCAGAGTATCCGTATTGGCGATGTGGTACGTGAACTGGAGCCGCTCTCTCTGGTGAACTGTAGCAGCGCGTTCTGCCACATTACGCCCGCTTGCCGCCTGAAACAGGCGCTTTCAAAGGCCGTGCAAAGTTTTCTCAAGGAACTGGATAACTACACGCTGGCCGATTTGGTTGAAGAGAATCAACCGCTTTATAAATTATTGCTGGTGGAATGAAGAAAATTTCCACCGGAGCTGACAACGGAGGAACCGACATGTCACAAGATCCTTTCCAGGAACGCGAAGCCGAAAAATACGCGAATCCTATCCCCAGCCGCGAGTTCATCATTGAACACTTAACAAAACGCGAAAAACCCGCCAATCGTGAAGAACTTGCCGTTGAACTGAACATTGAAGGTGAAGAGCAAATTGAAGCCCTTCGCCGCCGCCTGCGCGCCATGGAACGTGACGGGCAACTTGTCTTTACTCGTCGCCAGTGCTACGCGCTGCCAGAACGCCTCGACCTGCTGAAAGGCACCGTTATTGGTCATCGTGATGGTTTTGGTTTCCTGCGCGTGGAAGGCCGTAAAGACGACCTGTACCTCTCATCCGAACAGATGAAGATGTGTATTCACGGCGACCAGATCCTGGCGCAGCCGCTGGGGGCAGACCGTAAAGGGCGCCGCGAAGCGCGCGTGGTCCGCGTGCTGGTGCCGAAAACCAGCCAGATCGTTGGCCGTTACTTTACCGATGCGGGCGTAGGCTTTGTGGTGCCGGATGACAGCCGTCTGAGCTTCGACATTCTCATCCCGCCTGAAGAGGTGATGGGCGCACGCATGGGCTTTGTGGTGGTGGTGGAACTTACCCAGCGCCCAACCCGTCGCACCAAAGCGGTGGGTAAAATCGTCGAAGTGCTGGGCGATAACATGGGCACCGGTATGGCCGTCGATATGGCGCTGCGTACCCATGAAATTCCGTATGTCTGGCCGAAAGCGGTTGAAGAGCAGATTGAAAACCTGCGTGAAGAGGTGCCGGAAGAGTCCAAAGCAGGCCGCGTGGATCTGCGCGATCTGCCGCTGGTCACCATTGATGGTGAAGACGCCCGTGACTTCGATGATGCCGTATATTGCGAGAAAAAACGCGGTGGCGGCTGGCGTCTGTGGGTGGCCATCGCGGATGTGAGCTATTACGTGCGTCCGCACACGCCGCTGGATAACGAAGCGCGCAGCCGCGGTACGTCGGTCTACTTCCCGTCGCAGGTTGTACCGATGCTGCCAGAAGTGCTCTCTAACGGCCTGTGTTCCCTCAACCCGCAGGTGGACCGCCTGTGTATGGTCTGCGAAATGACCATCTCCAGCAAGGGACGTCTGACGGGCTATAAGTTCTACGAAGCGGTGATGAGTTCCCATGCGCGCCTGACCTATACCAAGGTCTGGCATATGTTGCAGGGCGATCAGGATCTTCGCGAACAGTACGCACCGCTGGTCAAACACATCGAAGAGCTGCACAACCTCTACAAAACGCTGGATCAGGCGCGCGAAGAGCGCGGTGGGATCTCGTTTGAGAGTGAAGAGGCGAAGTTTATCTTTAACGCTGAGCGTCGTATCGAGCGTATCGAGCAGACCCAGCGTAACGATGCGCACAAGCTGATTGAAGAGTGTATGATCCTGGCGAACATCTCGGCGGCACGTTTCGTTGAGAAAGCCAAAGAGCCTGCGCTGTTCCGTATTCACGACAAGCCAACCACGGAAGCCGTAACCTCGTTCCGCTCCGTGCTGGCTGAACTCGGCCTGGAGCTGCCTGGCGGTAATAAGCCTGAGCCGCGCGATTACGCCGAGCTGCTGGAATCCATCAGCGATCGTCCTGACGCGGAAATGCTGCAAACCATGCTTCTGCGCTCCATGAAGCAGGCGATTTACGATCCGGAAAACCGGGGCCACTTTGGTCTGGCCTTACAGTCGTACGCGCACTTTACCTCGCCGATCCGCCGTTATCCGGATCTGTCCCTGCACCGTGCGATCAAGTATTTGCTGGCGCACGAGCAGGGTCATAAAGGCAACACGACCGAAACCGGAGGGTATCACTACTCCATGGAAGAGATGCTGCAACTGGGCCAGCACTGTTCCATGACCGAGCGTCGTGCGGATGAAGCAACGCGCGACGTGGCGGACTGGCTGAAGTGTGACTTTATGCTGGATCAGGTGGGCAACGTCTTTAAAGGCGTGATTGCCAGCGTCACCGGCTTTGGCTTCTTCGTGCGTCTGGATGAGCTGTTTATCGACGGTCTGGTGCACGTTTCCAGCCTCGATAACGATTACTACCGCTTCGACCAGGTCGGACAACGTCTGATCGGCGAATCCGGCGGCCAGACCTACCGTCTGGGCGATCGGGTGGAAGTGAAGGTTGAAGCCGTGAATATGGACGACCGTAAAATCGACTTCAGCCTCATCTCCAGCGAACGTGCTCCGCGTAACGTCGGCAAAACCGAGCGTGAGAAAGCAAAAAAAGGCGGCAACGGTAAAGCGGGCGGCAAGCGACGTCAGGCAGGTAAAAGAGTAAACTTTGAGCCAGACAGCGCTTTCCGTGGTGAGAAGAAACAGAAGCCCAAGGCGGCGAAAAAAGACGCTCGTAAAGCGAAAAAACCGTCGACCAAGACCCAAAAAATAGCGGCGGCGACCAAAGCGAAGCGCGCGGCGAAGAAACAGCAGGCGGAGTAATTTCCCCTCACCCTGACCCTCTCCCTGACAGGGAGAGGGAAAATATTTATTACGAGAACCATCAATGAGTGAAATGATTTACGGCATCCACGCGGTGCAGGCCCTGCTGGAGCGCGCGCCGGAGCGTTTTCAGGAAGTTTTTATTCTGAAAGGGCGTGAAGACAAACGTCTGATGCCGCTGATCCACGCGCTGGAAGCGCAGGGCGTAGTGATCCAGCTGGCGAACCGCCAGTATCTGGATGAGAAAAGCGAAGGTGCTGTACACCAGGGCATTATCGCGCGCGTGAAGCCAGGCCGTCAGTATCAGGAGAACGATCTGCCGGATCTGATCGCCGGGCTGGAGAACCCGTTCTTCCTGATCCTCGATGGCGTAACCGACCCACATAACCTGGGCGCGTGCCTGCGTAGCGCCGATGCAGCAGGTGTGCATGCGGTGATTGTGCCAAAAGATCGCTCCGCGCAGCTTAACGCTACCGCTAAAAAAGTCGCCTGCGGCGCGGCGGAAAACGTCCCGTTGATCCGCGTGACTAACCTGGCGCGCACCATGCGTCTGTTGCAGGAAGAAAATATCTGGATCGTAGGAACAGCCGGTGAAGCGGATCACACCCTGTACCAGAGCAAAATGACCGGCCGTATGGCGCTGGTGATGGGAGCGGAAGGCGAAGGTATGCGTCGTCTGACGCGCGAGCACTGCGATGAGCTGATCAGCATCCCGATGGCGGGCAGCGTATCGTCCCTGAACGTTTCTGTTGCGACGGGTATCTGCCTGTTTGAAGCGGTGCGTCAGCGTAGCTAACGAGTAAACTATAAAAAAAGCCACCCACTTCGGGTGGCTTTTTTTATGTCCTGGCTGGTAATATAACGGCCGAAGTGATTTCGGCTTTTATAAATATCTTTAAAACTAACACATGGATGAAATTATGAGATGGTCTCTCTCATCGCTTGCCGATGAATTGTCGCGCCAGCGCGATATTTATATTGATTTAAAAAATAACAATGATGTACTTATTATAAAAATGAATGAATATGGCGATTTGCCATTAAGTATTTTTATTACATCCCAGCAAATTATCATTGAAGCCTATATTTGTCCTGTTAATGACATTAAGCGCCAGGCTGATTTCAATCTCTTCTTATTACGTAATCAAAAAATGCTTCCCTTATCTTCTGTTGGAATTTCGCAAATTCAACATGATGAATATTATGTCGCTTTTGGTGCCTTATCCGTAAGTTCATCTCTTGAGGATATTATTCTGGAAATCACAACCCTTGCGGAGAATGCGCTGGATTTGGCTGAGCTTACACAAGAATTTATAAATTAACAGATAAGGGAAAGGTATGGGCATCTTGAAGAATCTTTTTACACTGGGTAAATCACTACTCAATCAGGCCGATGAAGCGATAGAAGAAGCGCAGGGCGTTCGGATGCTGGAGCAGCACATCCGGGATGCAAAAGCTGAGCTTGATAAAGCAGGCAAATCCCGGGTTGATCTGCTTGCCCGGGTAAAGCTCAGTAATGACAAGCTTTCCGAGTTGCGGGAGCGGAAGCAATATCTTGAGTCACGAGCGATAGAGGGAATGAGCAAGAATATTGATGCTGCGCTGCTAAACGAGGTTGCAGAGGAAATCGCCCGACTTGAGAATACCATTACTCGTGAAGCGCAGGTTTTGGAGTCTCTTGAAACCTCAAGAAATAATATTGAAAAAGCCGTAGCTATTACTTCACAACGAATTAATCAGTTTGAACAGCAGCTGGAGGTTGTTAAAGCCACGGAAGCCATGCAGCGGGCGCAACAGGCCGTGACGACGTCAACGATCGGAGCAACATCGAACGTAACGACGGCCGCAGAGTCTTTAAAAAGACTTCAGACGCGTCAGGCTGAACGTCAGGCGAGACTGGATGCGGCAGCGCAACTGGAAAAAGTGGCTGATGGACGTGAGCTTGAAGAGAAACTCGCGCAGGCAGGCGTGGGTACCACAGGAACAAGCTCCGCACAGGCGGTTCTTGAACGGTTAAAACTTACGCAGGCTCCGTAATGTTTCTCTCCTGGGTCGTGAATGTTTGCAGGCAACATTTATTCCGGCTTACCTGGACAGCGCTGCTGTGCTTGTTTGCCGGGCATTATTTGCTTTGCTTTGTTGTCTTTCGTTGGCTGGGAGAGACGACCCTCATTGGCCGGATAAGTGATTTTGTTTATTACAGCTCAGTGGTTGGGGCGACGATTGGCTTTGGCGATTTGAGTCCTCAGAGCGAAGCAGGGAAGTTGTTCACAGCTCTCTGGCAAATCCCCATTGGCGTTGGCCTTTTCGGCGCGCTGATGGGCAAAATCATTGCATTGGTGCAGGAATTATTAGCTAAAGGAATAGCAGGAATGGGCGATTTTCATTCTCTACGTAATCATGTTTTGGTGATTGGCTGGCGTGGTCATCAGACAGAGAAAATGATCTCATTGCTGCTTTATGATGAGCAGCGGGTATTTAGTCGCGTAGTGTTGTGTGAGCAGCAGGATATAGCGCATCCTTTATCCGATAATTTATATGTCGATTTTCTCAAAGTAAGTAACTACAGCGATCCGAAAGAGCAAAAACGGATGGGGTTAGTAAATTGTTCATGTGTAGTCATTTTTGCCAGCACCGATGAACAAACCTTTACGGCCACACTCTCGCTGGTAAACGATGCGCCAGCGCATTGCCATATCGTTGCTTATCTTGAGGATGAACGCTACGCAAGCTTACTGGAGACCCATTGCCCGACAATTGAGATTGTTCGCAATCTTTCAGCCGAACAGCTTTCCCGTTCGATCCAGGATCCTGGCTCTTCACAATCCGTAGCATCAATCATGAACCCGATGCTGGGTGATACAGGCTACGCGCTGATGGTACCCACATCGGTTTCCTGTATTCCTTATGGTGCGTTAATGCATTACATGAAACTGCAACATGATGCGACGGTGCTGGGGATTAGCCACTGTAAAAATGGTCGTGGTATGGAGCTTAACCCTGTGATCTCCACAGAGGTAAGAGGAGGAATGTGGTTGCATTTAATCGGCAATAGTCGCATTTCGTCGAATGAGGTGTGCTGGCAGAACATAGGGAAAAGTCATGCGGAACTTATTTTTTAATTTATTTAATAAAACACCTCAGCCAGTGAAGCGTGGCCCATTGGGATTACATCAACGTGCGGCGTTTACACTTGATACGCTGACATTTCGACTGTCCGCCCGTTTTTTGACGCAACTACCAGCAGAGGAATATACCATTGCAGCTAGCAGCGTGATTGAAGCTGGCGCGGGTTGTCGTATTTATCGTTATTACACGTCTGGCGATGAGTTTTTGCAGATAAATACTACTGGTGGTATGGAAAGGGAACATATTGATGATATTAAGCTTTTTATTTATCAGGATAGCTTTGGTATTACGTCGGAGAAACAATGGCAAAAAGAGATCGGTGCAGCTTTAATTGGCAGACCCAGTCTGCAATGGAATGAACGAGACTGGACAAGAATATTTAACGAGAATGAGGTGGGGAACGTTGAGCCGGTTTACCTGCTGGAACACGTTGAAAATAACCAGAACGAAAAATGGGATGTGCATAATTTCATGATGGCCTATCAGAGGGAGGCGACTGCCGATCTGTATGAGTACCTTTTGCTTACTGGCGAAGAGACATTTTGTAATAATAGCGAGCCAGAGTGGATCTTTTCGTATGCCGTAGGTGTGGATATTCCACTCACTTCGCTAAATATTGTTGGTTAACTTTCTGGGGATGTAAACCATGCTGGGTTCATTATTTGCTTTTCTTTCTTACTTCTTAACCGGTCTGGCGATGACCGTCATATTCTTATTCATCTACTCAAGAATAACGTCACATGATGAATGGAAACTGATTAAAGAAAATAACCTGGCGGCGGCGGCAGCATTCAGTGGCACGCTATTGGGGTATGTGATTCCTCTGTCCAGCGCTGCCGTAAACTCGGTTAGCATGCCGGATTACCTGATATGGGGATGCGTTGCGCTAGTCGTACAGTTACTGGTGTATGGCTGCGTGCGCATTTATATGCCGAACATCAGTGAAAAAATCGTTAACCGCCACTACGCCGCAGGTTTATTTATGGGGATGGCCGCACTGGCTGGCGGAATTTTAAATGCTGCCTGCATGACATGGTAATAAATGAACATGGCTAAAAAGAAAAAAACACGGAAGTCTAATCCGATTCGATCTGCATCAGGAAGCCAAAATGCAGCGTTCCGCTCTTCACCCTCAAAGCGCAAAAGCGGGAAGTATTTGACGCTGGCCATTATGGGCGGTGCAGCATTTATCGCTCTGAAGGGGTGCGATAGTTCGGCTGATGATAATGACGGTGATGGCGTGTTTTACGCATCGCCGCAAGCGTGCGTTGACGGTGGCAATAGCGCTCAGGTTTGCAGCGATGCATGGAACAATGCGAAAGCTAAATTTGAAGCAGATATGCCGAAAAAAATGTCCAGGGAAGACTGTATACGTCAATTCGAGAACTGCTATTACGACAATATCGAAAACAGCTGGATACCGGTTCTGTCAGGATTCTTACTTAATAAAAAAGTCAGAGAAGACGCTGATGAAGGGTACAGGTATACAAGCGGAGGTTCATTTTACTCTTCCCGTCCTGTGTGGCGAAGCTCTTCATCCTATGTCTGGCACTCCGGTAAGCAGGCCAGTAGTCAAATGGGCTATACAACAAAACGCGTATCAACCATTTCTCGTGGTGGATATGGGCGCTCATCCAGTGCGCGTGGAAGTTGGGGGGGATAATTATGTTACGTCATGACGTCCCCGTTCGTCCGGGGCTGGACAAAATTGCCCACGACCATGGTTTTCATTTTCATATCATCGACGATGAAATTTACTGGGATGAAAGCCGTGCCTACCGTTTTACGTTACAGCAAATTGAAGAACGAATAGAAAAACCCACGGCTGAACTCCATCAAATGTGTCTGGATGTGGTGGATCGTGCGGTAAAAAGTGAAGAACTGATGACGCAGTTGGCCATCCCGCCGCTTTACTGGGATGCCATTGCGGAAAGCTGGCACAGCCAGGATCCTTCACTGTATGGCCGTATGGACTTTGTCTGGACTGAAGAAGGTAGCGTCAAACTGCTGGAATACAATGCCGACACGCCGACGTCCTTGTATGAGTCAGCCTACTTTCAGTGGCAATGGATGGAGGACGCTCGTCGCTCCGGGATCATTCCGCGTGACGCCGATCAGTTTAATTCCATTCAGGATAAGCTTGTTGCTCGCTTTGAAGAATTAGCCACCGATATTCCACTTTACTTCTGCTGCTGCAAAGAGAGTGAGGAGGATCGCGGCACGCTTCTTTATCTGGAAGATTGTGCCGTCCAGGCCGGGCTGAACACCCGCTTTATCTATATGGATGATATTGGCCTGGGCACCGGCGGATTTTTAACGGACATTGACGATAACGTGATCCGCCGTGCGTTTAAGCTCTATCCTCTGGAGTGGATGATGCGTGATGAAAATGGTCCACTTCTCTGCGCCAGAAGAGAACAGTGGCTGGAGCCGCTCTGGAAAAGCATCATCGGTAATAAGGGTATTTTGCCCCTCTTGTGGCGGTTTTTTACGGGCCACCCCAACCTTCTGCCTGCGTGGTTTGAAAATGAGTTAACGTCGATTCCAAAAGGCGTTCCGATAGTTCGTAAGCCCTTGTTTTCGCGGGAAGGGGGAAATGTGACTATTTTCGACGCGCAGCGCAATATCATTGAGAGTGAAGCAGGGGATTATGCAAACGAACCTATGATTTATCAGGGTTTCCAGGCGTTACCGCGTTTTGGCAACAGCTATACCTTGATAGGAAGTTGGGTGATCGATGATGAACCTGCGGGAATCGGTATTCGGGAAGACGGATCGTTGATCACGAAAGATACTTCGCGTTTTATCCCGCACTATATAGCGGGTTAATTTGAGCTGGGGTGAAAACCCCAGCCCTGAGGTTCACTCCTCCAGAGACCGCAAATGGTCATCCTTCCTCAGTGTCATCAGCGCGAAAATACTCACCACCGCCGTTGCCATCACGTAGTACGCCGGAATATCCAGATTGCCCGTCTCTTTAATCAGCCCGGTAATGATCAGCCCTGCACAGCCTGAGAAGATCGCATTCGACAGAGAATAGGCCAGCCCCAGCCCGGTATAACGCACGCGCGTCGGGAACATCTCAGACAGCATTGCCGGCCCCGGCCCTGCCAGCATCCCCACCAGACCTCCCGCAATCAGCACCACAATCGCTTTAACCGCCAGCGTGCTGGACTCCGCCTGCAAAATTTTCAGCAGCGGCAGGGCGAGGATCAGCAGGAGCACGGTGGCGATAATCATCACCGTCCGCCGCCCGATCCTGTCGCTCAGCATACCCGATGGAATGATCGTGAGCGCAAACCCAATGTTAGAAATCACCGCAATCAGCAGCGCCTGGTTAAAACCGGTGTGCAGCGCAGATTGCAGATAGGTCGGCATAATCACCAGATAGGTATAACCCGCCGCAGACCAGACCATCACGCGGCCAATGCCCATCAGGATGGTTTTGAACGTGGCGGCGGTGCTGGCCTGAGTAACAACCGGTTTTTCCCGTTGCTGCACAAAGCTCGGCGTCTCTTCCATGCTCACCCGCAGCCATAGCGCGACCGCACCCATCGGCAACGCCAGGAAGAACGGAATGCGCCAGCCCCAGTCGTGCAAGGCTTCAGGGGAGAGAAGGGCAGAGAGCAACGCGACAATGCCTGCGCCCGCTAACAGCCCGAGCGCCACGGTGAAGGACTGCCATGCCCCGTAAAGACCGCGCTTGCCGCGCGGGGCGAACTCCGTCATCAACGAGACCGCACCGCCATACTCACCGCCCGCGAACAGTCCTTGCAGAATACGCAGGAGCGTAACGATCAGCGGCGCGGCAATCCCGATACTGGCGTAGACCGGCACCATACCGATGGCAGCGGTGGCGAGCGTCATCAATACCAGCACAATAATCAGCGTCGGTTTGCGGCCAATTCTGTCGCCAATGCGGCCAAAGACCACCGCACCCAGCGGACGGAAGAAGAAAGCGATGGCGAACGAGGCCCAGGTGAGGATCAGGCTGGTGAGCTCCGCTTCCCCCTCAAGCTGGAAGAAGTTTCTGGCAATCACCGTTGCCAGAAAACCGTAGACCGCAAATTCATACCACTCGATGAAATTACCGATGGAGCCTGCAATTAATGCACGCTTGTGCGCATCCTGTTGCATAACGATCCTCACATAAACGGGGTAAGAATAAATTATTCAGCATTAGTGAAGTAATGAAATAGTTTATTCTTAGGTTCTGTGAGCTATTTCACGAATGATATCAACACGATCGTCATCGTGTGACCCCCCTCCCATGCAGCGTGCATGCCCTCTGTCCATACTTACCTTTATTGCCAATGAAAGGAGGGAGACAGCATGCACTGGCAGACACATACCGTTTTTAATCAACCTGCACCGCTATCGAACAGCAACCTTTTTCTCTCTGATTGCGCCCTGCGCGATGCGGTAACGCGCGAAGGGGCTGAGTGGGATGTGGATCTTCTTGCCAGCATCGGACAGCAGTTGGGTACAGCGGAGTCGCTGGAGCTGGGCAGGCTGGCGAACGTTAATCCGCCGGAGCTGCTGCGTTATGACGCCACGGGAGAGCGGCTGGACGACGTCCGCTTTCATCCGGCATGGCATCTTCTGATGCAGGGGCTTTGCGCCAACCGGGTGCACAACCTGGCGTGGGAGGAGGAGGCGCGGAAAGGATCGTTCGTCGCCCGGGCCGCGCGTTTTGTGCTTCATGCTCAGGTGGAGGCGGGAACGCTATGCCCGGTGACCATGACCTTTGCGGCCACGCCGCTGTTGCTACAGTCGCTGCCCAAACCGTTTCACGACTGGTTAACGCCGCTGATGAGCGATCGCTACGATCCCCATCTCGCACCGGGGGCGCAAAAGCGCGGCCTGCTGATCGGCATGGGGATGACGGAAAAGCAGGGCGGTTCGGACGTACTCAGCAATACCACCAGGGCAGAGAAATGCAGCGATGGCAGTTACCGGCTGGTGGGGCACAAATGGTTTTTCTCCGTGCCGCAGAGCGATGCGCATCTGGTGCTGGCGCAGGCGAAGGGCGGGCTTTCCTGCTTTTTTGTCCCGCGTTTCTTACCCGACGGGCAACGCAATGCCGTGCGCCTTGAGCGTCTGAAGGACAAGCTCGGCAACCGATCAAATGCCAGCAGTGAGGCTGAGTTTCTTGATGCTTCCGGCTGGCTGCTGGGCGAAGAGGGGGAAGGCGTCCGGCAAATTCTGAAGATGGGCGGGCTGACGCGCTTTGACTGTGCGCTTGGCAGCCACGGACTGATGCGCCGTGCGCTCTCGGTGGCGCTTTATCATGCCCATCAGCGGCAGACCTTCGGCAAAAATCTGATCGACCAGCCGTTAATGCGCGACGTGCTAAGCCGTATGGCGCTGGTGCTGGAGGGACACACGGCACTGCTGTTCCGACTCGCCCGGGCGTGGGATAACCGCACCGACCCGCAGGAGGCTGCGTGGGCAAGGCTGTTTACCCCGGCCGCAAAATTCAGCGTGTGCAAAGCGGGCATTCCCTTTGTGGCGGAGGCGATGGAGGCGCTGGGCGGCATCGGGTACTGCGAGGAGAGTGAGCTTCCCCGCCTGTATCGCGAGATGCCGGTGAACAGCATCTGGGAAGGATCGGGAAATATCATGTGCCTGGACGTGCTGCGCGTGCTGGCGAAGCAGCCAGGGATCCACGACCTGCTTGCCGATGAATTTGCCCAGGTCAAAGGACAGGACAGACACTTCGATCGCAGCTGGCGGCAGTTACAGCAGAAGCTGCGTAAACCGCAGGAGGCGCAGGGGAGGGAGATCGCGCAGCAGCTCTTTTTACTGGGCGCTGGAAGTCAGATGCTGCGGCACGCATCGCCGCCCGTGGCGCAGGCGTGGTGCCGCATGATGCTGGATGCCCGTGGCGGTACGCTGATGAGCGAACAGGTGCAAAACGACCTGCTGCTGCGCGCCACGGGCCGGGTCGGTTAAGCCTTTAGCTGGAACAGGCTCACCAGACGGGTGAGATGGGAACCCTTCTCGCGCAGCGTCTGTGCCGTCTGCTCGCTGCGTGAGATGCGATCGGCATTGATGTGCGATGCCTCACCGATGTGCGTCATCGCCAGATTCACCTGACCAATCCCCGCAGACTGCTCGCGGGAGGCGTGGTTGATCTCGGTGACAAGCTGGCTGATGTTATCGATATGAACAATGATGGCATCCATCGCCAGACGCGTTTGCTCAGAAAGCGCATGGCCTTCGCTCACCTTGTTCAGCGTGTCGCCAATCAGTTGTTCAATCTCTTTTACCGCGTTGGCGCTGCGTGCGGCCAGGGCGCGCACCTCTTGCGCCACCACTGCGAAACCTTTCCCGTGCTCGCCCGCTCGCGCCGCTTCAACCGCCGCATTGAGCGCCAGGATATTGGTCTGGAAAGCGATGGACTCAATCACGCGGGTGATGTCTTCAATGCGTTTCGATGCATCACGAATATCATCCATGGTGGAAACTGCGTGGGTCACCGTCTCTCCACCCTGATGCACCGCGCGCGAGGTTTCACCCACCAGCTGCTGCGTTTGCTCCATGTTGGCGGCATTTTGCTGCACGGTGGCGGCTAATTGCTCCATGCTGGCGGAGGTCTCCTCAACGCTGCTGGCCTGTTTGTTGATCTGTTCAGAGATCTCACCGGTATCTGAAGCCAGCGCGTTAGTCCCCAGATGGATTTCGCTTGCGGCCTCGCGGACCTGCAACACAATTTTTTGCAGGCCGCCCCCGATCCCGTTGATGGCATCAATCAGCTGGCCGACTTCATCCTGGCGGGTTACCGGCAGGCTGGCGCGCAGATCGCCTGCGGCATACTGCCGTGCAAGCGCGATCACTGCGCGCAGTGGGCGGGTTAGCATCCGGCGAATGAGGATAACGAACAGGCCCGCGAAGAGCGCGGATAGCACCACGCCCGCCATCAGGAAGCGATCGCGCAGCGTGGTGACGCTTGAAAGCAGTACGGCTTTATCCACTTCACCCACGATGGTCCAGTTCCAGCCCGGCAGCGGCGTGTAGGCGACTTTGAGCGTACGGCCATCCGCGCTCACGCGTTCCAGCGTGCCGGCTTTATCGCTCAGAAGCTGTTGCTGTGTCGCCGTGTCCCAGTTGGGCAGTTTGCCCTCTTCGCTGGCATGGAACAGATACTGTCCGCGCGTTTTGCCGCTGCTGCGATCCAGTACAAAGAAGTGACCGCTCTCGCCCAGACGACGGTTAAGGATTTTCTCGCGCATGACGTTCCACGAATGGGTGATGTCCACGCCGACAAAGATAATCCCGATAACCTGGCCTTCCGCATTTTTAACAGGCTGGTACTGCGTGATATAGCGCTTGCCGAACAGCAGCGCGAGGCCGCGATAGACCTCCCCTTTGGTGACAGCCGCAAATGCCGGGCTGGTGGTATCAAGAACGGTTCCGATGGCGCGGTCGCCATTCTCTTTGCGCAGCGACGTGGCCACGCGGATAAAATCGTTACCGCTGCGGACAAATAGCGTCGAGATGGCTCCCGTTCGGCTCAGGAAGTCATCAGAAAGCGTATTGTTTTCATGCAACTCCGTTTCGCCGCCTTTCAGCAGAGGAACGGTAAGCCCATTTATGGTCCGGCTCTGGCTGCTGTCGCTGTTCAGCGGCTGTGGCAAAAAGGTCGTGAACAGACGGGTATAGCTTTCAACCTCTTCGCTCAGGCTGGTGTTGAACATCTCAACCATATCCACCATGCCGGTGGACTGGTTGTGCAGGTCTTCAACCGCAAGATCTTCAAGCTGCTGGCTGGCGTTGTGGCTCAACAGAAAAGTGAACAGCAAAAAAAGCGTGGCGACACTTGCACCTGTTAGCAGCGATAGCTTCGTGCCCAGACCTGCCCGGCGGAAAAAGGTGATCATAAATTGCTCATTATTGAAAAGTGATGGCTGTTCAACGGCAGAGCAGAGATAACGTTTACCTGTTTAATGTAACTGAATGTTACATGTTTGTTTTCGTTAGGTTTCGGGAGAGATAAAAAATTTGCAAAAGTGAAAAGCCACTAAAATTAAGTGGCTTTTATCGGAAGGGATTATGCATAAAGAATGGCCTGCACGCGCCAGTGATTAACATGGTGATCTTCCTGCATCTGGACGATGCGATACCAGGATGCGCCCTGTTCATCGGCCTTCAGGGCGACGACACGTTCAACGTCTTGCGGACTCCCCGTGATATTATTGACGGAGATCTGACCAATCTCGTTCAGGCCCGTGACGCAATCCGCGCTGGCAAATTCGGCCGACTGCGCCGTGGTGCTCAGCAGGCCCGCTGAAAGCAATAGCGTCGTTAAAGCAAGGGTTCGTTTCATCGTCAGCTCCTTTTCACGTGTCTCCGGTATCCGCCGGGCAATCCTTCGCGAATAAACTCATTTCCATTGTTGCTGGCATGGAGTTTATTGTGGACAGGAAAATGTCTACGGACGCAAAGCAGTGTAAAAGTCGTTCAAATGATGATGCTTACTTACGGTATAAAATTCCTTGGGCGTACCACTGTCCCGTAATAATGGTTTCATCAATCATCGTGATGACGTAATAATCTGCTTTTGCGGCAACGGCCTGTGCTTCAATTGCGTCTTCTGCATCATCCGGGGAACCACGAACCATCGCGGATACGGTACCCAGGCGTTGTAATCCTTCCGTCTGATTACGACGAATTTCCTGAGGATGATCGGTAACCGGCGGCGCCGGTTCTGGCGTACCCTGCAATACGGAACATCCGCTGAGCAGCGAGACCAGCAATAAAGCCGTAAGCCTGCGCATAAACCTGTCTCTTTTCCTGATAGCCATAGTGTAGTTGTCTGCGAATTTAGTTTTGGGGGAATGTTCCCGAAGTGTTATCTGGGACGTAGATTTCGAATGAAAATATCGTGAAACCGTAATCCAGCTCTCAACATTATGAATCATTCATCAGCACAGGATCGACAATGATTGAAATTGAAACTCGCCAGCTGAGTGAGCATGAAATCATCCATGCTTTTCCGGCTGGTAAAGGTGAACAGCCGCTGCCGACGGTAGTTTTCTATCATGGCTTTCTCTCCTCGAAGCTGGTCTACAGCTATTTTGCCGTCGCGCTGGCGCAGGCCGGTTTCCGGGTGGTCATGCCTGATGCGCCGAATCATGGGGCACGCTTTACGGGCGATGAGCAGGCGCGGCTGGGGCTGTTCTGGCAAACGCTGCACGGCAATCTGACCGAGTTCGCCGGGCTGCGTGACGCGCTCTTGCAGGCCGGGCTGGTGGAGGGGAAACGGCTGGCGGTCGCAGGCGCATCAATGGGCGGAATGACGGCGCTGGGGATCATGGCCAGGCATCCGGAGGTGACGTCCGTGGCTTGCCTGATGGGATCGGGCTATTTTACATCACTGGCAAAGACGCTGTTCCCGCCGCAGGCCCCTCAGGAGATTGAGACCCTGTTGTCTGAATGGGACGTCAGCCATGCGCTTTCACAGCTGGCCGATCGTCCGCTGCTGCTGTGGCATGGGGATGCCGATGACGTCGTACCGCCCGGTGAAACGTTCCGCCTGCAACAGGCGCTACAGCGCGAAGGGCTGGACAGCAATCTGACCTGCCTGTGGGGAGCAGGTGTCCGGCACCGTATTACCCCGGCCGCGCTGGAGTCAACCGTGGAATTCTTACGTCAGCACCTTTAAACGCGCAGCACTGTGACACCCTGATCCTCGAGCTTGCTGAGGATCTCGGGGTTGGCGTTTTTGCCGGTGATCACCATGCTGATTTGCTCGGCGCGGCTGAAAAGCATGCCAGCGCGTTCACCGACCTTGCTGCTGTCGACCAGCACCACCAGCTTGCCCACCACGTTAAGCATGTTCTGCTCTGCCATTGCGGTGAGCATATCGGTTTTATACAGGCCATCCGCCGTCAGACCTTTGCCGCTGGTAAACATCCAGTGCCCGGCGTAGAGGCTGTTTTCACTGTCCTGTGGGCTCAGGGTGATGGACTGGCTCTTGTTATACTGGCCGCCCATGATCACCACGCTTTCATGTTCCTGGTCGATGAGATAGTTGGCCAGCGGCAGATAGTTGGTAATGATTTGCACCGGCTTGCCGCACATCTCACGGCCCAGCAGAAACGCCGTCGAACCACAGTTGATCACCACGCTCTCCCCAGGATTCACCAGCTGTGACGCCGCTCTGGCAATCCGCACCTTTTCATCGTGATTCTGCGCCTGGTGGATGTTCATCGGCGTCCAGCGTGGACGCTGCTGGCTGATGGCCTCTGCGCCGTTGCGGACTTTTTTCAGCTTGCCGCTCTCATCCAGCTTGTTGATGTCCCGCCGCGCGGTAGCGGGGGAGATCCCTAAACGTTCGATCACTTTCTCGACGGTGATAAACCCTGTTTGCGCCAGGAGTTCCAGTAAAATTTGATGCCGTTGCGCTTCCGTCATGAGCTATTCCGATAAGAATTGATTTGAAAAGATGATATTTGAAATAGCGTGAAATTACTAAAATAAAAATGACATCGCCAGACGCAGGGTCTGGCGATTGGGCCTCGGTATCAGAGGAAGGACTTGAACGGCAGGTCTGGTTCAATCGTAAAGCAATCATCGAAACCACGCGGGTAGTGGTACTCAAGATTGTCTTTATCCAGCGGCCAGGTGAACTTGCCGCCAACCTGCCAGATGAACGGCTTGAAGCCATACTTGAGGCGGTCTTTTTTCATCTCCCACAGGACGCGGATCTCTTGCGGATCGGCCTGGAAGTTTGACCAGATATCATGGTGGAACGGGATCACCACTTTGGTGTTCAGCGCTTCGGCCATACGCAGCATGTCCGCGCTGGTCATTTTGTCGGTGATCCCGCGCGGGTTTTCACCGTAAGAGCCAAGCGCCACGTCAATCTGGTGCTCGTTACCGTGCTTCGCGTAATAGTTGGAGTAGTGGGAGTCACCGCTGTGATACAGGGAACCGCCAGGCGTTTTGAACAGGTAGTTCACCGCGCGCTCATCCATCCCGTCTGGCAGTACGCCTGCGGCTTTCTGATCGGCAGGCAGGGTGATCAGCGCGGTGCGGTCAAAGGCATCCAGCGCGTGAATCTCAATGTCTTTGATTTTCACCACGTCGCCCGGCTTCATCACGATGCAGCGCTCTTTTGGCACGCCCCAGCCAATCCACAAATCCACGCAGGTCTGCGGCCCGATAAACGGTACGTCGTCCGCGCAGTTTTGCATTACCGCTGCCGCCACGTTCACGTCGATATGATCGTTGTGATCGTGGGTAGAGAGAACGGCGTCGATCTGGCGAATGGCAAAAGGATCCAGCACAAAAGGCGTGGTGCGCAGGTTCGGCTGGAGCTTTTCAACGCCGGCCATACGCTGCATCTGGTGGCCTTTTTTCATCAGTGGATTGCCGTGGCTCTGTTTGCCGGTGCCGCACCAGAAATCGACACAAATGTTGGCGCCGCCTTCTGATTTCAGCCAGATCCCGGTGCAGCCCAGCCACCACATCGCAAATGTGCCAGGAGCAACCTGTTCCTGCTCGATCTCTTCGTTCAGCCAGCTACCCCACTCCGGAAAGGTACTCAGAATCCATGATTCACGGGTGATGGTTTTCACTTTACTCATCGTTTGACTCCTGGTTTTAATCAAAAGTAATCATACTGTGACTTGTTGTGATTAATGCTGGCACTGTTTGAATCGATTTGCAATGGCTGATTTGCGGAAAATTCCCCTCTCCACATCACAGAAAAAACATCATGACGTTGTTAAGATAACCGCTACAAATGATTAATGTATTGAAATTTAAGAATTTATTCGTTGAGCTGTATCGGTAGTGAAAATCATTACTAACACCATGGAAATAAATTGCGTGATCCGTCACAAATAATCAAATGCAATCTTGTGATGATTATTTGTGATTAATAGAGTGATGACACCAACCACACAGGGATTGCCCCTCGTGTTCTCATTTTCTGGAGAGAGTTATGGAGATCCTCTACAACGTCTTTACCGTTTTCTTTAATCAGGTAATGACCAACGCCCCGCTGTTGCTGGGTATCGTGACGTGCCTGGGGTACATCCTGCTGCGCAAAAGCGTCAGCGTGATTATCAAAGGCACCATCAAAACCATCATTGGTTTTATGCTGTTGCAGGCGGGGTCTGGCATTCTGACCAGCACGTTTAAGCCGGTTGTTGCCAAAATGTCAGAGGTATACGGCATTAACGGCGCCATCTCTGACACTTACGCGTCCATGATGGCCACCATCGATCGCATGGGAGATGCGTACAGCTGGGTTGGGTATGCGGTACTGCTCGCGCTGGCGCTGAACATCATTTACGTGCTCCTGCGCCGTATTACCGGTATTCGCACCATCATGCTCACCGGGCACATCATGTTCCAGCAGGCGGGGCTGATTGCCGTTTCTCTCTATATCTTCGGCTACCCAATGTGGACCACGGTCATCTGTACGGCAGTGCTGGTCTCGCTTTACTGGGGCATCACCTCCAACATGATGTATAAGCCAACGCAGGACGTTACGGACGGCTGTGGCTTCTCCATCGGTCACCAGCAGCAGTTTGCCTCCTGGATCGCTTACAAAGTCGCGCCGTACCTGGGCAAAAAAGAGGAGAGTGTTGAAGATCTCAAATTGCCTGGCTGGCTGAATATCTTCCACGACAACATCGTCTCCACGGCGATTGTGATGACCATCTTCTTTGGTGCCATCCTGCTCTCCTTTGGCATTGACGTGGTGCAGGCGATGGCGGGTAAAACCCACTGGACGGTCTATATCCTGCAAACCGGTTTCTCCTTCGCCGTGGCCATTTTCATCATCACCCAGGGCGTGCGTATGTTCGTCGCCGAACTGTCGGAAGCGTTTAACGGCATCTCCCAGCGCCTGATCCCTGGCGCGGTGCTGGCGATTGACTGTGCGGCTATCTATAGCTTTGCGCCAAACGCCGTCGTCTGGGGCTTTATGTGGGGCACCATCGGCCAGCTGATTGCGGTCGGCATCCTGGTGGGCTGCGGCTCCTCAATCCTGATTATTCCTGGCTTTATCCCGATGTTCTTCTCCAACGCCACCATCGGCGTGTTCGCTAACCACTTCGGCGGCTGGCGCGCAGCGCTCAAAATCTGTCTGGTGATGGGCATGGTTGAAATCTTCGGATGCGTGTGGGCGGTCAAGCTCACCGGCATGAGCGCCTGGATGGGCATGGCGGACTGGTCAATTCTGGCGCCGCCGATGATGCAGGGCTTTGCCTCCGTCGGGCTGGTCTTTATGGCCGTCATCATCCTGATTGCACTGACTTATATGTTCTTCGCTGGCCGTTCGCTGCAAGCTGAAGAAGATGCGGAAAAACAAACAGCAGAAGTTTCTGCTCACTAAGGAGTTTCGATTATGACCGTACGTATCCTGGCTGTGTGTGGCAATGGGCAAGGAAGCTCCATGATCATGAAAATGAAAGTGGATCAGTTTTTAACCCAGTCAAACATTGACCACACGGTGAACAGCTGCGCAGTGGGTGAATACAAAAGTGAACTGAACGGCGCGGACATCATCATCGCCTCAACGCACATTGCCGGTGAGATTAGCGTCTCGGGGAACAAATATGTGGTAGGCGTACGCAACATGCTGTCGCCTGCGGATTTTGGGCCAAAACTGCTGGAAGTGATCAAAGAACACTTCCCACAAGACGTGAAGTGAGGACGCCACATGAAACTACGTGATTCGCTGGCAGAGAATAACTCCATCCTTTTACAGGCCGAAGCCAGCACCTGGCAGGAAGCGGTGAAGCTGAGCGTGGATCTGCTGGTTAAGGCGGACGTTGTCGAGCCGCGTTATTACCAGGCCATCCTGGATGGCGTGGCGCAGCACGGTCCCTATTTTGTGATTGCCCCGGGGCTGGCAATGCCGCACGGCCGCCCGGAAGAGGGTGTCAAGAAAACCGGTTTTGCGCTGGTGACGCTGAAAACCCCGCTGGTGTTCAACCATGAAGATAACGACCCGGTCGACATTCTGATCACTATGGCGGCTGTCGATGCCAACACCCACCAGGAGGTGGGCATCATGCAGATCGTCAACCTGTTTGATGATGAAGCTAATTTTGACCGTTTACGCGCCTGCCGTACCGCGCAGGACGTGCTGGATTTAATTGATAACGCCACTGCGGCGGCCGTTTAAGAGGAATTGAAAATGTCATTACCAATGTTGCAGGTCGCGCTGGATAACCAGACTCTGTCTCACGCTTACGAAACCACCCGTCTGATTGCGGAAGAGGTGGACATCATCGAAGTCGGCACCATTCTGTGCGTGGGCGAAGGAGTTCGTGCGGTTCGTGACCTGAAGGCGCTCTATCCGCATAAAATCGTGCTGGCGGATGCCAAAATCGCCGACGCGGGCAAAATCCTCTCTCGCATGTGCTTTGAAGCCAACGCCGACTGGGTCACCGTGATCTGCTGTGCGGATATCAACACCGCGAAAGGCGCGCTGGACGTGGCGAAAGAGTTCAACGGCGACGTGCAGATTGAACTGACCGGTTTCTGGACCTGGGAGCAGGCGCAGGAGTGGCGCGAAGCGGGTATCCAGCAGGTGGTTTATCACCGCAGCCGTGATGCGCAGGCCGCAGGCGTGGCGTGGGGCGAAGCCGATATCAGCGCGATCAAACGTCTGGCCGATATGGGCTTCAAAGTGACCGTCACCGGTGGCCTGGCGCTGGAAGATCTGCCTCTGTTCAAGGGGATTCCAATTCACGTCTTTATTGCCGGTCGTAGCATTCGCGATGCGGAATCTCCGGTGGAAGCTGCGCGTCAGTTTAAACGCTCAATCGCTCAGCTTTGGGGTTAAGGAGCGGGTATGTTGTCAAAACAGGTCCCGCTTGGCATCTATGAAAAGGCACTCCCTGCGGGGGAGTGCTGGCTGGAGCGGTTACAGCTGGCGAAGCAGCTGGGTTTCGATTTTGTCGAAATGTCGGTGGATGAGACGGACGAGCGTCTTGCTCGCCTGGACTGGAGCCGCGACCAGCGTCTGGCGCTGGTGAGCGCCATTGCCGAAACCGGCGTGCGCGTGCCATCCATGTGCCTGAGCGCTCATCGTCGTTTTCCGCTTGGCAGCGAAGATGATGCCGTACGCGCCGAAGGGCTGGAGATCATGCGTAAAGCCATTCGCTTTGCACAGGATGTCGGCATCCGCGTGATCCAACTGGCGGGTTACGATGTTTACTATCAGGAAGCCAACGATGAAACGCGCCGTCGTTTCCGTGACGGCCTGAAAGAGAGCGTTGAGATGGCAAGCCGTGCGCAGGTGACGCTGGCGATGGAGATCATGGATTATCCGTTGATGAACTCCATCAGCAAGGCGCTGGGCTACGCGCACTATCTGAATAACCCGTGGTTCCAGCTTTATCCGGATATCGGCAACCTGTCGGCATGGGATAACGACGTACAGATGGAGCTTCAGGCGGGCATCGGGCATATCGTGGCGGTACACGTAAAAGATACCCGTCCTGGCGTGTTCAAAAACGTACCGTTCGGTACCGGGGTGGTGGACTTCGAACGGTGCTTCCAGACGCTCAAACAGACAGGTTATTGCGGGCCTTACCTGATTGAGATGTGGAGCGAAACCGCGGACGACCCGGCGGCAGAAGTGGCGAAAGCCCGGGACTGGGTGCGCGAGCGCATGGCGCGGGCAGGGCTGATGGAGGCGGAACATGCTTAAGCTGAAACAGCAGGTCTTTGAAGCCAATATGGATCTGCCGCGCTATGGACTGGTGACGTTTACCTGGGGCAACGTAAGCGCCATCGATCGCGAGCAGGGGCTGGTGGTCATTAAGCCGAGCGGCGTGGCCTATGACGCCATGAAAGTGGACGATATGGTAGTGGTTGACCTGGAGGGACGCGTCGTTGAAGGCAAATGGCGACCTTCTTCTGATACGGCAACCCATCTGGCGCTGTACCAGCGTTACCCGTCCCTGGGGGGCGTTGTGCATACCCATTCCACGCACGCCACCGCCTGGGCACAGGCCGGGCTGGCGATCCCTGCTTTGGGTACGACGCACGCAGATTACTTCTTCGGCGATATTCCCTGCACGCGAGCGTTAACGCAGGCTGAGGTCGAAGGCGAGTACGAACTTAACACCGGCAGGGTCATTATCGAAACGCTGGGTGAGACGGAACCACTGCATACGCCGGGTATTGTGGTGTACCAGCATGGTCCGTTCTCCTGGGGTAAAGATGCGCATGACGCCGTGCATAACGCGGTGGTGATGGAAGAGGTGGCTCGAATGGCGTGGATTGCGCGCGGCATTAACCCACAGCTTCAGGGCATTGACGATTACCTGATGAACAAGCATTTCATGCGTAAGCACGGCCCGAATGCTTATTACGGGCAGAAGTGAATAAGTGCTCTGGAATACCGAAACAGTTGTAACCGGTGGTATTCCGGAGCCATTCATAAAAAAAAGCCCCCGGGCAGGGGGCAAATCATATATGGCTTTGATTTTCGTTGGCTTTCCTGGTGCTGGCAATAAAGCGTTACTGGTAAATATCTGCACTGGCGTGCATATTACCGTTGCTGCTGGGCTCACGTGTCAGCATGACGTGATAGTATTTTGCGCCCTGCGCATCGGTTTCTTCATTAAGCGCCTGATCTGCTTCACTTTCAGTGGCGAAGTTATGATTGATGTAAATAACGCCTAAGCTCTGCACATCATCCATGTTTCTGGCCTGTTGGCTGTCTATTCTGATGGCTGCCATCGCGTTTGCACTGAGCAAAAGCGCAGCCAAAATGGCGATTGCGATTCTTTTCATGATATGCGCTCCACGACTACGTGCTGTGATACGGGGTAATGCTCTCCTTCTCTGTTCAGGGTTTCTGATTAAAGTGTAATCGCTACTCGGGTAGCGATGGGTGACCATTTCTGATGGTGTTGTTCAAAAAAACAGCGCTTCTGATGAGTGCGATTTTAAATCACCCACTTAGAACAGCTTTACCCTTTGTGCGAATTATTTGTGCAATCAGCTTGAGTTTCCTGGGGGGCGCAAGTATTATGACGCGTCAATTTTTCAGCCGACCTTTAACACGTTCCTTGCCTCCCCGGGCCTCGGCTGACCCAGACAGGAGGCTGAATAATCCGTAAGGAGCAATTCGATGCGTCATTACGAAATCGTTTTTATGGTCCACCCTGACCAGAGCGAACAGGTTCCGGGCATGATCGAGCGTTACTCTGCTGCCATCACTGGTGCAGAAGGCACGATCCACCGTCTGGAAGACTGGGGCCGCCGTCAGCTGGCTTACCCGATCAACAAACTGCACAAAGCACACTACGTTCTGATGAACGTTGAAGCTCCGCAGGAAGTGATCGATGAGCTGGAAACTACCTTCCGCTTCAACGATGCCGTTATCCGCAGCATGGTTATGCGTACCAAACACGCAGTGACCGAAGCATCTCCGATGGTTAAAGCGAAAGACGAGCGCCGTGAGCGTCGCGATGATTTCGCAAACGAAACCGCAGATGATTCTGATGCTGGGGATTCTGAAGAGTAATTTCTGATGACCAACCGTCTGGTGTTGTCCGGCACCGTGTGCAGGACCCCCCTTCGAAAGGTCAGCCCATCAGGAATTCCGCATTGCCAGTTCGTGCTTGAGCATCGTTCTGTGCAAGAGGAAGCCGGGTTTCACCGGCAGGCGTGGTGCCAAATGCCCGTGATTATTAGCGGACACGAAAACCAGGCCATTACTCACAGTTTAACGGTCGGTAGCGCAGTAATCGTTCAGGGGTTCATTTCTTGCCACAAGGCAAAGAACGGTCTGAGCAAAATGGTTCTGCATGCCGAGCAGATTGATTTGATAGATTCTGGAGACTAGCCATATGGCACGTTATTTCCGTCGTCGCAAGTTCTGCCGTTTCACCGCGGAAGGCGTTCAAGAGATCGACTATAAAGATATCGCAACGCTGAAAAACTACATCACCGAAAGCGGTAAGATTGTCCCAAGCCGTATCACCGGTACTCGTGCAAAATATCAGCGTCAGCTGGCTCGCGCTATCAAACGCGCTCGCTACCTGTCTCTGCTGCCGTACACTGATCGTCATCAGTAATCGGGCACGGTCCATTAATACGACTTTAAGAGGATAAGGTAATGCAAGTTATTCTGCTTGATAAAGTAGCAAACCTGGGCAGCCTGGGTGATCAGGTAAACGTTAAAGCGGGTTACGCTCGTAACTTCCTGGTTCCACAGGGTAAAGCTGTTCCAGCTACTAAGAAAAACGTAGAGTTTTTCGAAGCACGTCGTGCTGAACTGGAAGCCAAACTGGCTGACGTTCTGGCGGCTGCTAACGCTCGCGCTGAAGCAATCAACGCACTGGGCACCGTTACTATCGCGTCTAAAGCTGGCGACGAAGGTAAACTGTTCGGTTCCATCGGTACCCGCGATATCGCTGATGCAGTTACTGCGGCAGGCGTTAAAGTGGCTAAGAGCGAAGTTCGTCTGCCGAACGGCGTTCTGCGTACCACTGGTGAGCACGAAGTTGACTTCCAGGTTCACAGCGAAGTGTTCGCTAAACTGGTTGTTAACGTAGTAGCTGAGTAATTTTTTACTCTGCTCACGTCGAAGCGCCGGCCTTGTGCCGGCGTTTTGCTTTTTAGCATGACCCTACGTCATCTTTTGCTCTTGTAAGGTCGCTATTCCTGACGCATTCTCTGATAATAAATTGAAACGCAATTTTATTTATGAGATTTGTCATGGATACCGCTCTGCCCACGCCCGTCTTTGCCCGTCGACATGTGGCCTATGCCTGCGCCACGCTCTGCTGTCTGCTTTGGGGAAGCTCGTACCCGGCCATTAAAAGTGGCTACGAACTCTTTCAGATCGCGACCGACGATATCCCCTCCAAAGTCGTTTTTGCCGGATACCGTTTTCTTTTTGCCGGTGCGTTGCTGCTGCTTTTTGCCCTGGCCCAGCGAAAGCCGATTGGCAGGCTCACGCCCACGCAGTTTGGCCAGCTCACGCTCCTCGGACTGACCCAGACCTCCCTCCAGTACACCTTCTTTTATATCGGCCTGGCCTACACGACCGGGGTGAACGGCTCCATCATGAATGCCACCGGGACCTTCTTCAGCGTGCTGCTGGCACACTTTATCTACCACAACGACAAACTCAGCTATAACAAAACGCTGGGCTGTGTTCTGGGCTTTGCCGGGGTGATGCTGGTGAACTTCCACAGCGGGTTAAGCGATTTCCAGTTTGTCTGGAAAGGTGACGGATTTGTGGTGCTGGCGGCCTTTATTCTCTCTGCGGCCACGCTTTACGGGAAACGCATTTCCCAGACCGTTGACCCGACGGTGATGACTGGCTGGCAGCTGGGGATTGGCGGGGCGGCACTGGTTGCGGGAGGCTATGCCACGGGCGGGACGCTGGAGGTGCACAGCATGAAAGCCGTCGCCGTGCTGGGGTATCTGACGCTGCTCTCATCCGTGGCGTTCGCCCTGTGGAGCGCGCTGCTGAAAGTGAACCGCGTGAGTATGATTGCCCCGTTCAACTTTGTCATTCCTGTAGCAGGAACGGTGCTCTCCGCCATCTTCCTCGGCGAAAACATTCTGGACATCAAATACGCGATTGCGCTGGTGCTGGTCTGCTCGGGGATCGGGTGGGTGAATAAACGGCGTGCCTGAGAACAAAAGTGCCGGGCGGCGGCTTCGCCTCACCCGGCCTGGACCATTAACGTGCTCTGATAAAACTGCCGTCCGGCTGGCGGGTAAACAGTACCTGCTGCCCGTTTCCGGTATCGATCGTTAACCCGGTCACCACGCCGCTGGCGTTCTGGCGGATCTGCACCATCTGACCATTTTGCAGGTTGCTGAGCGGCTTGCCTGCCCCCTCGACTTGCGCCATGGCATACACATCCGTTGCTGGCAGATTGTGGTCGCGGAACAGCTGGGCAAGGGTTTTCCCTGGCTCTACGCGATACGAACGCCACTGCTGCTCAATGCCGGTGGGCTGTTGCGCCTGTGGCTCTGAAGGGGCGGCGGCCTGCTCCTGATCTTCCTGAACCGGTTCAGGCTCAACCGGCGCAACCTGGCCCGGATCGTTAGACGGTGTGACCAGCTGCGTCTGCATCGGCTGTGAATCAGGCTGCGGCTGGCTTTGCGACTGGATATCGAGCTCAGCATTCCGGCTGACCGGCGCGGTATCAACGTTGTCACTGCCGGAAGGAAGCAGGAAGCCGATGACGATCAGCAACGCGCCGATGATAATGCCTCTGCGGTGCAAAGGCGGCAGCGGGTCCATGATGCGAAAGTTATCCGGCGCATGCCAGATTTTCGCCAGGGTAGGTTTCAGTTCAAATCGCCCGGGCATGGCTCTCCTCCTGCTCCGCGTCTTTTTATCCTGTCCTGAGAAGTGTAGTTTGCTAACTGCCTGATGGGCGTAACAAAGCCAGCTTTCGTGACATATATTAGGGAAAATCCTGACGGCTACTATTGTTTCCGTTTCGTCGCAGTTTGTCACCTTTACTTAAGACAAAGTTTTACCCATAAGGGCATGGCTGATATGCTGCCCGCTACTTTAAATGTGATGGAAGGAAAACCCATGACCACCCCGACTTTTGACACTATCGAAGCGCAGGCAAGCTACGGCATCGGCTTGCAGGTAGGACAGCAGCTGAGCGAATCCGGCCTGGAAGGTCTGTTACCGGAAGCGCTGGTGGCGGGTATCGCTGACGCGCTGGAAGGCAAGCAGCCCGCTGTGCCGGTTGACGTTGTGCACCGTGCGCTGCGTGAAATCCACGAACGTGCTGACGCCGTACGTCGCGCGCGTTTCGAAGAGATGGCGGCAGAAGGCGTGAAATATCTGGAAGAGAACCGTGAGCGTGAAGGCGTGAACAGCACCGAGTCCGGCTTGCAGTTCCGCGTAATCAATCAGGGTGATGGCGCAATCCCGGCGCGCACCGACCACGTTCGCGTACACTACACCGGTAAGCTGATCGACGGTACCGTGTTCGACAGCTCCGTCGCGCGTGGCGAACCGGCTGAATTCCCGGTTAACGGCGTTATCGCAGGCTGGATCGAAGCCCTGACCCTGATGCCAGTAGGTTCCAAATGGGAACTGACTATCCCGCACAACCTGGCTTACGGCGAGCGTGGCGCTGGCGCTTCCATTCCGCCATTCAGCACCCTGGTGTTTGAAGTCGAGCTGCTGGAAATCCTGTAATCGGTTTTTCTTATTTTCCTCTCTCCGATCGGGGAGAGGAAAATAGCGATAAAACCCGGAGTTACGACGGAATCAACATTTTGTATTGCAAACGAAACTGTTACGTGTATTTTTGTGAGCTGTTTCGCGCTGTATGAGTGATATGACACTCACTTTCAACATATTATTAACATAATATTCAAATCATAGTATTCATCCCGCCGATTCTTACCTACTATCGATTAGTCCTTACACAGGGGCCGTCATTTATTTGGCGTAAATAAAGGCCAGAAGAGCCTTAACAACACAGACAGGCATAAACAGGAAAATATCACATGGTAGATCAGGTCAAAGTCGCCGCCGCAGAAGAGGCGACGTCTGAACAGTCGCTACGGCGAAATCTCACGAACCGTCACATTCAGCTTATTGCCATTGGCGGAGCCATCGGCACCGGGCTGTTTATGGGCTCGGGCAAAACCATCAGTCTTGCCGGCCCGTCGATCATCTTCGTTTATATGATCATCGGTTTTATGCTCTTTTTCGTGATGCGTGCAATGGGTGAATTGCTGCTCTCGAATCTCGAATACAAATCCTTCAGCGACTTCGCGTCAGACCTGCTCGGCCCGTGGGCGGGCTATTTTACCGGCTGGACCTACTGGTTCTGCTGGGTGGTTACCGGCATGGCGGATGTTGTCGCTATTACGGCCTACGCCCAATTCTGGTTCCCCGGCCTGTCGGACTGGGTGGCCTCGCTGGCGGTGATTGTTCTGCTGCTGAGCCTGAACCTCGCCACCGTTAAAATGTTCGGTGAGATGGAGTTCTGGTTCGCGATGATCAAAATCGTCGCCATCATCGCGCTGATTGTCGTCGGGCTGGTGATGGTGCTGACGCACTTCCAGTCGCCAACCGGCGTACAGGCGTCGTTTGCCCATCTGTGGAATGACGGCGGCTGGTTCCCGAAAGGGATCAGCGGCTTCTTTGCCGGCTTCCAGATTGCAGTGTTCGCGTTTGTCGGGATTGAGCTGGTGGGCACCACGGCGGCGGAAACCAAAGATCCGGAGAAATCCCTGCCGCGCGCGATCAACTCCATTCCGCTGCGTATCATCATGTTCTACGTGTTCGCGCTGATCGTCATTATGTCCGTGACGCCATGGAGCTCGGTGGTGCCAACCAAGAGCCCGTTCGTCGAGCTGTTCGTGCTGGTGGGGCTGCCTGCTGCCGCGAGCCTGATTAACTTCGTGGTGCTGACCTCTGCGGCCTCTTCCGCGAACAGCGGCGTCTTCTCCACCAGCCGTATGCTGTTCGGTCTGGCGCAGGAGGGCGTTGCTCCGAGCGCGTTTGCCAAACTGTCTAAACGCGCGGTACCGGCGAAAGGGCTGACCTTCTCCTGCATCTGTCTGCTGGGCGGTGTGGTGATGCTCTACGTCAACCCGAGCGTAATCGGCGCGTTCACCATGATCACCACGGTGTCGGCGATCCTGTTCATGTTCGTCTGGACCATCATCCTCTGCTCGTACCTGGTGTACCGCAAACAGCGTCCACACCTGCATGAAAAGTCGATCTACAAGATGCCGCTGGGCAAGCTGATGTGCTGGGTGTGCATGGCATTCTTCGTCTTCGTGCTGGTGCTGCTGACGCTGGAAGAAGATACCCGACAGGCGCTGATCGTCACGCCGCTGTGGTTTATCGCGCTGGGGCTGGGCTGGTTGTTTATCGGTAAGAAACGTATGGCGGGCATGCGCTAAGCATGTTGCCGGGTGGCGCTGACGCTTACCCGGCCTACGTTCGCGGATGTTGTAGGCCCGGTAAGCGCTAGCGCCACCGGGCTTTTTTATTTACCCGATAATGCACGCGGGAACAGAACGTTATTCTCAAGACTGATGTGTTCCATCAGATCGTCGATCATCTCGTTAATGCCGTTGTACATGGCTTTCCAGGTGGTGCACGCTTCTGGCGGCGGTGTGACGTTGTCGGTGGTGTGTTTGATCACTTCCAGCAGTTCGCCGGCGTCATCATGTTCGCTTTCCATCACGCTGATGGGCCCCATGGCCTGGCTGCCCATGCCCTGTTTGATCATCGGGAAGAGGATCTGCTCCTCTTTCATCATGTGGCTGGAAAGTTCTTCGTGCAGCATGGTCAGGTATTTCGCCAGGCCGCGCGGTACGGAAGGTTTATCGGCATGAACGCGTTCAACTTTGGTCGCCTGTAAAATCAGCTCCGGCAGCTGCTCGCGGTGACGGTCGTGGTAACGCACAATGATGTGGTCGATGATTTCAGCCAGCGGCGCGGTGCGCCAGTCTTTGTCGACGGGCTGTTCAGCCAGCTGAGCCAGCTCCGCTTCGATAGCCTCCACATCCAGCTCTTTACGCGACGCTGCGCGCGCCAGCGTTTGCTTACCACCGCAGCAGTAATCCATATCGTATTTACGGAACAGCGCAGAAGCGCGAGGGATGGAGAGCGCCAGCTCGCCTAAGGGTTGGTCGCGGAAGGCCATAGCAGTTACCTCATCATCAGGAATATAAGATGCATTTTAAATGCATCTTTAAATGGATGCTATAACCCTTTAGAGGCAAGGGTGAAAATGAGAAGGGGATCACAAAAAAAGCGTGCTTTTAACTTGCTGATTGAATGCAGAAAAGGGCTTTCGAAAGTTTTTAAAGGTGGAGAAACAGTAAACAACCTGCCGCACGTGCCGATAGATACAGGTCAGACAATACCTGTATATAAAAAAGGCAACGCATGTTTAAACGTATAAAAGTCATTACTCTTTTGATTTCGGTGCTGCTTGTGCTCGGCATCATGCAACTGATCTCCGCTGGCATTTTCATCAATGCGCTCAATAACGATAAAGAGAACTTCACCGTTTCTCAGCTTTCCAGCCAGAACGTCGCGGAGTTTACCGACGCCTGGATCAGCCTGAACCAGGCGCGCGTCACCCTCAACCGCGGCATGCTGCGCCTGCAAAGCAGCATGGCGTCGCAGATTAACGGCGGGCAACTGAACGAGCTGGTCAATACCGCGAAAAACCTGCTGGCCGATGCCCAGACCCATTACGATAAATACTACGCGCTGCCGGAAACGCCGGGTATGGACGAGCACCTGGCCGATCGTCTGGAAGAGCAGTACCGCGTCTACTCCGCCACGCTGACGCAAATGAACGTTCTGCTGGGGCAGGGCAATCTGGAAGATATGTTCAAACAAAATGCCGAACAGAAGCAGACCGCGATGCAAAAGGTTTATCGCGAGTGGCGTGAGGCGCAGGCCGCGCTGACCGCCAAAGGTATCCAGGACAATGAAAGCGACTACAAACGCATTCTGTGGATCCTTTCTGCGGTGATGCTGCTGGTGATCGCGGTGATTATTTCCAGCTGGATTGCGATGCGCCGCGTGCTGCTGCTGCCGCTGGAAGAGGTGATCAACCATATCCGCGCCATTGCCGCAGGGGATTTAACCCAGCCGATTCAGGCTGAGGGTAAAAATGAAATGGCGATCCTGGCGCGCAACGTTCAGGAGATGCAGACTGCGCTGGCCAACACGGTGGGCGTGGTGCGTGAAGGCGCAGATACCATCTACACCGGCGCGGGTGAAATCTCGGCAGGCAGCAACGATCTCTCCTCTCGTACCGAGCAACAGGCCGCTTCTCTGGAAGAGACGGCAGCCAGCATGGAACAGTTAACCGCCACCGTGAAGCAAAACGCCGATAACGCGCGTCAGGCGTCGCGTCTGGCGCTGGACGCCTCTTCCACCGCGAAGAAGGGCGGTAACGTGGTCGAGGGCGTTGTGCGCACCATGGATGAAATCGCCACCAGTTCCAGCAAAATCGCGCAAATTACTAACGTGATCGACGGCATTGCCTTCCAGACCAATATCCTGGCGCTGAACGCGGCGGTAGAAGCGGCGCGCGCGGGCGAGCAGGGACGTGGCTTCGCGGTTGTCGCGGGTGAGGTGCGTACCCTTGCGCAGCGCAGCGCGCAGGCGGCGAAAGAGATCAAAGCGCTGATCGATGATTCCGGCGAACGCGTCAACGCGGGTTCTCAGCTGGTAAATGAAGCGGGCGCGACGATGGCGGAGATCGTCAATGCGGTTACGCGCGTAACGGACATCATGGGTGAGATTGCGTCGGCCTCCGACGAACAGAGCCGCGGTATCGACCAGGTGGGTCAGGCGGTGGCGGAGATGGATCGCGTCACCCAGCAGAACGCCTCGCTGGTGGAAGAGTCTGCGGCGGCAGCGGCGGCGCTGGAAGATCAGGCAGCACGCCTGAACGACGCGGTGGCGGTGTTTAAGATCACCCGCAACCAGGCGGTTAAAGCCGCGCCCGTGAAGGCTTACGCGCCTAAGGCGCAGCCCGTAGCAACGGCGTCTGAAGCGAACTGGGAGACGTTCTAAAGGCTTGCCCGGTGGCGGCTACGCCTTACCGGGCCTACGAGGCGTTATTTTGTAGGCCGGGTAAGCGTCAGCGCCACCCGGCAGAAATCACCCCTCCGACGCCGGAACGACCATCGGTTTTTCCGGCTTCGCTCTCACCGCAATCACCACCCCAACGACCAGCAGCGCGATCCCGCAGGCCGTTAGCAGCGGCGGCACGCTCTGACGCATCAGGAAGGTATAGAGCAGCCCGGCCAGCGTCTCAAAGACAATCAGCGGCCCCAGTATCACCGTCGGCAGCTTCTGGCTGGCAATGTTCCAGCACAGCGCGCCCACCCACGAACAGAGCACGGCAATGGCGACCATTAGCCCGACGAATACCCACGGGCGCGGTCCGAAGGGCAGGGTAAATGCCGGTTGCTGGCTACCCAGCCAGACACACGCGCCCACATAGCCCAGCAACGAGACAGGGAGGGTGACCAGCGCCTGCGCCGTCGCCCACATCATCGGATGTTTATCCGGGTTTTCCCGCAGCCAGCGTGCGTTGCGCAGGGCATACCAGGCCCAACAGACAACCGAAATAAACGCCAGAAAGATCCCTGAACCGTAACGCCACAAGCTGAAGTTTTCGAGGCCGTGGCGAAGCTCGGCAATATTCACGCACACCAGCCCCACGGCAATGCAGACCAGCGCCGGCGCCATTTTTGACCACGCCAGTTTGCCGTCACGCTGGCTGTAAAGCAGGTTCGCGAACACCGGGATGACCACCGGCAGCGTGCCGATAATCATGGTCGACACCGGCGCACCGGTGCGCTGAATGGCGCTCGCCAGACAGACGTAGTAGATCAGATTACCCATCATGGTCAGCGCCAGCGCGGTGAGCCAGTCCTGGCGGCCCAGCTGACGCAGACGCGCGCGCCCCAGCCACGCCAGCGGCACGGCAATCAGCCCCAGCGCCAGGTAACGTCCGGTCGACTGCAATATTGCCGGGTACTCCGGCACAATCAGCGGGCCGACAAAAATCAGCCCCCACATCAAACCCGCAAGCAGGGCATACAACACGCCGCTAATCATTTTTCCATCCATCTTGATTCACTTTGCGCTCAGTGTAGGAGGGCAAAACGCGCGCGTATTGTATGAGGTTGCGCATTAGCGCGGCATAACCTGCTTCTGGTAGCGCACGGGCGTGATGCCGTAGCGACGGGTGAAGGCGCGGGTCAGGTGCGACTGATCGGTCAGCCCGGTCGCGGCGGCCACCTCGGCGGCAGGCATGCCGTGGGTGAGGAATGCTTTTGCGCGCCACAGCCGGATGGCCATCAGCATCTGGTGGGGCGTAACGTGGAAATGGGCTTTGAACTGGCGCTGAAAATGGTACGGGCTGAGCGAGACAACGTTAGCCAGCTCGTCCAGGGTCAGCGAGCGCATATAGTTGTCGTGCAGATAGTCGCGAACGCGTTCGAAGCGGTGCGCGGCCTCCTGCACCACCGGCGCATGGTGGGCCAGCGGCTGAAAAGTCTGAATTAAATCCAGTAGCAGCCCCTTCTGCGCCAGCGGATCGTTGGTGTGCCACAAGCCGTAAATTAACCGGCCAATCAGCTGCGAGCGCAAAGGGTCGTGGCGCGTGACATCATTAAACCACCAGTGGCGCAGGCCGGTGACCTCTTCCAGCAGGTCGGGTTCGATGTAGACCATCCGGTAGCGCCAGCCGCCTTCGGTGGCGGATTCCCCGGTGTGGATCTCGTCCGGGTTCATGGTCACGACGGATTTTTCCGCGGCAAGATGCTGGGTGCCGCGATAGCGGAAGCGTTCGGCACCGGTTTCGATGGTGCCGATACCGAAGGCTTCATGAGTATGAGGCTCAAAGGCGTAGTCAGAGATATGGGCGTGATAGAGCTCCAGGCCCGGCAGCTGCGCCAGATGGCGAAAGCGCGCGCTGTCTCTCTCATCAGTGAACTGTTCCGGTACGCCTTGCACGGTGAGCCTCCTTGTGGGTCATCGCTTCATTATCAGAGATGACCCGAGGGGATGCCACAAAAAATAACCAATTTTTAACAACTACAGGATGGCTTTGACGCTTTCCGCCAGCGATGTGGTTGGGCGGCCGATCAGTTTGCTCAGGGTACGGCTGTCGTCGAACAGGCCGCCTTTGGACGCGCCGGTGTCGGAGTCCGCCAGCATCTCCGCCAGCCCGGCAGGCAGACCAACGCCCTTCAGCGTAGCGGCGAAATCGGCTTCGCTGAGGTTCTGATACGTTACCGGCTTACCGCTCTGCTTGCTCAATTCCGCAGCCAGTTCGCTCAGCGTCCAGGCATTATCACCCGCCAGTTCATACACCTTACCGGCATGCCCCTCTTCAGAAATCACTTTCGCTGCCGCCGCCGCGTAATCGGCACGGGTCGCAGAGGCAATTTTGCCTTCGCCTGCGGCCCCCAGAAATACGCCGTGTTCCAGCGCTGGCGGCGCGCTTGCCAGGTAGTTTTCGGTGTACCAGCCGTTGCGCAGCAGGGCGTAAGGCACGCCGGAGGCCGCCAGGGCATTTTCGGTTTCGACGTGCTCCACGTGCAGACCCAGCGGAGATTTGTCAGCATGCAGCAGGCTGGTATAGGCGATGAATTTCACCCCGGCGGCTTTGGCGGCGTTTATCACGTTCTGGTGCTGTACGGCGCGCTGACCCACTTCGCTGGAGGAGATGAGCAGCAGTTTATCCACGCCGTTCAGCGCGGTGGTAAATGCGGCTTCATCGGTGTAATCCGCCTGGCGCACAACGACCCCTTGCTGACGCAACGCTTCGGCTTTCGCCGGGTTACGCACAATAGCCACGATCTGGCTGGCCGGAACGGTTTTCAGCAGTTCTTCAATAACGTGTTGGCCAAGCTGGCCGGTTGCGCCGGTAATCGCGATCATGATGAATCTCCTTCGTGTTTGTCTGGTGTTGTGGCACACTATCACCATAACTAACTTTTAGTAAGTACGTACAAAAAGGTAAGTATGAAAACAACAATACCGACGCTCAGCGAGCAAATGCGCGATGGCAACCTCTTTGCGGAACAGTGCCCATCACGGGAGGTGCTCAAACACGTAACCAGCCGCTGGGGCGTGCTGATCCTGGTGGCGTTACGTCAGGGGACGCATCGCTTCAGCGATCTGCGCCGCAAGATGGGCGGCGTCAGCGAGAAGATGCTGGCTCAGTCTTTACAGGCACTGGAGCATGACGGGTTTGTCGATCGCGTGTCGTATCCGGTCGTGCCGCCGCATGTGGAGTATAGCCTGACGCCGATGGGGCAGGAGGTAAGCGAGAAGGTGGCCGCGCTGGCCGACTGGATTGAGGTCAATACGCCGCAGGTGCTGGCAAACCGGGAAGAGCGTGCGGCATGAAATGCCGGGTGGCGCTTGCGCTTACCCGGCCTACGGGATCGAGGATTGCGGGTAGGCCGGGTAAGGCGAAGCCGCCACCCGGCACAATCATCGCTATCTGCTCAAATCCACCTGATAAATCGCAAACCCAATATCATCCGTCGCGACCTTTTTCATCGGATATTGTGCCTTATCCTTGATAAACGCGGCTGCTTTATCGGACGGAGATGTCTCAAAGCGAACATCCAGCTTCGTGTCGCTGTGGATCGGCGCCAGACGCCAGTTGTTATCCACCGCCGGATGAATTTCACCCGCCTTTTTCGACTCCGCGCTGATCCACGCCGCCAGCACCGAACGGTTCTCATCCGGCGAGGCAAAGGCGATGTGGCTGTCACCCGTACCGGCAAACTTGCCGCCATAGGCGCGGTAGTTGTTGGTCACCACCAGGAAAGTGGCATTCGGATCAATCGCTTTGCCGTTGAAGGTCAGGTTTTTGATGCGTTCTGCCTGCGGATTAATGGCCTGACATTCGCCGTCATATTTCGCGGGCTGGGTAACATCAATCTGATATTCCACGCCGTCGATCACGTCGAAGTTGTAGGTGCGGAAACCGTCCCAGTTAATCAGCGACTGCGGTTTGCTGCTGTGCGGATCGATCTGGTTGAACTGTCCGGCAGAGCACTCCAGCCACTCCTTCACCTCTTTCCCGGTGGCTTTCACCACCACGAGGGTGTTGGGATAGAGGTAGAGATCGGCGGCATTACGGAAGGTCAGCTGGCCTTTTTCCACCTCAACGTAGCTGGCGGGATCGTTCTTCCGTCCGCCCACTTTGAATGGCGCCGCGGCAGACAGGACCGGCAGATTTGCCAGATCCGGATCGCCCTGAATATAGTGCTCCGCATAGGCTTTCTGCGCCATGTTGACTACCTGCACGGTCGGGTCATCCTGTACCAGCGCGAGGAAGCTGTACATGTTATCAGCCGATTTACCGATCGGCTTGCTGACAAATTCACGCGTCGCGTCGTGGTCATGCTTCAGGACGTCGACCAGCTTTTTATCTTCCCCTGCCAGAGATTTTTTGGTCGCTGCGTCGTAGATCGGACGCGCTTCCGCTTTCGACTGCGTGACTTTCCAGCTTCCGCTGTCGTTATTCAGCACCAGATCCACCACGCCAAGGTGGTCGCCCCACATGCCCGGCATCACCGATGGCACACCGTTGAGCGTCCCTTTTTCGATGTCCGCGCCTTTGATATCAGCGAAATCTTTGCCCGGGAAGACGGCATGGGCGTGACCAAACAGGATCGCATCCATGCCCGGCACCTGGCTGAGATAGTACACGGAGTTCTCAGCCATCGCCTGATACGGGTCGGCCGAGAGGCCAGAGTGCGCCACGACGACGACCACATCCGCGCCTTTCGCCCGCATCTCCGGCACGTATTTGCGCGCGGTTTCGGTAATGTCGTTGACGGTCACTTTCCCGTCGAGGTTGGCTTTATCCCACGTCATGATCTGCGGCGGCACAAAACCGATATAGCCGATTTTCAGCGTCTGTTTTTTACCGTCCTGGTCGACAACCTCGGTCTCTTTAATCAGATAAGGGGTAAAGAGCGGCTTTTGCGTCTTAACGTCGATGATATTGGCGTTAACGTACGGGAATTTTGCCCCTGCCAGCGCGTCGTGCAGGTATTTCAGACCGTAGTTAAATTCGTGGTTGCCCAGGTTGCCAACCGCATAATCCAGGGTGTTCATCGCTTTATAGACAGGGTGGACCTCGCCTTTTTTCAGCCCCTTCGCCGCCATATAATCGCCGAGCGGACTGCCCTGAATTAAGTCCCCGTTATCGACCAGCACGCTGTTTTTCACTTCACCGCGGGCGGCGTTGATCAAACTTGCCGTGCGCACCAGTCCGAATTTTTCCGTAGGGGTATCTTTGTAGTAATCGAAGTCCATCATATTGCTGTGCAGATCGGTGGTTTCCAGAATACGGAGATCCACCGTCGCTGCCTGAACGCTTGCCGCAATCAGCGTTGCCAGGAGCGTTGCGCTAAACTTAATCATCTGAGGAGTCCTTTTTTCGATCCAAGCCACAAAAGAATATGTATGTAGTATTTGTTGCTTACAGAAGTGTGAATGCTGCCAGAAAAAAGGGCGCTGAAACCAGAATTGCTTCACAGATAGCGGAATTGTTCACATTACGATATAACTAAAACAATAAGTTATGCCCACTGCGTTAACGAAGAGGTGGAGAATGTTAGATAAAATTTGTCAGCTCGCACGGGATGCGGGTGATGCCATTATGCAGGTGTACGACGGTGCGAAACCAATGGATGTTGTCAGCAAAGCGGACGACTCCCCGGTGACGGCGGCGGATATCGCGGCGCATGCGGTGATCCTGAAAGGGTTGCAGGCCCTGACGCCGGATATTCCGGTCCTTTCTGAAGAAGCGCCCCAGAGCTGGGATGAACGTCAGCACTGGCAGCGTTACTGGCTGGTCGACCCGCTGGACGGCACGAAAGAGTTTATCAAGCGTAACGGTGAATTCACCGTCAACATCGCCCTGATTGAAAAAGGAAAAGCGGTGCTTGGCGTGGTTTACGCCCCGGTAATGAAGGTGATGTACAGCGCGGCGGAAGGTAAAGCCTGGAAGGAAGAGTGCGGCGTGCGTAAGCAGATCCAGGTGCGTGATGCCCGTCCTCCGCTGGTGGTGATCAGCCGCTCGCACAGTGACAGCGAGCTGGAGGAGTATCTGCAACAGTTGGGGGAACACCAGACGACGTCGATTGGCTCGTCGCTGAAGTTCTGTCTGGTGGCGGAAGGGCAGGCGCAGTTGTACCCCCGTTTCGGGCCGACGAACGTCTGGGATACGGCGGCAGGGCATGCGGTGGCGGCGGCCGCTGGCGCGCATGTGCATGACTGGCAGGGTAAGCCACTGGACTACACCCCGCGCGAGTCATTCCTGAATCCGGGCTTCCGGGTATCACTTTACTGAGTCAGCAGCTTATGCAGCAGGGCAACCACCTGCTGCACCTCATCCTGCGTCAGCGCGCCGTCTTTAACCCACTGTACGCGACCGTTTTTGTCCAGCACGACAATCGCTGAACTCTCTTCTTCCAGCTGCCACGCCTTACGCGTCACGCCGTTGCTGTCGACAATAAACTGCGACCAGGGATAGAGCTTCTTATTGCTCTCAAGGCTTGAGCGCACAAACATGCCGGAGCCGGGAATCGCGTCGTCGGTGTTCACGATGGTGGTGGTCTGGTAGCGATCGTGCGGGAGTTTTGCGGCCTTGATCGCTTCCACGAGGGTAGCGTTTTTCTCTTTAGCGGATGTACGCCCGGCAATATGTTGTACAACTCTCACTTTGCCCGCAAGCTGCGCGCTATTCCAGGCTTTATAGCTAAACTTATCATTGTCGAGAATCAATTCTCCCCGGTCAGCAATGCCGACCGGCGGGACACGTTGTCCTTTTTCAATGTTGTGTGCGGAAGCCATTAGCGGCAGCAACAGGCAAGCTGCTGCCAGGAGGTTACGTAGGGTCATGGTGTTTCCTTATTGTTAGCAGGTGATCCGACCACTTGGTCATGCGCTTTTAATCATAAGTGCGATCAATAGGCTTTTCCCGCAATCCCGATGCCAGTTTGCGGGCGAACGCACATATCCATGCAAAAACGACGGCATATACTGCGCTGTATCACGCTTTGCAAAGATTATTCTGAATAATTGTAATCAAACGGTAAATAAACTTATGCACACTGGGTAAGTACGAGGTTCTGGTCTATAGTCATTGGGCATCAAAATTTGCGCTCAGGACAGTCGGGCCGATTGTGGCACCGCAAGAGCGTATGATTCGCAGGAGATACAAGAATGAAAATTTTCCAACGCTACAACCCGCTTCAGGTGGCGAAGTACGTGAAGATCCTGTTCCGTGGACGGTTGTACATCAAGGATGTTGGCGCTTTTGAGTTTGATAAGGGCAAAATCCTTATCCCGAAAGTGAAGGACAAACAGCACCTGTCTGTGATGTCCGAAGTCAACCGTCAGGTTATGCGTCTGCAAACTGAGATGGCTTAACCAACGTGCTATGCAGTAGTAGTTAAAAAGACGGCTCCCGATGGGAGCCGTTGATGTTTGTGGGGCGTACAAAATTACGCCGATACCTTCTCTTCCGCATCCGGCAGTTTCGGCACCAGCACGGTCGGTTTGCTATCAATACGCGTTACCAGCAGCTGGTCGATGCGGTAGTTATCAATATCCACCACTTCAAACTTGAAGCCGGAGAACTTCACCGAGTCGGTACGTTTCGGGATCTTACGCAGCATAAACATCATAAAGCCGCCGATGGTCTCGTAGTTACCGGACTGCGGGAACTCGTCGATGTCGAGTACGCGCATGACGTCTTCAATCGGCGTACCGCCATCGATGAGCCATGAGTTCTCATCACGCTGCACAATTTGCTCTTCCAGTCCCTGGCCGACCAGGTCGCCCATCAGCGTCGTCATAACGTCGTTGAGGGTGATAATGCCCACCACCAGCGCGTATTCGTTCATGATCACCGCGAAGTCTTCCCCGGCGGTTTTGAAACTTTCCAGCGCTTCGGAGAGCGTCAGGGTATCTGGCACTATCAGGGTGTTGCGGATCTGCACGCCGCTGTTCAGCGCCAGGCTCTGGTTGGCCAGCACGCGGTTCAGCAGGTCTTTGGAGTCCACGTAGCCGATGATATGGTCGATATCTTCGTTACAGACCAGAAACTTGGAGTGCGGGTGCTGCGCCACTTTGGTCTTCAGGCTCTGCTCGTCTTCATGCAGATCGAACCAGATGATGTTTTCACGGCCGGTCATGGAGGACGGCACGGTACGGGATTCCAGTTCGAAAACGTTCTCAATCAGCTCGTGCTCTTGCTTACGCAGTACGCCTGCCAGCGCCCCGGCTTCCACCACGGCATAAATGTCATCGGAGGTGATGTCGTCTTTACGCACCATCGGCAGCTTGAAGATGCGGAAAATGACGTTCGCCAGGCCGTTAAAGAACCACACCAGCGGACGGAAGACGTACAGGCAGAAGCGCATCGGGTTGATGATACGCAAAGCCACAGCTTCTGGCGCAATCATACCGATGCGTTTCGGGGTCAGGTCCGCGAATAAAATGAACAAGCCGGTGACCAGGGAGAAGGAAAGGATGAAGCTCAGCTGCTCGGCCAGCTCTACGGACATGTACTTAACAAAGAGGCTATAAAACGCCGGAGAAAACGCTGCATCGCCCACGATACCGCCAAGAATGGCGACCGCGTTCAGGCCAATCTGCACCACGGTAAAGAACATGCCGGGGTTTTCCTGCATTTTCAGAATGCGTGATGCGTTGATGTTGCCCTCGTCGGCAAGCAGCTTCAGTTTGATTTTACGGGAGGCAGCCAGCGAGATCTCCGATATCGAGAAAAATGCACTGACGGCAATAAGACAAAGTATTACTAAAATACTGTTTAACATAGTTTATCCGGCTTCTCGCCAGATCCTCAGAAGGGGAGTTGATACCATTCGTGTGAAGACACATTGAACTCAGCTCGTAGCGTTGAGCCGATTATTTCAGCGGTAGTATAGCGTAAAGACGTGTAAACCTGCCAGAGGTCACGTTTTCGGCAAAAAGTGGCCGGAGGGAGAGGCTGCGCGCCACGCGGTTCGCGTGGCGCTGATGCAGTAATCAGTCCTGCTGTGGAGGCAGACAAACGCCGATGCCGCCAATGCCGCAGTAGCCATACGGATTTTTATGCAGGTACTGCTGGTGGTCGTCTTCGGCATAGTAGAACGGTTTCGCGGTCGCGATTTCCGTCGTGACCTGACGTTTATCACCGGCCGCATGCATCGCTTCCTGGAAACGCGTCAGGCTGGCGTGGGCGGCGGCCTCCTGCTCTGGGGTGAGCGGATAGATGGCCGAACGGTATTGAGTGCCGTGATCGTTACCCTGACGCATGCCCTGCGCCGGGTCATGGTTTTCCCAGAACACCTGGAGCAGTTGTTCATAGCTAATGACGCTCGGGTCATACACCACACGCACCGCTTCAGCATGCCCGGTCTCACCGGAACAGACTTCGCGGTAGGTTGGGTTAGGCGTATATCCTCCGGTGTAGCCCGCAGCGGTGCTGTACACGCCCGGCAGCTGCCAGAACAGGCGTTCTACGCCCCAGAAGCAGCCCATGGCAAACAGGGCGATCTCCATTCCATCAGGAACGTTTGTCATTGAATGGTTGTTTACGGCGTGTAATGTCGCCACTGGCATAGGGGTGTTGCGTCCCGGTAACGCATCGGCTTGTGATACCAGATGCTTTTTATCAAATAAACTCACGGTGGGGCCTCCGGGGTAGCGTTGTTTCGGTTAAGGTTGTCACGAAGCGTTTAATTGAACACAATAAATGCGATGAATGAGTCTAGATTTAATCATAAGAAATATTTGGGTGTTACACCCTTTTTCAACCCGTAATTTGGGTTTTTGGCTTTCAGGCCGTATTTTGCCGCGGAGCGGCACTGCATTTGCTTCCAGGGTGGAAACAGGGATATTCAGGAGAAAACGTGACAAAGATCCGCCAGTTATGTTTAGTCAGTTTAATGCTGACCAGCGGGATTGCCAGCGCGGCGAATGTCCGTTTGCAGGTTGAGGGGTTATCCGGGGCGCTGGAAAAAAACGTGCGTGCGCAGCTTTCTACCATCCAGAGCGATGAGGTCACGCCGGATCGGCGTTTTCGCGCGCGCGTGGATGACGCCATCCGCGAAGGCTTAAAGGCGTTGGGGTACTACGAACCCACCATCGATTTCGATTTACGCCCGCCGCCGGCGAAAGGACGCCAGGTGTTGATTGCCCGCGTCTCGCCGGGCGAACCCGTCCTGATTGGCGGCACGAACGTGGTGCTGCGCGGCGGTGCGCGCACGGATCGTGACTACCTGGATCTACTCAGCACCCGCCCGAAAGTGGGCACCGTGCTCAATCACGGGGATTACGATCGTTTTAAAAAATCCTTAACCAGCGTTTCGCTGCGCAAAGGCTACTTCGACAGCCAGTTCAACAAAAGCCAGCTTGGCGTTGCGCTTGAGCGACGTCAGGCATTCTGGGATATCGATTACGACAGCGGCGAGCGCTACCGGTTTGGCGATGTGACCTTCGAAGGATCGCAAATCCGTGACGAGTATCTGCAAAATCTGGTGCCGTTTAAAAAGGGCGACTACTACCAGTCCAGCGACCTGGGCGAGCTGAACCGTCGTTTGTCCGCGACGGGCTGGTTTAACTCCGTGGTGGTAGCGCCGGAATTTGATAAATCCCGTAAAACGAAAGTGTTACCGCTGCATGGCGTGGTCTCTCCGCGCACCGAGAACACCATTGAGACCGGTGTTGGCTACTCCACGGACGTCGGCCCGCGCGTGAAAGCCTCATGGAAAAAACCGTGGATGAACTCCTACGGCCACAGCCTGACCACCAGCGTCAGCCTGTCTGCACCTGAACAGCAGCTGGACTTCAGCTATAAAATGCCGCTGCTGAAAAATCCGCTTGAGCAATACTACCTCGTGCAGGGCGGCTTTAAGCGTACCGATTTGAACGATACCGAGCAGGACTCGACGACGCTTGCGGTATCACGCTTCTGGGATCTCTCCAGCGGCTGGCAGCGCGCCATTAACCTGCGCTGGAGCCTCGACCACTTTACCCAGGCAAACGTCACCAACACCACCATGCTGCTTTATCCGGGCGTGATGATCAGCCGTACCCGCTCGCGCGGTGGCCTGATGCCGACCTGGGGCGATTCTCAGCGCTACTCCATCGATTACTCCAACACCGCCTGGGGCTCCGACGTAGACTTCTCCGTCTTTCAGGCGCAAAACGTCTGGATCCGCACGCTGTACGACAAACACCGCTTTGTGATGCGCGGTAACCTCGGCTGGATTGAGACGGGTGATTTCGAACGCGTTCCGCCGGATCTGCGCTTCTTCGCCGGGGGCGACCGCAGCATCCGCGGGTATAAGTACAAATCGATCTCACCTGAAAACGACAAAGGCCAGTTGACCGGGGCGTCAAAACTGGCGACCGGCTCGCTGGAGTACCAGTACAACGTCAGCGGCAAATGGTGGGGCGCGATGTTCGTTGACGGCGGTGAAGCGGTGAACGATATCCGCCGCAGCGATTTCAAAACCGGCGCGGGTGTGGGCGTGCGCTGGCAGTCACCGGTCGGGCCAATCAAGCTCGATTTCGCCGTTCCGGTGGGCGACAAAGATGAACACGGTTTACAGTTTTACATCGGTCTGGGGCCTGAATTATGAGTTTATGGAAGAAGATAAGCCTCGGGGTGCTGATTTTTATCGTATTACTGCTCGGTACGGTGGCGTTTCTGGTGGGCACCACCACGGGCCTGCATCTGCTGTTTAACGCCGCGAACCGCTGGGTGCCAGGGCTGGAAATCGGCCAGGTAACGGGCGGCTGGCGCGATCTGCGCCTGAAAAATATCCGTTACGAACAGCCCGGCGTGGCGGTGAACGCGGGCGAGTTTCATCTGGCGGTCAAGCTCGGCTGCCTGCGTGACAGCCAGCTATGTGTAAACGATCTGTCGCTAAAAGACGTTAACGTGGCGATAGATTCCAAAAAAATGCCGAAGTCCGAGCCTGTCGAAGAAGAGGACAGCGGCCCGCTGAATCTCTCCACGCCGTACCCGATTGCGCTCTACCGGGTCGCGCTGGATAACGTCAATATCAAAATCGACGACACGACGGTATCCGTGATGGATTTCACCTCCGGTCTGCGCTGGCAGGAGAAAAACCTCACCCTGACCCCAACCTCCCTGCAAGGGCTGCTGATTGCGCTGCCGAAGGTGGCCGACGTGGCGCAGGAAGAGATCGTCGAGCCGAAGATCCAGAACCCGCAGCCGGAAGAAAAACCGCTGGGCGAAACGCTGAAAGATCTCTTCTCGAAACCAGTTCTGCCGGAGATGACCGACGTGCATCTGCCGCTGAACCTCAATATCGAAGAGTTTAAAGGCGAGCAGTTGCGTCTGACCGGCGATACCGATCTGACGGTCTTCAACATGCTGCTTAAAGTCAGCAGTATCGACGGCAACATGAAGCTCGACGCGCTGGATATTGATACTAACCAGGGGTCGGTCAACGCCTCAGGCAATGCGCTGCTGCGCGACAACTGGCCGGTAGACATTACGCTGAACAGCGCCCTGAACATCGATCCGCTGAAAGGCGAAAAGGTGAAGGTGAAAGTCGGCGGCGCGCTGCGCGAGAAGCTGGAGTTCGGCGTGAACCTCTCCGGACCGGTGGATATGGTGCTGCGCGGGCAAACCCAGCTGGCAGAGGCCGGTTTACCGCTCAACCTTGAGGTGGTCAGCAAGCAGCTTTACTGGCCGTTCACCGGCGAAAAACAGTTCCAGGCTGACGATCTGAAGCTGAAGCTAAGTGGCAAAATGACCGACTACACGCTGTCGTTCCGCACGGCAGTGAAGGGGCAGGGGGTACCGCCCGCCGATATCACCCTGGATGCGAAGGGTAACGAGTTGCAGGTTAACCTCGACAAGCTGACCGTGGCGGCGCTGGAAGGAAAAACCGAGCTGACCGCGCTGCTCGACTGGCAGCAGGCGATCAGCTGGCGCGGCGAGCTGAAGCTGACCGGGATCAACACCGCTAAAGAGGTCCCGGACTGGCCGTCAAAACTGGATGGCCTGATCAAAACCCGCGGTAGCCTGTACGGTGGAACCTGGCAGATGGACGTGCCGGAACTCAAGCTCACCGGCAACGTGAAGCAGAACAAAGTCAACGTCGAGGGCTCGCTTAAGGGCAACAGCTATCTCCAGTGGGTGATCCCGGGCCTGCACGTGGCGCTGGGTCGCAACACGGCGGATATTAAAGGCGAGCTGGGCGTGAAAGACCTCAATCTGGATGCCACCATCGACGCGCCAAATCTTGATAACGCCCTGCCGGGTCTTGGCGGCACGGCGAAGGGGTTAGTGAAGGTTCGCGGTACGGTGGAGGCGCCGCAGCTGCTGGCGGACATCACCGCCAATAACCTGCGCTGGCAGGAACTTTCTATTGCCCGCGTACGCGTCGAGGGGGACGTGAAATCCACCGATCAGATCGGCGGAAACCTGGATCTGCGCGTGGAGCGTATCTCTCAGCCGGACGTGAACATCAGTCTGGTCACGCTGGCGGCAAAAGGTAACGAAAAGCAGCACGATCTCCAGCTACGGGTACAGGGCGAGCCGGTCTCCGGGCAGCTGCACCTGACGGGCAGTTTTGACCGCCAGGCGACGCGCTGGAAAGGCGTGCTGGATAACACCCGCTTCAGCACGCCGGTCGGCCCGCTGGTGCTGTCGCGGTCTGTTGCGCTGGATTACCGCAACGCGGAGCAAAAGATCAGCATTGGGCCACACTGCTGGACCAACCCGAATGCTGAGCTGTGCGTGCCGCAGACCATTGATGCGGGCGCGGAAGGACGCGCGCAGATCAACCTCAACCGTTTCGACCTGGCGATGCTGAAACCGTTTATGCCGGAAACCACCCAGGCCAGCGGGGTCTTCAGCGGTAAAGCGGACGTCGCGTGGGACACCACCAAAGAGGGACTGCCGCAGGGCAGCGTTACCCTCTCCGGGCGTAACGTGAAGGTGACGCAGGAGGTCAATGACGCGCCGCTGCCGGTGGCGTTCGACACCCTGAATGTGAACGCTGACCTGCGTAACAATCGTGCGGAACTGGGATGGCTAATCCGCCTGACCAACAACGGTCAGTTTGACGGACAGGTGCAAATTACCGATCCGCAAGGGCGGCGCAATCTCGGCGGCAACGTCAATATTCGCAACTTCAACCTGGCGATGGTGAATCCGATCTTCTCGCGGGGAGAAAAGGCCGCGGGGATGCTCAGCGCCAACCTGCGTCTGGCGGGGGATGCGCAAAGCCCGCAGCTGTTTGGCCAGATGCGGTTAAACGGCGTGGACATTGACGGTAACTTTATGCCGTTCGATATGCAGCCAAGCCAGCTGGCGATGAACTTTAACGGCCAAAGCTCAACCCTCAGTGGCTCAGTGCTGACGCAGCAGGGACAAATCAACCTGAGCGGTGACGCAGACTGGAGCCAGCTCGACAACTGGCGCGCCCGTATTGCGGCCAAAGGCAGCAGGGTGCGTATCACGGTACCGCCGATGGTGCGCCTGGACGTGTCGCCAGACGTGGTCTTTGAGGCAACGCCGAGTCTCTTCACCCTGGACGGCCGTGTTGACGTACCTTGGGCGCGCATCGTGGTTCACGAGGTGCCGGAAAGCGCGGTTGGCGTCTCCAGTGATGAAGTTATGCTCAATGAAAATCTGAAACCTGTTGAACAGAAGAGCGCTGGCATACCGATCAATAGTAATCTTATCGTGCACGTGGGGAATAACGTGCGTTTGGACGCGTTTGGGCTGAAGGCGAGACTCACGGGTGACCTGAAAGTGGCGCAGGATCAACAGGGGCTTGGCCTCAATGGACAAATCAATATTCCTGAAGGGCGCTTCCATGCCTACGGTCAGGATTTGATTGTGCGTAAAGGCGAGCTGCTGTTCTCCGGTCCACCGGATCAGCCGGTACTCAATATCGAAGCGATCCGTAACCCGGAAGCCACCGAAGATGATGTGATTGCGGGAGTGCGCGTGACGGGCTCCGCCGATGAACCTAAGGCAGAGATCTTCTCTGACCCGGCCATGTCGCAACAGGAAGCGCTCTCTTACCTCTTGCGCGGCCAGGGTCTGGATAGCCAACAGGGCGATGGTGCGGCAATGACATCAATGTTAGTCGGTCTGGGGGTTGCACAAAGTGGTCAGGTTGTGGGTAAAATCGGCGAGACGTTTGGCGTAAGCAATCTGGCGCTGGACACTCAGGGCGTGGGTGACTCTTCGCAGGTAGTGGTCAGCGGCTATGTAATGCCGGGTCTACAGGTAAAATATGGCGTGGGGATCTTTGACTCACTGGCTACACTCACGTTACGTTATCGCCTGATGCCTAAGCTATATCTGGAAGCAGTGTCCGGCGTAGACCAGGCACTTGATCTGCTCTATCAGTTTGAGTTTTAGCAATGCGAATATTTGTTTACGGCAGTTTACGAACCAGGCAAGGCAACAGCCACTGGATGACCAACGCCCAGTTGCTGGGAAATTACACAATCGAAAACTACCAGTTGTACAGTCTGGGCCACTATCCAGGCGCGGTTCCGGGGAACGGAACGGTACAGGGTGAGGTTTATCGTATTGATAATGCTACGCTGGCCGAACTTGATGCCTTGCGCACCAGGGGCGGTGAATACGCTCGCCAGTTGATCCAGACGCCTTACGGCAGTGCATGGATGTACGTGTACCAACGTTCGGTTGACGGGTTAACGTTGATTGAAAGCGGTAACTGGTTAGACAGAGACCAGTTCTGAAAAACGACAACGCCACCGTAAGGTGGCGTTGTCGTTTTGCGCCTCTTGCTGATTGTAGGCCCGTGCAAGCGTAGCGCCGCCGGGGGCATCGACAGGCACAAAAAAGCCCCGACGCGCGGGGCTTAGTCTCAGCAGTAAGAATTACTTCTTAGCCGCACGCTCGAAAGAGGCGATGATTTCTGCTTTCGCCGCTTCTGCGTTATCCCAGCCTTCAACTTTAACCCATTTGCCTTTTTCGAGATCTTTGTAGTGCTCGAAGAAGTGGGCGATCTGCGCTTTCAGCAGCTCTGGCAGGTCGTTCACATCTTTAATGTGATCGTACTCTTTGCTCAGCTTGGTGTGCGGTACGGCAACCAGTTTCGCATCTTCACCCGCTTCGTCAGTCATTTTCAGCACGCCAACAGGACGGCAGCGAATGACGGAGCCTGGCTGCAATGGGTATGGCGTTGGGACCAGTACGTCAACCGGGTCACCGTCCAGAGACAGAGTGTGGTTGATGTAGCCGTAGTTGCACGGATAGAACATGGCGGTAGACATGAAACGGTCAACGAACAGCGCACCGGTGTCTTTGTCGATTTCGTATTTGATTGGATCTGCGTTGGCCGGGATTTCGATCACAACGTAGATGTCTTCTGGCAGTTCTTTACCCGCAGGGACGTTGAGTAAGCTCATGTCGGTGTCCTTTAAAATGGATGGTAAACAAGTGGCAGGTATTATAGCCAACTGGCGCTGAAAGTCTCCGCCTGTTTTCGTCTTCTCTCCCTCGCGCCTTCACTTTTCAGACCGTTTCCATGACAGGATAATCCATAAACTCAGCCGCATTTTAAATGTTGAAATGAAAGCGATTACAAACTTGTGATTAACGTTTTATTCACTTTTCTGAAGTGTGATGTAACGCAATCCGTAACATATTCGATTGGCTATAGTTCATCCGCGGAACATCTTTTAACCAACAATAACCTACCCTACGAGGACGTTCATATGTGGAAGCGCTTACTTCTTGTTACAGCAGTTTCGGCAGCCATGTCGTCTATGGCGATGGCCGCACCTTTAACCGTTGGATTTTCGCAGGTCGGATCTGAATCCGGCTGGCGCGCCGCTGAAACGAATGTGGCGAAAAGTGAGGCTGAAAAGCGCGGTATTACGCTGAAAATCGCCGATGGTCAGCAAAAGCAAGAGAACCAGATTAAAGCGGTGCGCTCGTTTATCGCTCAGGGCGTGGATGCCATCTTTATTGCCCCGGTTGTCGCCACGGGCTGGGAGCCGGTGCTGAAGGAAGCCAAAGATGCTGAAATTCCGGTCTTCCTGCTCGACCGTTCCATCGACGTAAAAGACAAATCTCTCTATATGACCACCGTCACCGCCGATAACGTGCTGGAAGGCAAACTGATTGGTGACTGGCTGGTGAAGCAGGTGGATGGCAAGCCGTGTAACGTGGTTGAGTTGCAGGGCACCGTCGGGGCGAGCGTGGCTATCGACCGTAAAAAAGGTTTCGCGGAGGCCATCGCCAAAGCACCAAACATTAAGATTATCCGTTCTCAGTCCGGCGACTTCACCCGCAGCAAGGGTAAAGAGGTCATGGAAAGCTTCATCAAGGCTGAAAATAACGGCAAAAATATCTGCATGGTTTATGCCCACAACGACGACATGGTGATCGGTGCCATCCAGGCCATCAAAGAAGCGGGCCTGAAGCCGGGCAAAGATATCCTCACCGGCTCGATCGACGGCGTACCGGACATCTACAAAGCGATGATTGACGGCGAAGCGAACGCCAGCGTGGAGCTGACGCCAAATATGGCGGGCCCGGCATTCGATGCGCTGGAGAAATTCAAGAAAGACGGCACCCAGCCTGAGAAGTTGACCATCACCAAATCCACGCTCTACCTGCCGGACACGGCGAAAGAAGAGTTAGAGAAGAAGAAAAATATGGGCTACTGATCCAGTGAAATTGCCGGGTGGCGCTGCGCTTACCCGGCCTACGATACGCTCTTTTGTAGGCCGGATAAGCGTAGCGTCATCCGGCCTGATGCAGGGGGAACCATGACCACCGAACAACACCAGGAAATCCTCCGCACAGAGGGCCTGAGTAAATTTTTCCCTGGCGTTAAGGCGCTGGATAACGTTGATTTCAGCCTGCGGCGTGGGGAGATCATGGCGTTGCTCGGCGAAAACGGGGCGGGGAAGTCGACGCTGATTAAAACCCTGACCGGGGTCTATCACGCCGATCGCGGCGCTATCTGGCTGGAAGGTAACGCCATTTCGCCCAAAAACACCGCGCATGCGCAGCAACTGGGGATCGGCACGGTCTACCAGGAAGTGAACCTGCTGCCAAACATGTCGGTAGCGGATAACCTGTTTATAGGCCGCGAACCCAGACGTTTTGGCCTGCTGCGCCGCAAAGAGATGGAAGCGCGCGCCGCGAAGCTGATGGAATCGTATGGCTTCTCTCTCGACGTGCGCGAACCGCTGAACCGTTTTTCCGTGGCGATGCAGCAGATCGTGGCGATCTGTCGCGCTATCGATCTCTCGGCGAAAGTGCTGATCCTCGATGAACCCACCGCCAGCCTCGATACCCAGGAAGTGGAGATGCTTTTTACCCTGATGCGCCAGCTGCGTAATCAGGGCGTTAGCCTGATTTTCGTGACGCATTTCCTCGATCAGGTTTACGAGGTGAGCGACCGTATTACGGTGCTGCGCAACGGCAGCTTTGTCGGCTGCCGGGAAACCCGCGAGCTGCCGCAGATAGAGCTGGTCAAAATGATGCTGGGCCGCGAGCTGGAGACCAACGCGCTTCAGCGCGCGGGCCGTACGCTGCTGAGCGAAAAACCGATCGCCGCGTTTCACGATTACGGCAGAAAAGGGACCATCGCGCCGTTTAACCTCGAGGTACGGCCCGGTGAAATTGTGGGTCTGGCGGGGCTGTTAGGCTCCGGGCGCACCGAAACCGCCGAAGTTATCTTCGGGATCAAACCTGCCGACAGCGGAACGGCGCTGATCAAAGGCAAACCACAAACGCTACGTTCACCGCATCAGGCGTCGTGCCTCGGCGTGGGCTTCTGTCCGGAGGACAGGAAAACGGACGGGATTATTGCCGCCGCCTCGGTGCGGGAAAACATCATTCTGGCGCTACAGGCCCAGCGCGGCTGGCTGCGTCCGATCCCTAAGCGCGAGCAGAATGCGATTGCCGAGCGCTTCATCCGCCAGCTCGGTATCCGTACCCCGAGCGCGGAACAGCCCATCGAGTTTCTCTCGGGCGGTAATCAGCAGAAGGTGTTGCTCTCTCGCTGGCTGCTGACTAAACCGCAGTTCCTGATCCTCGACGAGCCCACGCGCGGTATCGACGTGGGCGCGCACGCCGAAATCATCCGGCTTATCGAAACGCTGTGCGCCGACGGTCTGGCGCTGCTGGTGATCTCGTCTGAGCTGGAGGAGCTGGTCGGCTATGCCGATCGCGTCATCATCATGCGCGATCGCAGGCAGGTGGCAGAGATCCCGCTGGATAAACTGTCGGTTCCGGCGATCATGAATGCCATCGCGGCGTAAGGAGTCAAATGTGATGTCCCGTTCTCTTTCGCAAACTGGCGAAGCGAAGCGCCGCTTCAGCTGGCCGACCGGCACGCCGCAAATCGTGGCGCTGCTGCTGGTGCTGCTGGTGGATAGCCTGGTGGCTCCGCATTTCTTTCAGATTGTCGTGCAGGATGGCCGCCTGTTTGGTAGCCCAATCGACATCTTAAACCGTGCCGCGCCCGTGGCGTTGCTGGCGATTGGTATGACGCTGGTCATTGCCACCGGCGGGATCGACCTCTCCGTCGGTGCGGTAATGGCGATTGCGGGCGCCACCGCCGCCTCGATGACCGTCGCCGGGCACAGCCTGCCGGTGGTTCTGCTGGCCGCGCTGGGCTCCGGTGTATTAGCCGGGCTATGGAACGGCATTCTGGTCGCGGTGCTCAAGATCCAGCCGTTTGTCGCAACGTTGATTTTGATGGTGGCCGGGCGCGGTGTGGCGCAACTTATCACCTCCGGTCAAATCGTCACCTTTAACTCCCCGAGCCTGGCGTGGATCGGCAGCGGTAATTTTCTGTTCTTCCCGACGCCAGTGATCGTCGCGCTGGTAACGCTGGTGGTGTTCTGGCTTTTCACCCGCAAAACGGCGCTCGGGATGTTCATCGAAGCGGTGGGGATTAACATTCGGGCCGCGAAAAACGCCGGGGTAAATACGCGGCTGATGGTGATGCTGACTTACGTGCTGAGCGGCGTCTGTGCTGCGATTGCCGGGGTGATCGTGGCCGCTGATATTCGCGGTGCGGATGCCAATAACGCCGGACTCTGGCTCGAGCTGGATGCGATCCTTGCGGTGGTTATCGGCGGTGGGTCGCTGATGGGCGGACGTTTTAATCTGCTGCTCTCGGTGGTGGGGGCGTTGATTATTCAGGGTATGAATACCGGTATTTTGCTCTCCGGGTTCCAGCCGGAGCTGAATCAGGTCGTCAAAGCGGTCGTGGTGCTTATCGTGCTTATCGTGCAGTCGCCGCGCTTTATCACTCTCATTAAGGGGTTCCGCGGTCATGATAAAACGTAATTTGCCGTTAATGATCACGCTGGGTGTGTTCGTGCTGGGGTACCTCTATTGCCTGACCCAGTTCCCGGGCTTCGCCTCCACGCGGGTGATTTGCAACATCCTGACCGACAACGCCTTTTTAGGCATTATCGCCGTCGGCATGACGTTTGTGATCCTCTCCGGCGGGATCGATCTCTCCGTTGGGTCGGTGATCGCCTTTACCGGCGTGTTCCTTGCCAAGGCGATTGGCTTCTGGGGGATTTCGCCGCTGCTGGCTTTTCCGCTGATGCTGGTCATGGGCTGCGCGTTCGGCGCCTTTATGGGGCTTTTGATCGATGCGCTGAAAATTCCGGCCTTTATCATCACCCTCGCCGGGATGTTCTTCCTGCGCGGCGTGAGCTATCTGGTGTCGGAGGAGTCAATTCCAATTAACCATCCGATCTACGACACGCTCTCCAGTCTGGCGTGGAAAATCCCCGGCGGGGGGCGCCTGAGCGCAATGGGGCTGCTGATGCTGGGCGTGGTGGTGATCGGGATCTTCCTCGCCCACCGTACCCGATTTGGTAACCAGGTTTATGCCATTGGCGGCAGCGCCACGTCCGCGAACCTGATGGGAATTTCCACGCGTAGCACGACTATTCGCATCTACATGCTTTCGACCGGGCTGGCCACCCTCGCGGGGATTGTCTTCTCGGTTTATACCCAGGCAGGCTATGCCCTGGCGGGGGTGGGCGTTGAGCTGGACGCCATTGCCTCGGTGGTGATTGGCGGTACGCTGCTCAGTGGCGGGGTGGGGACGGTGCTCGGCACGCTGTTTGGCGTGGCGATCCAGGGGCTGATTCAGACCTATATCAACTTCGATGGCACGCTCAGCTCCTGGTGGACCAAAATCGCCATCGGCATTCTGCTGTTTATTTTCATCGCGCTCCAGCGCGGCCTGACGGTGCTGTGGGAGAACCGCCAGAGCTCGCCTGTTACCCGGGTGAATACCTCTGTAACAGGACGATAACATGCTGAAATTGCTTAAACTCTAAACATTTTCCGGTAGCGGCCGATACTCTTTTTTTATGCCCAGAAATATCTCGCTACCGGAAATAACATCATGCTTAAAACGCTATCGATTCGTACCGGCTTGCTCTCTTTACTGGCCGTTATGACCCTTCTGCTGCTGATTGTCAGCGGCATCGGCATTTATGCCCTTACACAAAGTTCCGCTTCTCTCCAGCGCATCAATCATCTTCAGGGTGAACAGATGGTGCAGCTGAATGCCGGCTATACGCTGATCCTGCGCGCGCGAAACGAAGCGGGGCAGGCCGTCCGCATGATGGAGGTCGGCCTGCTGGACGATGCGGCCAGGGCGGTCAAAACCATTAACCAGGAAGTGGCGCTGGCACAGAAAACGCTGAAGGGCGTGATCGGCAGCGGCGTGGCGGATGAGCAGGGGCAAAAGCTGCTGGATAACGTCGCCGCGAGCCTGGCGGTGTACAACCAGCAGGGTATCAGCCCGATGCTGAAAGCCCTGAACGAGCAAAGCGCGGACAGCTATTACGATCTGCTGGAAAACAAGCTGGTCCCGGTGGCGAAGCAGTTTGATAACGATATGCAGGCGTTCCAGGCATGGAGCGAGGCGCGCGGCAAAGCGGAGGTGAGCGCCGTGCAGGCGAGTAAAACCCGCGTGCTGATCCTGATTATCGTTGCGGCGCTGCTGACGGCTGGCATTATCGTGCTGGCCTGGCTGGTGCTGCGCCATATGCTGCTCAAGCCGCTTTCAGCCTCGATTGCCCAGCTGGAACATGTGGCGGCCGGGGATTTAACCCATACCCTGAACGCGCCAGCGAGCCAGGAATTTAATCGCCTTAACGCGGCGATCGAAGAGATGCGCCAGTCGCTGATGGACTCGGTTCTGCGGGTGCGTGACGCCAGCTCGCAGATTGATACCGGCAGCCGCGAGCTGACGGCCGGGAATATGAACCTGGCCCAGCGCACGGAATCCACCGCCACCTCGCTGGAGCAGACGGCCGCCAGCATGGAAGAGATCACCGCCACGGTGAGACTTAACGCCGATAACGCCGAGCAGGCGCACCAGCTGGCGAAGTCGGTCTCCGATACCGCCGATCACGGCAGCGAAATGGTCTGTTATGTCATTGAGAAGATGCGCGACATCTCCGGCAGCTCGGCGCGCATCGCCGATATCCTGAGCGTCATCGACGGCATTGCCTTCCAGACCAATATTCTGGCGCTGAACGCCTCCGTTGAAGCGGCGCGTGCGGGTGAGCAGGGGCGAGGTTTTGCGGTCGTGGCGGGTGAGGTGCGTAATCTCGCCAGCCGCAGTGCTGATGCGGCGAAAGAGATCCGCTCGCTTATCAGCGATTCGCAAACCCACGTGAACGAGGGCAGCGAGCTGGCGCAGCAGGCCGGTGAGACGATGGACGAGATCGCCACCGAAGTACTGCGTATGACCAAACTGATGCGTGAAATTGCGACGGCGTCTCAGGAGCAGAGCCGCGGCATTGAGCAGGTGAATATCGCCGTCAACCAGATGGATGAAACGGCGCAGCAAAATGCGGCGCTGGTCCAGCAATCATCTGCGGCAACACGTTCCCTGGAGGAGCAGTCGCGCGAGCTGATGGAAGCGATGGCCTCCTTCAAGCTGACGACGCAAACGGCCTGAAAAAAAGGGGAGCCTGACGGGCTCCCCTTTCTATGCGTTACGCGTCCGGGAATTCGCGGATCATGCGTTCAACGTCATCCACCATATGGCGGTTGCCGACGAAGAATGAACGGCGCTGGTGCAGGCTTTCCGGCACGATATCCAGAATACGCTCTTTACCGTCGCTCGCCTTGCCGCCTGCCTGTTCGGCCAGGAACGCCATTGGGTTGCACTCGTACAGCAGACGCAGTTTTCCGTCCGGGTGGCTGGCGGTGCTTGGGTAGAGGTAAATACCGCCCTTCAGCAGGTTACGGTGGAAATCCGCCACCAGCGAGCCGATATAGCGCGAGGTGTACGGGCGCTGGGTGGCTTTATCCTCTTCCTGGCAGAATTTGATGTACTTCTTCACGCCGTTCGGGAATTTGATGTAGTTGCCTTCGTTGATGGAGTAGGTGTTGCCCTTCTCCGGGAAGCGCATACGCTCCTGGCACAGGCAGAACACGCCCAGGGACGGATCGTAGGTAAAGGCGTGTACGCCGCAGCCGGTGGTGTACACCAGCATGGTGGACGAGCCATACACCACATAACCGGCAGCAACCTGTTTACTGCCCGGTTGCAGGAAGTCTTCTTCCGTCACCGGTGTGCCAACCGGCGTGACGCGACGGTAGATGGAGAAAATGGTACCGACAGAAACGTTAACGTCGATGTTGGAGGAGCCGTCCAGCGGATCCATCAGAACAACGTATTTCGCGTGTTCACACCCTTCGAATACGACGATCTCATCTTCTTCTTCAGAGGCGATACCCGCAACGATGTCGCGCGCGCGCAGTGCTGCTTTCAGTTTTTCATTGGCGAACAGGTCGAGTTTCTGCTGAACCTCACCCTGAACGTTCTCGGCACCGCTGGCACCCAGGATATCGACCAGACCGGCCTTGTTGATATCGCGGTGGATGATCTTAGCGCCCAGCTTTATTGCCGACAGCAAAGCAGTGAGCTCACCCGTAGCATGAGAGAACTCGTGCTGCTTTTCGACAATAAATTCACCTAACGTTTTCATAACACTTTCCCTGCATCTTATGTTGAGTAAAGCGGTTGATGTCCAACAATCTTAACAAACATTCAAATATTAGCGCAGAGGTGAATCGCGCCAGCAAAATACGGATTTACCTGAAATGCGTTTCACAGCCGCTGACATGTGCGTAAAATGTGCGCCACATTGAAGAAGGATAGTGACGTATGCGCATTCATATATTGGGGATTTGTGGCACTTTCATGGGCGGACTGGCAATGCTGGCGCGCTCGCTGGGCCATGAAGTGACAGGTTCGGACGCCAATGTGTATCCGCCGATGAGCACGCTGCTCGAGAAGCAGGGAATTTCTCTGATTCAGGGATATGACGCCAGCCAGCTGGAGCCGCAGCCGGATCTGGTGATCGTGGGTAACGCCATGACCCGTGGGAATCCATGCGTTGAAGCGGTGCTGGAACGCAATATCCCGTACATGTCTGGCCCGCAGTGGCTGCATGATTTTGTCCTGCGCGACCGCTGGGTTGTCGCCGTTGCCGGGACGCACGGCAAAACCACCACCGCCGGTATGGCGACCTGGATCCTCGAAGCCTGCGGCTACAAGCCGGGCTTCGTGATCGGCGGCGTACCGGGCAATTTCGACGTCTCCGCGCGTCTGGGCGACAGCCCGTTCTTTGTGATTGAAGCGGATGAATACGACTGCGCGTTCTTCGACAAGCGTTCTAAATTCGTGCATTACTGCCCACGCACGCTGATCCTCAACAACCTTGAGTTCGATCACGCGGATATCTTTGACGACCTGAAAGCGATTCAGAAACAGTTCCACCATCTGGTGCGCATTGTTCCGGGTCAGGGCCGCATTATCCTGCCGGAGAACGACATCAACCTGAAGCAGACTATGGCGATGGGGTGCTGGAGCGAGCAGGAGCTGGTGGGCGAGCAGGGGCACTGGCAGGCGAAAAAGCTCAACGCCGATGCCTCCGAATGGGAAGTGCTGCTCGACGGTGAGAAAGTGGGCGAGGTGAAGTGGGGCCTGGTGGGCGAACACAACATGCACAACGGCCTGATGGCGATCGCCGCGGCGCGTCACGTGGGCGTACTGCCTGCGGATGCCGCCAATGCGCTGGGCTCGTTTATCAACGCCCGTCGCCGTCTGGAACTGCGCGGTGAAGCCCACGGTGTGACGGTGTACGACGATTTCGCGCACCACCCAACGGCCATTCTGGCGACGCTTGCCGCATTGCGTGGCAAAGTTGGCGGCACCGCGCGCATTCTGGCCGTGCTGGAACCACGTTCGAACACCATGAAAATGGGCATCTGCAAAGACGATCTCGCGCCGTCCTTAGGGCGTGCCGACGAGGTCTTCCTGCTGCAACCGCAGCATATTCCGTGGCAGGTGGCCGAAGTGGCAGACGCCTGCATTCAGCCAGCGCACTGGAGTGCGGACGTGGATGTCTTAGCGGATATGGTGGTGAAAGCCGCACAGCCTGGCGATCACATTCTGGTGATGAGCAACGGCGGGTTTGGTGGGATCCATCAGAAGCTGCTGGACGGTCTGGCTAAGAAAGCCGCGGCCGCAGAGTAAAAAAAGCCCGGTGGCGCTAGCGCTTACCGGGCCTACATTTTTTCGCACGACCTTGTAGGCCGGATAAGGCGTTTACGCCGCCATCCGGCGCAAACCCGCACAGATTACTCTTCGTTCTCAGACAGCTCGCGCAGATACTGGAAAATCAGGCGCGCAGACTTCGGCGGCTTATTCCCTTCTTTCTCTTTCTTCGCGTTGCGGATAAGCGATCGCAGCTGCTGGCGGTCGGCATTGGGCCACAGGTTCAGCACTTCAGGTACCGCGTCATCACCCTGCTCGATCAAACGATCGCGGATCTGCTCCAGCTTATGGAACAGCGCAACCTGCTGGTTGTGGCGGTTTTTCAGTTTGTCCAGCGCCTGACGGATCGGCTCCACGTCGCGCTGACGCAGCAGTTTACCGATAAGCTGAAGCTGGCGGCGACGCCCTTCTTTCTTGATTTTCTGTGCCAGTTCAATGGCATCACGCAGATCCTGGTCGAGCGGGATCTTATCCAGCGCGTTTTTACCCAGTTCTACCATTTCTGCGCCAAGCTGTTTTAACTCTTCGGCGTCACGTTTAATTTCACTTTTACTGACCCAGATGATCTCATCATCTTCGTCTTCGATGTCATCACCGGGAACGTCGTCGAGCCAGTCTTCGGGCTGCTTAGTCATGTCAGGCTCCTTAAAAAAAAGAGGCTAATGTTACCAGTTAAGACGCGCACTGAAAAACGGTTCTCTGTTAGACTTCACTTAACTCTCTCTTACAGTATGGCATTTGCGATGAAAGTAACCTCACAAGTTGAAGCGCAGCGTAAGATCCTGGAAGAAGCCGTCTCCACCGCGCTGACGCTCGCTTCAGGTAAATCAGATGGCGCCGAAGTGGCGGTCAGCAAAACCACTGGCATTAGCGTGAGCACCCGCTATGGCGAAGTGGAGAATGTAGAATTTAACAGCGATGGCGCGCTGGGGATCACCGTGTATCACCAGAATCGCAAAGGCAGCGCGTCGTCTACCGATCTCAGTCCGGATGCCATCGCCCGTACGGTGCAGGCGGCGCTGGATATCGCGCGGTACACCTCCCCGGACCCTTACGCTGGTGTGGCCGATAAAGAGCTGCTGGCGTTTGACGCGCCGGATCTCGATCTGTTCCATCCCGCGGAAGTGACGCCGGACGAAGCCATTGAGCTGGCCGCGCGAGCCGAGCAGGCCTCTTTGCAGGCTGACAAACGCATCACCAATACCGAAGGCGGCAGCTTTAACAGCCACTACGGCATCAAAGTGTTTGGTAACTCCCATGGCATGTTGCAGGGGTACTGCTCAACCCGCCACTCGCTTTCCAGCTGCGTCATCGCCGAAGAAAACGGCGATATGGAGCGTGATTACGCGTATACCATTGGCCGCGCGCTGGGGGATTTGCAGTCTCCGGAGTGGGTGGGAAAAGCGTGCGCCGAACGCACGCTGTCACGCCTGTCGCCGCGTAAACTCTCCACCATGAAAGCGCCGGTCATTTTTGCCAACGAAGTGGCAACCGGTCTGTTTGGTCATCTGGTGGGGGCGATTGCGGGCGGTTCGGTGTACCGTAAATCAACCTTCCTGCTCGACTCGCTGGGCAAGCAGATCCTGCCGGAATGGCTGACCATCGAAGAGCACCCACACCTGCTGAAAGGGCTGGCCTCCACGCCGTTCGACAGCGAAGGCGTACGCACGGAACGCCGGGATATCGTTAAAGACGGCATTCTGACCCAGTGGCTGCTGACCAACTACTCCGCGCGTAAGCTGGGGCTGAAAAGCACCGGACACGCGGGCGGCATCCACAACTGGCGCATTGCCGGACAGGGCCTGAATTTTGAACAGATGCTGAAAGAGATGGGCACCGGCCTGGTGGTCACCGAGCTGATGGGGCAGGGCGTGAGCGGTATCACCGGCGACTACTCTCGCGGTGCGGCGGGCTTCTGGGTTGAAAACGGTGAAATTCAGTATCCGGTGAGCGAAATCACCATCGCCGGGAACCTCAAGGACATGTGGCGCAATATTGTTACGGTCGGTAACGATATTGAAACACGCAGCAATATTCAGTGTGGTTCTGTATTACTGCCGGAGATGAAAATCGCCGGGCAATAATCCCTGTAAGAGCGTGATTAATAATAAAAAAGGAAGTGAGCAATGCGTAAACACCTGTTAGCGATCGTCGCGGCTTCAACGCTGGTTCTTGGCTCATCTGCGTTTGCTGCCGATCTCGAAGACAACATGGACATCCTCAGTCAAAATCTGAAGGTGGTGCAGAAAACCGACAATGCGGCGGAAATGAAAGACGCACTGACCAAGATGCGTGAAGCCGCGCTGGATGCGCAAAAAGCGACGCCGCCGAAGCTGGAAAGCAAAGCGGCGAACAGCGCCGAGATGAAAGACTACCGTCACGGCTTTGACGTGCTGGTCGGCCAGATTGACGGCGCGCTGAAGCTGGCGAACGAAGGCAAAGTGAAGGAAGCCCAGGCGGCAGCCGATCAGTTTGTCGCGACCCGCAACACGTACCACAAAAAATATCGTTAATTGGGTGCCTGAGCTGTACGTCCTCTCTTCGTATGCGGAGGCGCATTATGCGCCCCCGCATCGTTGCTCCCTACTTGCCGGAGCGACAATCCATCCGCGCTGTCACTTCAAGCGAGCCGTTACGATAGCGGATCTCGCACAGTGTTTTCCTCGTCACCAGCGTTAAGATGATTATCGTCAAAGCAATAATCATCAAAACCCGGATAATTGGGGACTGGCGTTTCATGGATGCCTCCTTGCTTTAAAGCGGGCGAGGTAGCGAACTCCACGGTCGTGACGTGTCGTTTCGAGCCCCCGCCCTGATTTTTTATCAGGCGGGGCTTTCCACTTTCCGTCCCATGCCTGAGACGGTCAGTCTCAAGCACCCGCAGCCACTCTACCCAATCCCCATAAGAAAACCTTATCCACGTCACATTTCTACGAGCCTGCTCGTAATCTTTTCCACTCCGCTTAGCAGTCTAATGCCGCGTAATAGCGTGATATTCATCACGTAAATCCAGCGATTTATACAGATTCACCGCATTTATGTGGCACAGATCACTGCCGCTGCTCGCCTTTCCACTTCGAAGTGGAAAACAACTCGCTACAAACAATTCCCCCTCGACGTTAGTTTTATTCCAGAGCCATTAACGGGGTAAGACGAGTGATTAACGGAGCGGTAATGAACGACGTTGGGGAACAGGCGGTGCAAACAGAACAGCTCGCGAACACCATGCTTCAGCAGGTCTACGCCCTGCTGGCCCGGCACAACATCATTCCCAACGCGGTACAGGAGCAGATGCTGACCTCCCACGTTCGCGCAATGGCGCACCGGTCCGTGACCGGCGAGCCGCTGCCGGAGGTTGAAGCAGAGCTGTTCGACGAAATTTCACCAGATTCAATGCAACTTGCCCGTGAAGTGGTAGCGCAGTTCGGCAACCTTCCTGATGAAGAGGCCTGGCTGCTCTCCGTTCACTTCGAAGTCGCGAAAGACAACCTTTAAGGAGCAACACATGGAACAGATTACAGTCGTGATTGGCGATCGCCTGGGTAAAGGTCAGAAAGTGGCTGCGGGTGTGGAAAAAGCCGGCGGACGCGCGGTTGTCGTACCGGGCATGGCAGCGGATATGAAGCTCGGTGACGTGATGAAAGCGGAAAACGCCACCTTCGGGATCTCCTTCTGCGGCAGCGGCGGCGCGGGCGCCATCACCGCTCAGACCAAATATGGCTACAAGGCCAAATACGGCATGCGCTCCGTGGATGAGGGGGTGACCGCCATCAACGAAGGCTGCAACGTGCTGGGCTTTGGCTTTATGGATAAAGAAGAGCTGGGCGAGCGTCTGGTACAGGCGTGGCAGAAGAAATACGGCGCGTAAGCATGAAAGAACAGTTCACAACCACGGTGAGAGTGAAGGGGAAGGGCGACGCCAAAGCGCGCGCCTTTGCCGACGCCCTCAACCACGTTCAGGCCGCGGTGATGAAAGCCTCACCGCATATCTTACTGCGTATTGAGCCACAGGATGTGCAGGTTGTTCAGGCGCAAGAAGCGGTGCGAAAAGAAGCGTTTCTGTTCTTCTTTTTGCGTCGGGAAAGACGCACCTACAGCGTGGAGCTGGATGTGACCGTCAACGTGACCGCCATCAATCTCGACCAGGTGGATTTCGTCACGCAACGCTGATTATTCATAAAAGGGCAGACTGATGTTCTTAATTATATTAATAAAATCGCTCATCATTGGCGGCCTGGTTGGCGTCGGTGTTGGCGCCGGGGCTGCACGCATGTTTCATGCGCCTACCACTCAGGGTATGGGCGCGTTTCGTACGTTGGGGGAACTGAACTCCTGCGAAGGGGATCCGGCGTCCCACTTCTCCTTTGGGTTAGGTTTCTTCTTTAACGCCTGGGCCTCTTCCGTGGCCGCAGGTGCCTTCACACAGGACGTTGACCACCGCATCATCCCGAACTGGGGTGCTGCTGCACTGATGATCAAAAACCGTAATGTCGGTGAAACGCTGCATGATCCGCGCAAAATGGCGATTGCCTGCGGCATCATCGGCATGATTGTCGTGACCTTCCTTAACCTGACCGCCTCCTCCGTTCCGGCAGCGCTTCAGGTCACCGCTGTGAAGGTGCTGGTACCGGCGGCGAACCTGCTGGTCAACACCGTCATGCCGGTGATCTTCTGGCTGGCGGCCATCGACGCGGGCAAAAAATCGGGCTTCTGGGCCACCATCTTTGGCGGCGCGGCACAGCTGATCATGGGTAACGCCGTACCGGGCCTGGTACTGGGTATTCTGATTGGTAAAGGCGTGGAAGAGAGCGGCTGGAACCACGTCACCAAAGTGATGATGGCGGCGATCGTCCTGCTCTTCGTGCTGAGCGGCTTCTTCCGCGGTTTCGACATGAAGATGATCGAATCCTTCCATCTGACCGTGCCGAACTGGCTCGACATGATCCACAACTCGCTCAGCGGTAAATAACAGGAGCCTCTACATGGAACAGAATAAAGGTTTTTGGTATGCCGACTGGTCGTTCCCGATCTTCGTTGGCCTGCTCTCCTCCGGCGTGTTTGCCGGGACGCACATGTACTACCTCTACGGCATCGGCGCGTTTAACGAAGTGGCCTTTGTGGCGATGCTGAAAGCGGGAATCGATACCGGCGTCTACGGCGCGGTGGCGGCATTTGGCGCGAGCTTCCTGTTCGCCCGTATTATCGAAGGGTCGCTGGTGGGTATTCTTGATATCGGCGGGGCGATCCAGACCGGCGTAGGCCTCGGCGTACCGGCGCTGCTGCTGGGCGCGGGGATCATGTTCCCGGTGACCAACTTCATTGCTTCGCTGATTACCGGCCTGGTGATTGGCCTGGCGATTGGCTACGTCATCATCCTGGCGCGCAAGTTCACCATCAACCAGAGCAACTCCACCTACGGTGCAGACGTGATGATGGGTGCGGGTAACGCCTCCGGCCGCTTCCTCGGGCCGTTGATTATCCTCAGCGCCATGACCGCCTCCATTCCAATCGGCGTCGGTTCGCTGGTGGGCGCGCTGCTGTTCTACATCTGGCAGAAGCCGATTACCGGTGGCGCCATCCTCGGCGCAATGATTTTGGGCTGGCTGTTCCCGGTCGCCCTTTAATACCCGCGGGCGCTTCGGTGCCCGCTTTATCAGGAGATCCTCATGTTTGATTTACTCCTGCGCCGTGCGCGCCTCGCCGACGATACCCTGACCGATATCGCCATTCAGGACGGGAAGATCGCCGCGACAGGCGATATTGACGCTCCCGCCCGCAAAACGGTTGAGCTTAACGGTGACGTGTTCGTTAGCGCGGGCTGGATTGACTCCCACGTCCACTGCTACCCGAACTCCCCGATTTACCACGACGAGCCGGACAGCGTGGGCATTGCCACCGGCGTCACCACCGTGGTGGACGCGGGCAGTACCGGGGCCGACGACGTGGACGATTTCTATGAGATCACCCGCAAGGCCTCCACCGAGGTTTTTGCCCTGCTGAACATCTCCCGCGTGGGGCTGATCGCCCAGAACGAGCTGGCCAATATGGCCAATATTGACGCCGACGCGGTGAAGCAGGCGGTAAAGCGCCACCCGGATTTTATCGTTGGCCTGAAGGCGCGCATGAGCAGCAGCGTGGTCGGTGAAAACGGCATCACCCCGCTGGCGCGGGCGAAAGCGATTCAGAAAGAGAACGGCGACCTGCCGCTGATGGTCCACATCGGCAACAACCCGCCGAACCTCGATGAGATTGCCGAACTGCTGAGCTCCGGCGACATCATCACCCACTGCTACAACGGCAAGCCTAACCGCATTCTGACGCCTTCCGGCGAGCTGCGCGCCTCCATCACCTCCGCCCTGAAGCGCGGCGTGCGTCTGGACGTCGGCCACGGCACGGCGAGCTTCAGCTTTGAGGTGGCGAAACGCGCCATCGCGATGGGCATTCTGCCGCACACCATCAGCTCGGATATCTACTGCCGCAACCGCATCAACGGCCCGGTCGGCTCGATGGCGAGCGTGATGTCAAAATTCCTCGCCATCGGCATGTCATTGCCGCAGGTGATTGACTGCGTCACCGCCAACGCCGCCGACGGCCTGCGCCTGACGCGCAAAGGCCGCATTCAGTCTGGCCTCGACGCCGATCTGACGCTGTTTACCCTCAAGCGCCAGCCGACGGTGCTGACGGATGCCGAAAACGACAGCCTACAGGCTGAACACATTCTGGTGCCGCTTGCCGCGATCCGCGCGGGCAAGGGCTACATGACCGAACAAGGGAGCACGGAACATGCCTTCGATTTATGAGAAGTACAACTTAAAGCAGGTTATCAACACCTCTGGCCGCATGACGGCGCTGGGTGTCTCCACGCCGCGCCCGGAAGTGGTGCAGGCGGCGATGGACGGCATGAATCACTACTTCGAGATGAAGGATCTGGTCAATAAAACCGGGGAATACATCGCGAAGCTGCTGGAGGTGGAAGGGGCGACGGTGGTCTCCTGCGCGTCGGCGGGCATTGCCCAGTCCGTGGCGGCGGTGCTGGTGAAAGACAGCGACTGGCTGCTGGAAAACCTGCACGTCACCCCGATTGAAAATAACGAGATCGTCCTGCCGAAAGGCCACAACGTGAACTTTGGCGCGCCGGTGGGCACCATGGTGGCGCTGGGCGGCGGCAGGCTGGTGGAAGCGGGCTACGCCAACGAATGCTCTGCCGATCAGCTGGCGGCGGCGATCACCCCGCGCACGGCGGCGATCCTCTACATTAAATCGCACCACTGCGTGCAGAAAAGCATGCTCAGCGTTGAGCAGGCGGCGGTTGTGGCGCGTAAACACGACTTACCACTGATCGTTGATGCCGCGGCGGAAGAAGATCTGCATACCTATTACCGATCCGGCGCCGATCTGGTGATCTACAGCGGCGCGAAGGCGATTGAAGGGCCAACCAGCGGCCTGGTGATCGGCAAAACCCAGTACGTTGAGTGGGTGAAGCGCCAGACGGCGGGCATTGGCCGCGCGATGAAGGTGGGCAAAGAGGGCATTCTTGGCCTGACCTGCGCCATCGAACACTACCTGACGGCCACCAAAGAGAGCGGGGCCGAGATGGTGGCGAAGATGACGCCATTTATCGACGCGCTCAACACCCTGAACGGCGTTACCGCGCGCGTGGTCTGGGACAGCGCCGGGCGTGACATCGCCCGCACCGAGATTAAGTTCGACGAAGCCACCACCGGCGTTGGCACCGGTGAACTGGTGAACGCGCTGAAGCAGGGCGAATACGCCATTTACTTCCGTGGCTATAAAGCCAACGAAGGGATTATCGAAGCGGACGTGCGCAGCGTAAATGCTGACCAGCTGAACATCGTGTACCGCCGCATTAGCGAAGTATTAGGACAGGAGAAAAACGCATGAAACTGACCCCCAACTTTTACCGTGACCGCGTCTGCCTGAACGTGCTGGCAGGATCGAAAACCAACGCCAGCGCCATTTACGAGGCGGCGGAAGGTCATGTGCTGGTGGGCGTGCTCTCCAAAAATTACCCGGACGTGGCGAGCGCCGTTGCCGATATGCGTGAGTACGCAGCCCTGATTGATAACGCGCTCTCCGTGGGGCTGGGCGCGGGCGATCCGAACCAGTCGGCGATGGTGAGTGAAATCTCCCGCCAGGTACAGCCGCAGCACGTTAACCAGGTCTTTACCGGCGTGGCCACCAGCCGCGCGCTGCTGGGGCAGAATGAGTCCGTGGTCAACGGTCTGGTCTCCCCGACCGGCACCGTCGGGATGGTGAAAATCTCCACCGGACCGCTGAGCAGCAACGCGCCTGACGGCATCGTACCGGTTGAAACCGCTATCGCCCTGCTAAAAGATTTCGGCGGTAGCTCCATCAAATACTTCCCGATGGGCGGCCTGAAATGCCGTGACGAATACCAGGCGGTGGCGGAAGCCTGCGCCCGTCACGACTTCTGGCTGGAGCCGACCGGGGGAATCGATCTGGAGAACTTCGAGGCGATCTTGCAGATCGCCCTGGATGCGGGCGTGAGCAAAATCATCCCGCATATCTACAGCTCGATTATCGATAAAGCCAGCGGCGATACGCGTCCGGAAGATGTGCGTACGCTGCTGGCGATGACGAAGAAGCTGGTGAAGTAGTATCTGCCCTCACCCTAACCCTCTCCCAAAGGGAGAGGGAACTTTTGCCCCCTCTCCCTTTGGGAGAGGGCCGGGGTGAGGGAAAACAAACCGCACACACCCGAAGGAGCCACCATGCACACCCGTACCCTGCTTGTCGCTTCACTCTCTTTACTTGCTACCTCTGCAATCGCTCAAACCCAGTACGCCTGGGTGGGCACCTATAATCCGAACGGTGAAGGGCTGTACCGCTTTACCGTCGACCCGCAAACCGGTGCGCTGAACGATAAAACACTGGTGAGCAAACTGCCGAACGCCGCGCAGTTAACCGTCTCACACGACGGCAAAACGCTGTATCTGGCAAGCGAAGTGGAGCAGGGCGTGGTGCAGGCGTTGCGCATCGGCGATAACGGCACGCTGAGCGAGCTGAATCAGGTGGCCTCCGGCGGCGCGGGGCCGGTGTATCTTTCCCTGACGCCGAACGGCAAACATCTGCTGGCGGCAAACTACGTCAGCGGAACTGTCGCGGTGCTGCCCGTTAACGCAGACGGCAGCCTGGGCGATGCTACGGACACCCATCAGGACAAAGGCGAACCGGGCGCGGCGAAGCCGGAAGCTGCCGTCAAGGGCAGTTTTGCCATCAGCGATCATAACGGCCCGCATGCGCACATGATCGCCGCCGATCCGAGCGGGAAATACGTTTTTTCCACCGATCTGGGGCTGGATCGCATCTATCAGTACCGTTTAGACGATCAAACCGGAAAGCTGACCCCGAACGATCCGCCGTTTATCAGCGCCTCCTCAAAAGGGGCCGGGCCGCGCCACTTCGTCTTTACGCCGAAAGGCGATGCCCTGTGGCTGATTAACGAAGAGGCGTCTACGCTCACCCATTATGCGCTGG